>Ga0126381_100007896_pt1 | contig 11871 bp, 8 predicted proteins | sample PanSoiMetPlot_28_FD_96465 | JGI IMG/M metagenome (GOLD analysis project Ga0126381, IMG submission 96465) | Tropical forest soil microbial communities from Panama - MetaG Plot_28 | ecosystem: Environmental > Terrestrial > Soil > Tropical forest > Bulk soil | place: Panama | collected 2016-02-17
CGAATTTGGCAACACCCGCGTCACCTATGTGCGCAACGTCACCGATGTGGATGACAAGATCAATGCCCGCGCCGCCGAACGGGGCATTCCGATCCGCGAGCTCACGGAAGAGACTCTGCGCATCTATGACGAGGATGTGGCGGCGCTGGGGTGCCTGCCGCCCAGCATCGCGCCCCGCGCGACCGAGCATATCGGCGAGATGGTGGCGATGATCGAGATGCTGATCGCTGCGGGCCATGCTTATGCGGCGGAAGGCCATGTGCTGTTCGATGTTTCCTCCCAGCCCGACTACGGCAAGCTGTCCCGCCGCACTTTGGACGAGATGCTGGCGGGCGCGCGGGTGGAAGTTGCACCCTATAAGAAGAATCCGATGGACTTCGTGTTGTGGAAGCCGTCCGAACCTTCACTGCCCGGTTGGGATTCGCCTTGGGGCCGCGGGCGTCCCGGCTGGCATCTCGAATGCTCGGCCATGTCCGGAAAATATCTGGGCGAGACGTTCGCCATCCATGGCGGCGGCATCGACCTGATGTTTCCCCATCATGAGAATGAGATCGCCCAAAGCGAAGGCGCCCATCACGGCCAGCCCCTGGCGAAAACCTGGATGCATAACGGCTTCCTGCAAGTGGAAGGCGAGAAAATGTCCAAATCACTGGGCAATTTCTTCACCATTCGCGAGCTTCTGGCGGATTGGCCGGGCGAAGTGCTGCGGTTCAACATGCTGCGCAGCCATTATCGCCAGCCCATCGACTTCTCGTTCTCGGGTCTGCGCGAAAGCTGGAAGACGCTGGAGCGCTGGTACGAAGTGACCGAACCCTTGGCCAATCCGGCGCCGGACCAGGAGTTCATGGCGGCGCTCAGTGACGACCTCAACACGCCCCAGGCGATCGCTTCGCTGCATCGCGCCGAGCCTTTGGCGCTGGCGGGCGGGCTGGGCTTCCTGGGTTTTTCCAATGTCCAAGTGAAAATCAGCGATGTCCGGCTGAACGTAAATAGAGCGATGGTCGAAGTCATCGATAAAAAAATCCAGGAACGCAATGCCGCGCGTAAAGCCAAAAACTTTGCCGAAAGCGATCGTATCCGCGATGAACTTCATGGGCTCGGTGTCGAGCTAAAGGACGGGCCGCACGGTACGACCTGGGAGTTCAGGCGGTGACCCGCGAACGTCTCTATATATTCGACACCACGCTGCGCGACGGCGCGCAGACGCAAGGCGTCGATTTCTCCGTAGAGGACAAGCGCCAGATCGCGCTGGCGCTGGACGGGCTGGGCCTGGATTACATCGAAGGCGGCTGGCCAGGCGCCAATCCGACGGACACGGCGTTCTTTTCGGAGCGTCCGCCGCTCAGCCGCGCCCGCTTCACCGCCTTTGGCATGACCAAGCGCTCTGGCCGCAGCGCCGCCAACGATCCCGCCTTGGCGCAGGTGCTGGACGCCTATGCCGATGCGGTCTGCCTGGTGGGCAAGAGCTGGGACTATCATGTGGATGTGGCGCTGGAGATTCCCCGGGGGGAGAATATCGACAATATCGCCCGCTCGATCGAAGCGGCGCGCGCTAAGAAGCGCGAAGCCCTGTTTGACGCCGAACATTTTTTCGACGGCTATAAGGCCAATCCGTCCTATGCGCTCGATTGCATCAAGGCCGCGCACGAGGCGGGCGCGGAATGGATCGTGCTCTGCGACACCAATGGCGGCACCTTGCCGGAAGACGTCCATCGCGTCGTCTCCGAAGTGAAGACGAGACTTCCCGCAGCCAGGCTGGGCATCCACGCCCATAACGACACGGAGCAGGCGGTGGCCGTGACCTTGGCCGCGGTGCGCGCCGGCGCGCGCCAGATTCAAGGAACGCTCAACGGGTTGGGCGAGCGTTGCGGCAACGCCAATCTCTGTTCGCTCATTCCCAATCTGATGCTGAAGGAGCCATACGCGGCTCAGTTCGAGACGGGCGTGAGCCGGGAGCGGCTTTCCCACATCACCCAATTGTCACGATTGCTGGATGAAATCCTCAACCGAGCGCCTGATCGTCACGCGCCCTATGTCGGGCCTTCCGCATTCGCCCATAAGGGCGGGCTTCATTCCTCGGCGGTGACCAAGGACCCCAGGACGTATGAGCATGTACCGCCCGAAAGCGTAGGCAATAGCCGCAAGATCCTGGTCTCGGACCAGGCTGGCCGCTCCAATGTGCTGGCGCGTCTGGCTGAGCTCGGTATCGACCTCGACGCCAAGGACTCCCGCGTCCAGCGCCTGCTGGACGACGTAAAGCAGCGCGAATATCTGGGCTATGCCTATGACGGCGCCGAAGCCTCGTTCGAACTGTTGGCCCGCCGGGCGCTGGCACAAGTGCCGGATTATTTCATCGTCGAGAATTTCAAGGTGATCGTGGACCGGCGCCGCAATGCACGTGGCGAATTCGTGACGGTTTCGGAAGGCGTCGTGAAACTGGATGTAGCGGGCGAAAGCATTCACAATGTCGCCACAGGGAATGGCCCGGTGAATGCCCTGGACGCGGCGTTGCGCAAGGATCTGGGCCGCTATTCCTCGGCGATCAGCGATCTCAAACTTGCGGATTATAAGGTGCGCATTCTCACGACCGGCACCGAAGCGGTGACGCGGGTGATGATCGAAAGCATTGACGGGAAGGGAAACCGCTGGTCCACCGTGGGAGTCTCGGCCAACATCGTGGATGCCTCATTCGAGGCTCTCGCCGACTCCATCGCCTATAAACTTTACAAGGAAGGGGTGGTTCCGTGATTGTCCCTTGAGTGGACACGGATAAAGCCATGTAAAGTCCACGTAAAGCCCCGGCTTGCCGCCTTCCGGGCCCGGGTGAAAATCGCTATGATCCCGGAATCCCGGTGTCTTGGGAAAAGGTCAAGGAGGAGAACTCAATGAGAGGTTTAACAATGATTGCCGCCGCGGCGATGCTGAGCGCGTCGTTTGCGGGCGCCGCATTGGCGCAAGGCATGATGTCGAAAGACGCGCAGATCAAGACGGCGGTGTCCGCTCTGCCGGCCGCTCTGCGCGACGGCGCCACCGTCATCAGTTATGACAGCAAGGGCATGCCCCAGGTTCTGCGCCAGGGCAACAACAACATCTTCTGCGTGAACAGCTCCACTGCCGACGGCTTCAATGTAAGTTGCCGCGCCGAAGCATTGCGTGCGGCTTCCGACTTCCAGGCCAAGGAGAAGGCCGACGGCAAGGATCAGAAGACGATCGGCACCGACACCGACGCGGCCTATGAGTCGGGCAAGCTGACCCGCGCGCCGGTGGGCACCATGATCTACACGCGTGGCGGCAAGACCGAAGCCGAAGCGCGTTCGATGTGGGTGGTCCTGATGCCCAATGTGAAGGGCGAGGATCTTGGCCTGCCGACCAAGCGGATGAACGCCTCATCGCCCTGGATGATGCGCTCGGGCACGCCCGGCGCGCACATCATGATGCCGCAGACGGCGTCCATGGACGACATGCCGCCGCCCCCGCCGAAGGGCATGTAAGCACCGATATCCAAACTTAAGGACACGGCGCCCCTCAAAAGGCGCCGTGTTCCGTTTCTAACGATAGGGAATCCGGCTATGATCCCGGCCAGTTCAGGGGACCGTATCCAAGGAGGAAATGGAATGACTCGTTTACTGATCGCGGCTGCGCTGATGTCGTCGGCCGCGTTTGTGCCAGCGATGGCGCAAGGCATGTCGAAAGACGAATTGATCGCCCAGGCCGTATCGGCTGCGCCGGAAGAATTGCGCGCGGGCGCGACTGTGGTGAATTACGACGCCAAGGGCGATCCGGTGGTTCTGCGCCAGGGCACGAACGGCGTTGTCTGCACGCCCAACCAGAACACGGACAACTACTCGGTGAATTGCTATGCCCAAATCTTGAGGGCGCAGCATGACATGCAGGCCAAGGAGAAGGCCGACGGCAAGGATGCAAAGACCATCGGCGCCGACGTCCAGGCGGCGCTGGCATCGGGCAAGCTGCCCAAGCCCACCACCGGCACCACCATGTACATGCTCTCCGGCAAGACCCAGGCCACCGCGCGTGGCATGTGGGTCGTGCTGGTGCCCGGCATGACCGCCGAGCAGAGCGGCCTTCCCACCAAACCCACCGCGGCCGGCACGCCCTGGCTGATGCGGGCGGGGACGCCTGGCGCGCATATTCATATTCCGCAGGCTGCTGCGGCGGGGTGAGGAGCGGCGCGCAAAGTGCGTGAGCAGGTCCAGCGGACGCAGTAAGAGATGGACATGAGGAAGCGGATCACGGTCCCTGGCTGTGGTCCGTTTCTTTATCCTTTTGCGCGGACTGATCGAGACGTTGCCGTAGATAACTCAGCGCAGCTTCCGGCCCTTCGGCCAGATGGTAGAGGTCGAAGATCATGTGGCGGGCGAAGCCCCGTTCCACGATAGCGCGCAGCAAGGAATCCAGCGTGTCGTAATAGCCATCCACATTCACGACCACGATGGGCTTCTTATGCACGCCCAATTGGGCCTCGGTGCAGACTTCGAAGAATTCGTCCAAAGTGCCTACTCCGCCGGGCAGCACCAGGAAGGCGTCGGCCATCCTCAGCATCAGCGCCTTGCGCTCCTGGATATGGGGTGTGACGATGAGTTTTTCTTCCTCCGATACCGGCGGTTCGAGCGCCTGAAGGAAGGCGGGAATGATGCCCTGCACCAGCGCGCCACCAGCCTGCGCCGCCTTGGCCACGTCGCCCATAAGGCCATTGCCACCGCCGCCGAACACCAGCGACCAGCCCGCCTTTGCTATCCCGGCGCCCACCGTGCGCGCCGCGTCACGGTAGCGGGGATCCAGCCCGAAGGACGAGCCGCAGAAGACGCAAATGGCGTGGTTTTTCTTCTTTTCCATGCCGCTATTGGGGTTGCGTGGGAGGCGTCATCTTCCTAAACAGGTCTGACATATTTTCAAGAGCGAAGGCGGGAGCCGGAGCGACCAAAGTATGAGCGAAGGCGGGAGCCGGAGCGACCAAAGTATGAGCGAAGGCGGGAGCCGGAGCGACCAAAAGTAACACCTAAGCGGCAACGTCATTCAAGGAGAGTTCCGTGCCGCGGCGGCACCTGAGGCTTTGGCTTATCATTATCTGCGTGATCGCCGTGATTGCACTTATTGCGGGCTATGTGACGTTCGGCGGCGCCAATATGGGACGATAGACGGCGATGGCTCCCCGTTCAGTGGTGGAAGAAGGCGACGGCGCGCCGTCATTCAGGCCGCTCTGGACGCTGATGCCCTATTTGTGGCCCAAAGGGCGGCCGGATCTGCGCGTAAGGGTAATCGTTTCCATCGTCTTCCTGGTGCTGGCGACGGGCTTCACCAGCGTCTCGCCGCTGATTTTCGGCTGGGCGGTCGACCGCCTCAAGCCCACCCCTGCCAATATCGCCATCGGCAGCGTGCTGTCGCTTATCGCGGCCTATGCGATCTCGCGCATTCTGATGCAGTCATTCGCCCAGCTGCGCGACGGCATTTTCGCCAAGGTGCAATATCACGCCATGCGCGAGGTTGCGGTCCAGACCTTCGCCCATGTGCATACGCTCTCGCTTCGCTTTCACCTGGAGCGTAAGACCGGCGGCCTGTCGCGCATCATCGAGCGCGGCACCAAGGGCATCGACACGCTTCTCTCCTTCGCCCTGTTCAGCATCTTTCCCACCATCCTGCTCCTGGCCTTCTACAGCGCCATCCTGCTGATCAATCTCAACATATGGGTGGCGGTCTCGACCATCATCATGGTGATCGCCTATGTGTGGTTCACCTTCTGGATCACGCGCTGGCGCATCCAGTTCCGCCGCGAGATGAACCAGTCCGACACCGATGCCAACACCAAGGCGGTAGACTCGCTTCTCAATTTCGAGACCGTCAAATATTTCAACAACGAGACGCACGAGACGCGGCGCTATGACGTGTCTATGGAGAAATTCTCGCGCGCTTCGATCCAGTCGCAAATCTCGCTCTCCTATCTCAACACCGGACAGGCGACGATCATGGCGATTGGACTGGGCGCGGTGATGGCGCTGACTGCGGCCGGCATCTCGCGAGGCCAATTCTCGATCGGCCTGTTCGTGGCCGGCAACGCCATCCTGATCCAGCTTTACCAGCCGCTGAATCTTTTGGGCACGGTCTATCGCGAGATCACGCAAGGGCTGGTGGACATGGAGGCGATGTTCCGCCTGTTGAACCAGCCCCAGGAAGTGAAGGACAAGCCCGGCGCCAGGCCGCTGATGGTCAAGGGCGGCGAGATCCGTTTCGACAATGTCCTGTTCAATTACGACCCCGAACGCACCGTCTTGAAGGGCGTGACCTTCACCGTGCCCGCAGGCAAGACGGTGGCGGTCGTGGGGCCGTCTGGCGCGGGGAAATCCACCATCAGCCGTATCCTCTACCGCTTTTACGACATCCGTGAAGGCAGTGTGACGATCGATGGCCAGGACATTCGCGACGTGACCCAGGCATCCTTGCGCGCGGCTATCGGCATCGTCCCCCAGGACACGGTGCTGTTCAACGACACGGTACGCTATAACATTGCCTATGGCCGCATCGGCGCCAGCGAAGCGGAAATCCGCGAGGCGGCCAAACTCGCCCAAATCGACAAATTCGTGATCGAGTTGCCCCAGGGCTATGACGCGATGGTCGGCGAGCGCGGCCTGAAATTATCGGGCGGCGAAAAGCAGCGCGTCGCGATTGCCCGCACCATCCTCAAGAATCCGCCCATCCTGTTGCTGGACGAGGCAACCTCGGCGCTCGACACGGGCACCGAGCGGGAAATCCAGGGCGCGCTCAGCGACGTGTCACGGGGCCGCACGACCTTGGTGATCGCCCACCGGCTTTCCACCGTGATCGATGCTGACGAGATCCTGGTGCTGGATCACGGCCGTATAATCGAGCGGGGACGCCACTCGCAGCTTCTGGGCTTGAACGGCCATTACGCCGCAATGTGGAACAAGCAGCGCGAAGCCGCCGCCGCGCGGGAAAGACTCAAGCAAGTCGAAAACGACCCGGACGTGGCGCCCGCCATTTCCAGGGCAGCACCGGTTTAAGTTCTGTGCGTCATCCAACGGCGAATAAGCCAAATGGCGAGTGTTGCTATTATGGTGGGTGGAAGAAAGCATTCTGCTGCCAAAGTCACGGCTAGAGGACCACGGCAGTAAAACTCATGGGCGGGCCACGGCCCAAAGTAGTCCACCAAGCCCCAGCACCGGTTGTGATTCATTGTGTAGAGGCAAAAGCTCCAGACAATTGCGCTAACTGCGATAGCGATGACCATCCGGCGCATCTCTGTCCTCATGCTCGAGTCATGCGCATGAACTTAGCGCGAGGGATTTTCGGCTTGAGCAGGAGGCCGCACGGAGCGTACGGACGTACGTGAGTACGGCCGACGCCCTCAAGACGCAAAAGACCCGCGCGATTAAATAATCTCGACCCGGTCGACTTCCACGCCTTTATTGCCCTGGCGCGTGGAATAGCGAATCCGCTGATCCGGTTCGACCGACTGCACGCCCGACCGCCGAAGCGCGCTGGCATGCAGATATATGTCGCCCGAACCATTGTCCGGCATCACAAAGCCGAAGCCTTTCTGGTCGTTGAAGAATTTGATCTTGCCTTCGACCATCGGGCCCGACGGGCCGCTGTCGCGGAAATGGCCGCGTCCACCGAATCGGTCGCCGCCACCGAAACGGTCGCCGCCACCGAAACGATCGCCGCCGCCGAAACGGTCGCCGAAATCGCGCCTGGGGCCACGTGATGGCGCCTCTGCAGTGGAAAGATCCACGCTGTGAACATTGACCACCTGCAGGCCACGCTGGCTGTCAGCCAGATCGCAGACGATGGTGGCGCCCTGCGGCACCTCGCTGTGACCGGCCGCCTGCAGAGCGGAGGCGTGACAGAATGCGTCACCACCCTTGTCCAGTGTAATGAAACCGTACCCCTTGGTCGCGTTGAACCACTTCACCTTGCCGGTCGCGGAGCTTTGCGCGAGGGGCCGGGACCCACCGTTTTCGTAATGTGCCATTTGAACCGACGCCACACCCAAGCCGGTTGATACACAAACGCCCCCTTGTCCGGCCTGCGAGCGGGCGTATTCCCCTATGATGACTACAGAAAGTGAAAACTCGCAAGCGCGGAGCAACCCTATGGTTGCACTGCAAAAAGCCGGCATCGCTGTTCGCTGCGGCGCAAAAGATGCTTGACTTTCAAAGGGTCGCTCCCGATATAGCGTTCCATCGCCGGCCGACCGCACAGGGCTTCGAGCTTCATCGCCGGGATTTTTTTCAACCCTCCGTTCCCTCCAATGTGCGTGGAAGACGGCAACAGCCGTTCCCGTGCCCTTGCCAAGGGTGTTGCGGGTCTTCCGGTTTTTAAGGATTTTCGTGACTGACTTAAGTTTTGCTGCGCTCGGCATCGCCGAGCCGATCCTCCGCGCCCTCGCGGCGGAGAATTACATCAATCCGACCCCCATCCAGGCGCGTGCCATTCCAACGCTGCTGTCAGGGCGCGATCTTCTGGGCATCGCCCAGACCGGCACCGGGAAAACCGCCGCGTTCGGCCTGCCCTTGCTGCAGAAGCTTTCGGTGCGTCATGTGCCGCCGCGGCCCCGCGAAGCCAAGGCGCTGATCTTGGCGCCGACGCGCGAGCTGGCGTTGCAGATCGACGAGAGCCTGAAGACTTATGGCCGCTTCTTGAATCTGCGCCGCGCAGTGATTCTGGGCGGCGTGGGCCAGAATCCGCAAATCGCCGCGATGAAGAATGGCGTGGATATTCTGGTGGCGACACCCGGCCGGCTGCTTGATCTGGTGCAGCAGAAGCATGTGCGGCTGGATGCCGTTTCGGTGCTGGTGGTGGACGAAGCTGACCGCATGCTGGACATGGGCTTCATTCGCGACGTGCGGAAGATCGTGAATTACCTGCCGAAAGAACGGCAATCCATGCTGTTCTCCGCCACCATGCCGGACGACATCGCCCGCCTGGTTGCCGAGATGATGAGAAATCCCGAACGCGTGGAGGTGGCCCCGCAAGGGCGGACCGCGGACCGCGTCGAGCAGTTCCTGTATCATGTGCCCATGGCGCAGAAGCGCGATTTGCTGCGCCGGCTCCTGGCCGACAATGCATTGAGCCGCGTGATCGTCTTCACCCGCACCAAGCACGGCGCCAACAAGGTGAGCGAGCAGCTTTGCAAGCATGGTATCGAGGCCCTCGCGATCCATGGCAACAAAAGCCAGAATGCGCGCCAGCGGGCGCTGGAAACCTTTAGAAGCGGCAAGACCAGGGTGCTGGTGGCGACAGACATCGCCGCCCGCGGCATCGACATTGACGACATTTCCCATGTGGTGAATTTCGAATTGCCCAACGAGCCGGAAAGCTATGTCCACCGCATCGGCCGCACCGCGCGCGCCGGCGGGGCTGGGATTGCGATTTCGCTCTGCGACCCGTCGGAAAAGCCCTATCTGCGCGACATCGAAAGGCTCATCCGCCTGCCCATCACGGTTAGGACGCATGATTTGCCGCCCTTGCCGGAAGGCGAGGCGAAGCCGCAAATCGCCCACCCTCATCGTCACGGCCAAAAGCCGTTCAAGCCCAAGCGGAACGGTTCGCGTCCGCATTGGCGCAGGAACAAAGACAAGAAGAGGGATGCGGCTTAAGCTGCGGGGTGGATTGTAATGGAGCACCGGCCAGGAAAAGTGTTGGCCCTGGCGCGTTCTTGATAAAGGTAAGGGCCAAACTTTCCGTCCGGCCGTGCGACAAAGAATGATGGGCGAAGTCGCAGAAGCGCCGCTGAAACTCGATGGCCGCGTGGACAACAGGTTCGCGCGGCTGCCGGGCGATTTTTATACCAGGATGCGGGGGGAACGCGTGGGCGAGAGCCTTCGCCTCATCCACGCCAATCCAGAAGCAGCGGCACTAATCGGGCTCGATCCGGCTTTCTTCCGCGACCCCGCCTTTGTGGAGATTTTCTCCGGCCGCGTGTCCTTCCCCGGCGGCGAGCCCCTCGCTATGGTTTATTCCGGTCATCAATTCGGTGCCTGGGCGGGCCAATTGGGCGACGGTCGCGCGCTTCTGATCGCGCAAATACGCAACGCACAGGGCGAATTGTGGGACGTGCAGTTGAAGGGTTCGGGACTCACGCCTTATTCGCGCTTCGGCGATGGCCGCGCCGTGATGCGCTCCACCATCCGCGAATATCTGGGCAGTGAAGCCGTCGCGGCACTGGGGATTCCCTCAAGCCGCGCGCTTTCCATCGTTGGCACCGGTGAACAGGTGCGGCGCGAGCAGTTGGAGCCCGGCGCGATCCTCACCAGGCTGGCACGTTCGCATATCCGCTTCGGCCATTTCGAGCACTTCCATTATGCGGGGAAGCACGAGAAGGTCCGGCTTCTGGCCGACCATGTGATTGACGAATATTTTCCGGCGTTCGTGGGCGATCATGCGGGGTGGTTTGGCGAAGTCGTGACGCTGACTGCCCAGTTGATGGCCGAATGGCAGGCGGCGGGTTTCGCCCATGGCGTGATGAACACCGACAATATGTCCATCCTCGGCCTCACGCTCGACTACGGGCCCTATGGCTTCATGGATGCCTATGATCCGGAATTCATCTGCAACCATTCGGACGAGACGGGCCGGTATTCCTTCGCCAACCAGCCCGGCATCGGCCTGTGGAATCTGAAGGCGCTGGCCATCGCGCTGTCCAGCCTGATCGACAGTGACAGGCTGGTCGAGAAGCTCGACACGTATGAATCCCATTTCGTAAGCCGCTACCGGGAACGCATGCGCGCCAAACTGGGGCTCAACGCGGCCGAAGAGGGCGACGACCGCATGATCGGCATCCTGCTTTCGTTGATGATCAAGGCGCGCGCCGATTACACGCTGACATTTCGCGGGCTCTCGCAACCGGGCGAGACTTGGCTCCGTTTGTTCGGGGAGGCGCGGGGCGAAGCGGATGAGTGGCTCATCGGTTACCGGCGCCGCACGGAAAAGGAGGGCAATCGAGGCTCGGCCATGAACCGGGTTAATCCCAAATATGTGCTTCGCAATTGGGTAGCCGAGACCGCGATCCGCGCGGTGGAGGACCGGGGCGATTCCGCGGCCCTCGACCGCATCCTGCGGCTGGTCCAGAGCCCCTACGACGAGCATCCCGGTGACGAAGAACTGGCCCTGCCGCCCGCGCCCGAATTTTGCGGGCTTTCGGTCTCGTGTTCGTCATAGAACGCGACTTTTTTCCCCGAGTCCGTCGTGTTTCTTGACAATGGTCCGGCGGTCCCTATGGTCCGACCCGCCCTCAAATAGCGAAGCGTTAGGGCATAGAAAACCATGGAAGCTTTCAAAAAACTGGACGGCATCGCCGCCCCCCTGGACATGATCAATGTCGACACCGACATGATCATCCCCAAGCAATTCCTCAAGACCATCCAACGCACCGGACTGGGCAAGGCCCTGTTCGACGAGATGCGCTACAATGCCGACGGAAGCGAGAAGGCCGACTTCGTGCTCAACAAGCCGGCCTACCGGAAGGCGCAGATCCTGGTGACGGGCGCGAATTTCGGCTGCGGCTCGTCACGCGAGCATGCGCCCTGGGCGTTGCTCGATTTCGGCATACGCTGCGTGATTGCGCCAAGCTTTGCCGACATCTTTTATAACAACTGCTTCAAGAACGGCATCCTGCCCATCAAGCTGCCGCAGGAGATCCTGGACAAGCTTCTTGATGACGCCAGCCGCGGATCCAACGCGCGTATTTCCATCGACCTCGAGGCCAAGGAAATCCGCGGTCCCGATGGCGGCATGGTGAAATTCGAGGTGGATGAATTCCGCCGCCAATGCCTGCTCAATGGCTGGGACGATATCGGGCTGACGCTGCGCGAGGACGACAAGATCGCGGCTTACGAA
>Ga0126381_100007897_pt1 | contig 11869 bp, 16 predicted proteins | sample PanSoiMetPlot_28_FD_96465 | JGI IMG/M metagenome (GOLD analysis project Ga0126381, IMG submission 96465) | Tropical forest soil microbial communities from Panama - MetaG Plot_28 | ecosystem: Environmental > Terrestrial > Soil > Tropical forest > Bulk soil | place: Panama | collected 2016-02-17
CACCACAAGATGCCGATCCTGGTCGCATACGACATCCCCCGTGGCCCCTGCGGCGGCAACAGCATGAGCGGAGCGAGCCTGTGGTGCAACGTCCCCGGCCGCCAGCTTGGTTCGGCCCCGCGAGTGCTTGATGACCGGGGTGACATGGGCCTTTGGATCAAGGCACCCGGTGAGTCCGACGGCGACTGCGGCGTAGGCACGGGGACCCGAGCGGGCGAGTTTTCACCCCTGATCGCAACGGAACTAATTACCGGCAGGTCTAAGTAGCCGGAAATTTAGAGTCTTAACTAAGCGACGGCAATGGGATATGACGCTGCCGGATTGCGTGTGCCGATTTTGAGCCTCGACGCGCAACATTCCGCCGCGAATTAGAGGCACCGGGAAGCTGACACGGCGACTCGGCGTATCAAGACCCGGCAGTCGCAGGTCGTGTAATGACAAAACAATGCGCCCTGATACAGCTTCCCGCTGGCGCATCAGCAGAACGGCATTAGCCATGACATTTGCGGTGGATCGCCATGCACAAACGTGGCGGCTGCGGAAGCGGTGCACAGAGGCTGGCCTGTCGCCGTGAGTGAGGCGACAAACAGGGCAGCACGCCCCCCACGCGGCCTGCGGCTGGGTAGGGCTGCCGACTGCGGGCGGTCCGCATGCGGAGATTGCTGCATAGTGCGGAGCTCAGGCCTCAGGCGTGCTGGCGATCGTAGATGCCGTCAGCTGGTCAGCGCAATTGAGAGGGGCCATAGATGGCCGCGGGCGCAGCTGTCGTCATTGCCCAGTACCGGTCTCCGTAGGACCAGTGCCACCACTCGGTTGGATAGTTGACGAACCCAGCCCCGCTGAGCGCCGCCGTGAGGATGGCGCGGTTACGCCTGGCATCTGCACCGACCGATGGGTGGCCGGTGTAACAGGCTCCATTCGATTCTTCGGGATTGGCATTGACGCTAGTGCCCAGGTCCAGCTCTTGCCCATCCTCCGTACACAAAGTCAGGTCGACGGCAGCGCCCGCGCTGTGCGGAGCAATCTCCGGAGGGCTCACGTACCTGCTCGCCAGCATGTGCAGGTCTTCCTGATCATCATCAGGGCGGGACGAGCGCAGCGAGTGAAGATAACTGTCGAAGTACTGCCTTTGCAGCCGAGGTGGCCGGTAGCCCTCGATGATCAGCAGCCGCAATCCGGCTGGCAGAGCATCCGCCGCAGCATCCAGCCGGTCCGCCACGCCAGAGCGCACGTGCGCGAAAGCGCCGGCGTCGTCGGCCAGGCGTGAGGAGATTCGAAATCCACGAGTCCGCAGATCGACAAGCTCTTCGCCGTTGTCGGCGACTGGTGTGCCCGCCACCAGGGGATCAGCCATCAAAACGACGTCCATCGCATCACTCTGGTCCGAGGGAGCCATGGGACAATAGTAGGCATTTACGACTCATTGCGTTCAACTCGGGTCGAGCTAACGCGCCCCTGCGCTATCGCGTGCCGCGTCCAGCGCCGGACCGGCGGTCGGCGCGATCCACACCCACTTGCGGTATGACCAGAACCTGAAGAGCGTGCCGAGGCAGATGCCCAGGAACAATGCGACGTTCGAGGCGAGCCGGTCGCTCAGCCCGAGCGCGTAGTTCGTGAACCCCAGGCAGGCCAACTGGATAGCCAGCCCGATCCCATTGAACACGAAGAACAGGACGGTCTCACGGCCCAGGCCGCCCCGCTGGCGATGCCGGAACGTCCAGTACCGACTGCCGAGATAGGTGACGATCATGCCGGCCACGGTGGCGATCACGTTCGCTTTCAGCCAGCCATGGAGTACGGACTGGAGAAGGTTCGTACCACCGTCAGTGACCAGAAACCCGATTCCGCCGACGACACCAAACTTGGCACTTTCATGGATGAGATGCCGGAACCGCTCGTACAAACCCCGGATGCTGTTCACCTGCCGCGACTTTCCCTGGCCGGTGTTATCCAGCCATCTACCGGTACCGGACTGACCGTGCGAGATTACCCGCAATCCACCACCGCTCGCCGGCCTGATGACCTCATCTTGACCATGCGATCCGAGCTAGCCCGTCAGTCCCGGTAGAGCTCTTCCATCAGCAGCACAGCCCCCTCCCCGGCGCCGTTACTCTTGAGCGGCGAGCACGTCACTGTGCAGGTGATAGATCGGCCGATGCGGTTGATGGCAGCCACATGTATCGGCCCCGTCCGCTTCCCGGTGGCCAGGCATTCCTGTACGACGCCCTGTATCCCTGCGGTCGGCAGGCCGAAGACCAAGTTGAAGAAGGGTTGATTCCGCACCTCGTCGGCGCGCAGGCCCCACAGTTCCTCGGCTCCCTTGTTCCAGCTCCTGACCAGAAGATTCCCGTCCAGGACGACCACGCCCGCAGCAACGCTGAAGAGCACGCCCTCAAGGAAGGTCCGCGCCTCGTCTAGCTCGGCTGTGCGCGCTCGCATTTCCTCGTTCATTGTTTCAAGCTCTTCGTTGCCTGACTGGAGCTCCTCGTTCGTCGTCTCCAGCTCCTCATTGGTCGACTGGAGCTCTTCGTTGGTCGTCTCCAGTTCCTCAATGCTGGACTGGAGTTCCTCGTTGGTCGTCTCCAGCTCCTCGTTGGTCGACTGGAGCTCCTCGTGCGCGGTGTCTAGGTCCTGCCGGTTGCGTTTGAGCTCCAGCTGCACCCTGGTGGCAATAGTCGCGTCGATGAAAGTCAAGATCACGCCGGCGCTCAGTCCGTCGCTGCCCCAGAGCGGCTGGATCTGGATATCCCAGTACTGGACCTCGTCTGGGCTCAACCGGCGTTCGACAGAGCTGACCCGCACGACCCGATGCTCCGCATAAGCACGCTCGATCACTGACCTCAGCTCGACCGGGCGGTAGGAAATTTCGAGATCATGGAACGGACGCCCAAGGTCGCGGGATGTCATTCCGAACACATTGCGCATCTGAGAGTTGATCAGGATCACAATGCCGTCAGCATCAATCCCGATAATGGCGAACGGAGCCGCCTCGAGAGCTAGGTCACGTAGCTGTCGCTTCCTGCTCACCTCTCGGAGCTCCGGACTCCCGATCGTGTCAAGGCGTATCGGCATCGTCTGATACTTCGGTACGGCAACGCCAGGCCGGCGCCGGAACATCCGCTGGCGCATGCTGACCACTTCGAAGCGCTCACTATCAGAAAGGAGCATCTCAGCTTTGCCGAGGAACAGGTCGCCGCCTTCCCTCAGCGCGAAGTGGAACCTGTCGATGACCTGTGCCTGGGTCTCCACATTGAAATACATCAGCGTGTTACGGCACACCAGAAGATCGAGGCGGGAGATCGGGGCATCCCGAGTGATGTCGTGCCGACCGAAGATGACCCGTCGGCGCAGGTCTGGCCGGAAGGAGAATTGTCCACCGTTCTTCTCGAAGTACTTGTCGCGCAGCTCGGGCGAAACAGGCTCAAGTGCCTTAACTGTGTAGATCCCGGTCCTAGCGTCACGCAGAGCGTCCTCATCAACGTCCGTACCGTAGATCTTGACCCGTTTCGCGGTTTCTTCAATACCTAGGGCCTCGGCGAAAGCGATCACGAGAGAGTACGCCTCTTCCCCGCTAGCGCAGCCTGCGGACCATACCCTGATGTCGTGGTTCGCGACATCAGCAATGAGGTCAGGCATCACCTCTCGCTGCAGGTACGTCCAAGTCTCGGAGTCCCGGAAGAAGCTAGTCACATTGATCAAGATCGTGTTGAACAAGTGCCCGAATTCTTCGGCGCTGCTCTCCAGCCGGTCCCGGTAATCCAGGTAGTCGGCAATCCCCGCCTCGTGCATCCGCTTGCGGATGCGCCGGGCCAGGGATGACCGCTTATAGCCTGTGAAATCGAAGCCGCGGGCATCGCGGATAAATATCAGCAGTTCCTCGAGACCGCTGTCAACCTCGTCCTGCTCACCGGGCTGCGTCATGACAAGCTCTGTTCCGCCTCGACCAGACCGCAGATGACCTGGGCGATCTCGTCGAGAGGCAGGATGAAGTCAACGGCGCCTGCAGCTACGACAGCGTCAGGCATGCCCCTGAACTCGGCCGATTCGGGATCCTCTGTGATGACGGTGCCACCGCGGGACTTGATCGCCGAGGCCCCCATCGCTCCGTCGCTGCCAGTCCCCGTTAGCACGCAGGCAAGAGCTCTCGGACCATAGGCGCCGGCGACGGACTCGAACAACAGGTCTGCGGACGGCCGCAGGAAGTGGACGAGCTCGCTGCTCGAAAGCACTAGCACTCCCTCCGCCTCGACGAGCAAGTGGCGGTTCGGTGGCGCCACGTAAATCATGCCAGGCTCGGCTCGCTCGCCGTCAGTGGCGAGGACCACCGGCAGCTTCGCTCGCCGACCAAGAACTTCGGCGATAATCGTCTTGTGCCGAGGATCAAGATGCTGCACGACGACAACGGGCACTGGAAATCCGCCTGGCAGACCGCCGAGAACCCGGCCCAGGGCACTAATGCCGCCAGCGGACGCCGCAATCGCCACGATCTCGTAGGGCTGGACCGAGTCGCCACTCGACTCTTGCGGAACACTCATGTCTTGCGGAGCACTCATGGCGGTGCTACAGGATCCCGACATTCGTACATATCGCAAGCGTAGCTATCTCCATCAACACGCACACCCGTGCTGCGGCTGCTTTGCCGTTAACATCAGCCAGCATCGGCCTCCGGGTTGGTTTCAGCGACAGCCAGACCCTGGTCACCGCCCCCATTCAGCTCGGCTCGAAGCTGCACATGGTGAGCCCAGGTGCTTCGCAGCGCCTGCCTGACCAGCTGGGCGGATTGGATGCGCTGCTCCGAGGTCGCAATCGCGGTCCGGGCGTTCCGCAGCACCTCATCAGCAGTGCGACAAGCACGTTCAGACGCCCGCACGAGGCCCTGCAGCCGAGCGTCGTCGGCGCTGGCCAGCGCCGATAGGGTCCCTGATCTTGCATCGTCCATGCCTCAACGCTAGGAGGGTGGTCATGTCCAGCGAAACCGGGCCCTGGTCCATTCGGTCAGGGACGAAGGTCCTCTTGCCCGAGTCACCGTGGCCAGTGCCAGGACAGCGCAACCAGGCGCCGAACTACGCGGGTAGCATGCTCGCCAGATCTACTCTGGCCCCATTCACAGGTGTTTCGGCATTACGGCGGGAACCCAGGACTTGGCCGACGAGATCCGCGTAACGCCTCATGATCCTCAAGTCCCGAGAAGACGGAGCGTACGGATCTGGGTAGTGCGTAGAAACGACTCCGACCAGCTGGCCGTCCTTATCCACCAGCGGCATGGACTGCACCGCCCGAAAGCCTGACGCAGTGGCGATCCCCCGGTGCGGTCCGAAACGCTTGTCGGTAATCACGTCGGAGATAACGACATGCGCATTTCGCTTTGCCGCACGCCCGCAGGCTGACAGATCATCCTCAACTACCGCGAAGTAAGCGAGAAACTCTGCGTCAAACCCATGATGTGCGATGATCCTCAGGGCACCAGATACCGGATCCGCCAGCTGCACGTTGCCCCGGTCAGCTCGCGCAAGCGACAACATTTTTTCGAGCAGAAGCTCGGCCAGGATCTCTAGCTGCCCGATTTGCCGGAGCCGTCCGACTGTTCCATACAACTGCCTGGCCAGCGTCGGCTCATCCAGGTCGAAACGGGCAGACGCGGCGTACCGCTCTATCCGGCGCGCCCGCTCCAGCTGACCGCTGCTGCGCAGCCGGGCAGCCGACTTGACGAATGCGGCTTCGGCGCTTTCCAGGGCGACCTGCAGTCTGAGGCCTGCTGCACCAGTCAGATCAAGCAATTCGGAATCGCCGGACGAGATGTCTCCCACGACGGTATCCATGAAAGCTAATCTATCCGTAACGTCGGCTGTCGCGCAGCGCGGCCTGTCCCGAACGTCCTCGTGGATGGCTCGGCGACACCGGCCGAACGCCCTCGCCATTCGCAGGGATCATGTGTGGGCGAGTTCTTCACCTGCAGGCGAGGCCGCGCACGCTGGGTCCTGTTGCGCCGCATCAATTACCGGACGCGCCGTTTGGGCCACGATCTTCGCAGCCAGGTCCCGCAGTTTAATGTTCTCCCGCTGGGAAGCACGGCGGAGTGCATCGAACGCCTGATCCTCCGTCCAGCCGGACTGGGCCATGATAATGCCCTTGGCCTGCTCGATCACGGGCATGGACTTTAGCCGAGCCTCAAATCGCGCCTGCGCAGAGAAGCGGAGGCGGTTTGCGGTCGGGTGAGCTGTTAGCCATATCTCATGGATCAGCTCCGCCTCATCACAGGCGTTACGGATGAGCTGCAAGACTACCGCGGCGTCACGTCTAGCTGCCCGAAGCTGACCGGCGAGCACCTGCGATTGTCGGCGCGCGGCACGCGCACGCATGTACACCTCGGGCAGCTGGCTGCCCATAAGGCAGCTGCCTGCGCGCATTGTCTCACCATAGTTACCACTAATGCGGAACCAGGCCGGCCGGGACATCTTTCGCGATGGCGGCGCTCCACGGCCGCATTTTGCCATCTACCTGGGCGCTTTTGGAAGAGCCCTTCCTGTAATCACTAGTGGCAGCAACGCTACCGACGCAAATCCCGGAGCTGCCCCCTTACGGCCGAGAGGGAGCACTGGGCTGGGCTGCGAACCCGAACGTCGCCAGTGCTCAACCTCTCGGCTTTGCAGGCACGGCCCAGCCAGCTTTGAGGGGAGGGGATAGCTGGGGGCCGGTTACCTGCTGTCTCCCCTTCTGCTGCGCGCTTCGGGCAGCGGGGAGTTTGAGGTGAGAAATCGGTCTTTCTGGCTGCGCCTCGTCCTGCTGGGCCCCGGTCCGGGTCCCGGCGGAGGCCGACAGTTTGTGTTCATGAACCGGGGCGGGGATCCTCCCACCGCGCCGGTCGAGCAGCAGGCGCTGCAGCACGGCGTCAGCATGGAACCGGAGGAACCAGTACATCTCGAGGCCAGGCTGCGGTGCCAGCCGCGGATGCGAGCGAGCAGCTGCCAGATCGGGGAGAGCATGCGGTGATATCCGGATCTGCTGAGATCCGGCTCTGCCAGGAGGGTGACGCGCTCAGGGCCGCCGAGGACCCCGGCCGTGCTTTCCCCTCGTTGTTCGCCCATGACGACGCTCCGCGCTGAACCGTGGCACTGCACCAGGCAGCACAAATCAAAGCGCGGGCTGTGTCGTCAACCCTCGGTTCAGTATGGCCTGAACCGCCCTTTAATCCAAGCGTAAAGGCCGGATGACTGTTGTGCGCCAGCCAGAACGGCCGCCAAGTCCCGCTATCGACCCTGCCAGGGTGGGCTGATGAACAGGCTGAAGGGAGCAATTCGATGCGATAGAAGCGACCTGACGGCGCATGCCATAATTTGCTCACTTCATTCCGACTGTGCCGGGCTGTACCTCACCGGGCAAGGAGCACGATGTTCAGGCGCTCAGCACTGGTTGCGGCACTGATCGGGGCGGTCATAGTGATGGCGGGTGGAATCGCCGCCGCGAGCACAGGTCGGTCGTACTACTCGCGTGACCAAGCCGGATATGCGGCCACGGGGGCGCGCTTCAGGGTGGCAGAAGTTCATGTGACGCTGCCTCACGCCTCGCATTACGCCAGAGAGCTTGGTCAGATCGGCCTCAGCGTGCAGCTGTGGTCTACCGCAACCGTGCTCGACCTAAGGCTTTCTGCCTGCACGAGCCGCAACTGCAAGCCAGGAGGAACGCCGGTCACCAGGAGGTACCGGCCGGTGCTGAGGGCCTTCAGCCGCAGCACCGGGTCGCTCATTTGCTCGACCCTGAACCGCACATGCCCCAACGTCCCGTCCTCATGGAATAAGGCCAGGTTTGCCCCCGGCAAGAAAGTCGACATTAGCCTTATCTACCAGCCTTTCGACGGCGGTGTCGAAGCCAGTGTGGAAGCGCGAAGAAGCGGCGCGGGCTACAGCAACTACTACCTGAATCCCGGCCTCGCCTTCAATCAGGCTCGGATCGGCGCGGAGCTCGGCCTCACCCCATGGAGCCGGGTCCCGTTCCGCCACCCGTCCCACCAGATGCGGCTGGCGACATTCTGGGAAGCCGCGACGGGTCCTATGGAGGCCGAGCTTGCCACCTACAGGGGATCGTCGGGTTGCTTCGCCTCCTGGTGGAGACGTCACACGCTCAATATGACCAGCAACGGAACATCATCCCGGAGGCGAGAGGCGCGTCCAGGCGGCCTTTGGAACTACGGCTGCGATTTCCGCGTCTACCTCGAACCATGACGGCAAGGCGGGGCGACTGCCGCGTCCTGACCTGAGCGGGCGAGTGCGTCCGCGACGAACCCGTTGGCCTTAACCGTTTCGACGAACTCGCGCAGGAACGCGATGGCGGTGTCAGTCCGGTCCTTCGTGGTCGCGATCGCCTGGCGGATCTGCATGAAGCGCGGCTCGACCAGCCGTAGCCCTGGGCGGTTGGCGACGTGCCGGGATAGCGGCTGGCGAATTCCTGCCGCCACCTCTAGTCCCTGCTCGCGGAAGACGTCGATCCCGTCGGACCCGCGCACCACCTTGGCATGCGTCAAGGTGCGGCTGAGGAACAAGTCGTACGCTGAGCCCTCCTTCACTCCCACGCGCACGCCCGGGCGATCCACCTCGGACGCGGTCGTGATTGGCGAGCCGTCGGGAACCGCGTACACGCCCTCGATGATGACGTAGGCAGCGGTGAACGAGACCTCGGCTTCCCGTGCAGGCTCGATGGCGAGGAAGGCGACATCTGCCGCGCCCGCGGTCAGCGCCTCGAACGACTTGCGTGCCGCGTCGAAGCAGGCGAAGGAGGCGAGCACGCCGAGACGCGCGGCGATCGCATGGGACAGGTCGACCGTCACCCCAGTCGGCCCATCGCTGGTGCCCTGGGCCAGAACCGGGTTACCGAGGTTGATCGACGCCCGCAGCACACCGGTTGGCGCCAGGTCTGCGACGACAGCCGGGTCGGTCACACATGCTCCTTCAGCAACGGGGGCAACACAGACGAAAGATCTGGAGCCAGTGCGTGCCCATCAGCAGATTGCTCTGATCGCTGGCTACTCCGGTGGGTGGTGGTCCCCGCTTTTTGCGTGGGGCACGCAGCGCGCCTCCCGTGAGCGGACAGCCCGCAGCACCGTCCCTACTGCGTCGAGCGGCGCAATGCTGAGAGGCGGCGGCGGGCTCACCTCGACGGATAGGAGCGCCATCATCCGAAAGGATGCTTCACGCCGAGTGGCTGGCCCGATGCGGCGGTAACGCCTCAGGTAATACTCGGCCTCGCGGACGGTGCGGGGCGTGACCCGTGACACGTCCAGAGCCTGGCTCCACTCACGCAGGGGCAGCGGCACGTCCTCTGGCTCCCGGCTGGGCAATGCCAGCTCGCGCTGCCGTTTGCGGCCCCACATAGGTCACCTCCCGAGCGTGCCGGAAGTAGTAAATCAGACTGAGCCTGGCCAAAGGGACCAGCGGTCTGGGGCAGGAACAGGCTGAGTGTGGTGACGAAGGCAAGGATCTTCGACGCCACGTTCAGCGCGTAGGGGAGCGGGGCGGAAGGGTAGCCGAATCCGGACAGGCCCCAGACCGCGAAAACCGCCAATATTGCGGCGAACGAAAAGAAGGTGACTCTGGGCAGCTTCACCATTGGGGACAACGTCAAAAGCGACACTGTGGTGATCTCGATAAGGAACAACGGCGCGAAGAACAGGACACGGTACAAAGCCGGATCCGGGGAAATCGGCGGGTAAGTTCTGGCCATCACGATGAGGTCGAACGGAAACTCGAAGATCATCGGGGCAGCTAGAGCGCCTATGGCAGCGCCCGCAAGCCTGACCGGCCAGTCGTAGGAGCCGCTGAGGAGAACAATAATTATGAAGGTGACTCCTACGCTTATAAAGGTAACGGGCGTGATGGGGTCCGGTGGCCGGGCATGGAGCAGGTGATCCCGGCGTGCCTGGTGAACGTAGGCCGACGCGCAAGCCAGAAACGCTGTCACAGCAATCGCCCAGGCCGCGAGCATAAAGTTCGCGGCCGCCTGTCCGGGTCTTGGTGCCCGGGCAGGCAGAGCTAACCGGGTCCCCGCGTACGCCACACCGCCGGCGGCGGCTAGCAGCACGATGGCGAGCGCAATCCGCGCAGTGCCGCCATAGCTGATCCATGCGTACTGAGTCATGTCGATGCCCGCCTAACTGACGGCTTGCGCTCGCTTACGTCTGCACCGGGCCGGAGACCGGCCGGGCCACCCGGGCGTCCGCGTCATCAATCCGGCTCGCCGGAACCATAGGAGGACAAGCCGAATAGGTAACCGAAGCCGGTGACGGCGAGGATGACCAGGAATGGCCACCACCAGTTGGCCCTCCCTGCGATCGCGGCTGTCAGGCCGATGAACGAAGCCACCGCAGCGATATTGCAAGCCAGTGCCCGCGAGCGCAGGCCGACCAGCGTTTGGCGCTCGTCTGCCCGTGAACCGGCCAGCGCACCCTCGTCGGTGTCTTGTGTGCCCAGCCGGTACAGGGAGATCACGCGGACCGCCGTCGCGATCACGGCCATGATCGAGATCCACCACAGTGGGCCGCCGCGCACAAGCCAGGCGGCGGCGAACACAAGCCCGGCCAGGGCGCTCACCGCAGGCTTGCGCAGCCCGGGGCGGATGAAAGTCAGCATGAGTCTGCCTCCTGATCCGGGTCGAACATCTTGTCGACGGTCATGCCGAAGAACCGCGCGATCGCGAATGCCAGCGGCAGTGAGGGCAGGTAACGTCCGCTTTCGATGGAAATCACCGTCTGCCGAGAGACGCCGAGCGCCGACGCCAGCTCAGCCTGGGACAGTCCCTGCTGGGTGCGCTGCTCCCGGACTCGGTTCCGCATGATGTAAAGGTACCTTTACGTCACTCTCAATGTCAAGCATCCTTTACAGGTCGGGTTCGCCGTCGATACATCCGTCGCATCCAGCGCAGGGTGGCGCCATGACGGGCATGCGATATGTCCTGACACCCGATGACCTTGACTGGGGCCACCTGAGTGCCTTGCCGGGTCGCTGATGTGTTGTCCTCGCCGTTCGGGCGTTGCCCGCGCTATGGGCGTCTCAGCTCGACCCGCGAATTCGTCGTCGCCGCGCACGTAGCCGATCGCTGAGCTCGCGGGCAATCTGCCGGTCGGCGTCCCGCTGGGCGATTGCCTGCCGCTTGTCGAAGGACCGCCTGCCGCGTGCCAGGGCGATCTCCACCTTCGCCCAGCCGTTCTGGAAGTACAGCGACAGCGGCACGAGGGTGACGCCGGCCTCGCCTAGCCTCGCGATGACCTTGTCGATCTCGCCGCGGTGCATGAGCAGCTTGCGGGTCCGCCTGGGCTGGTGGAGGTCGCGGCCGTGCGCGTGCTCGGGGATGTGCAGGCCGTGGAGCATCAGCTCGCCGTCATGCTCCTGAACGAACGCTCCGGCCAGCGACGCGTGACCGGCGCGCAGGGACTTCACTTCGTCGCCGGCCAGGACTATCCCGGCCTCGTATGTCTTGAGAATCGTGTGGTCACGCCGGGCCCGCCTGTTCGAGGCGATGGACCTGCGGCCTGTTTCCCTGGACCCGGTAACCGTGACCTCCTCGTCAATCCCGGCTGTCCACTCGGCGGCGCAAGCCACCCCCGGCCTGGCCGATATGGGAACGGTACCGGGCGAGCGGCCCGGTGAGGTGCCCTGCCATGGTGATGATCTAGGCGCCGCGGCGCAGCGACTGGCGGATCCGCGCCGGCTGAGCGGGATGCGCGGCGGATGCACTGCAACCACGGGTGAGAGCATGATGGCGGGCGGCTGCCCGGCAGCGGCGAGTATTCGCTGCAGGCTGATGGCCAGATCCCGGCACAACACCAGCCCGCCCGCGGATCCGGACGCTACGTGTTGAGCAGCCCGGCGGCGAACACGTC
>Ga0126381_100007899_pt1 | contig 11868 bp, 14 predicted proteins | sample PanSoiMetPlot_28_FD_96465 | JGI IMG/M metagenome (GOLD analysis project Ga0126381, IMG submission 96465) | Tropical forest soil microbial communities from Panama - MetaG Plot_28 | ecosystem: Environmental > Terrestrial > Soil > Tropical forest > Bulk soil | place: Panama | collected 2016-02-17
AAACGTGAACTTTAATGTTCGCTCGCGGCGAACGTTACATGAGCCGGCGAAATCTGTACTAGTCACGTCATGCCTCGGGGATCTTGGTCTAGGATTAAAGGAAGCGCGGTTTAGCCGCGCAGAAATGGGCCATTTGCGAAATGCTTTGAAATGGACCTATGCTTGTCAAGGCTCAATCACGGGAAGCTATGTCGCGGGTGAAGGCGATTTCCACTGACGCGGTCGTCTACGGCGTTTGGTTGGCGATGTCTCTCGTTGCCATCAGCTACGTGACACGATACGGCTCGGACGTCCCTTCCTGGGACGATTGGGACATGGTGCCGACCATGACAGGAAATCAACCCGTTACGGCTGAGTGGCTGTGGTCACAGCACAACGAGCATCGAGTCCCACTGGCGCGGATCGTCTCGCTAGGTGTGTACCGCTGGCGTGCGGACTTTCGCCTTTGCATGTTCTTGAACGTGGCACTTATGGCTGGACTGGCGCTTATGGTTATGTGGGCAATTCGGCGACTCAGAGGTACCACGGCCTACACGGATGCTTTTATCCCGATCGCGTTGTTGAATCTTGCTCAGGGGTTGAATTTCATATGGGCATGGCAAATTGAGTTTTTCGTATCGACCGCCCTCGTTATAGCAACCTTGCTGATCATAAGCACCTCACCACAACCTATAGTTGGAAGGGCAGCGATATTGTATTTCGCCTGCTTGGTTTTGCTGGTAGGTTCAGGTGCACATGGTCTGGCCGTAGTTCCGGCACTGGCTCTGTGGCTCGGAATATGCCCGCTTATTACGCGCCCGTCCCCGATGTTGAACCGTCGGACTCTGTACCTGCACTCGATCCTCGCCGGGTGTGTTATGTCGGCGGCCGGATTATACTTCATAGGATTCGAGCGAGTTCCGTATTTCCCAACGAGTCGCTCGGTGATTCACACACTAAAGACAGGCCTGCAGTTCTTGACGTTGTCGTTCGGCAGCAGTATCAGGACCTTCTGGCCGGCAGCAGGCATTTTCGTTGCGCTCCTTTGCTGTGGCGCTGTTGCCCTACTTCTTCGAGTTGTTGTGCACTGTGCCCCCGAGCGTGGCCGCGCGTTGGGGTTGCTTTTCTTTGGTGTGGCGATGCTCTCCCTTAGCCTTGCGGTCGGCTTGGGGCGCGAAGGATTCGAGCCGAGATACATCACGCTCTCAGTACCGATTCTCTGCTGGTTTTATCTGATTGCAACTTTGTATGGCAAAGGACCGAGCGGCACCGCGATTCGTGCTTCCTTGCTGGTCGTTTCTTGTATATGCTTATGGCCAAACTCGGTTTCGGGAATCGTGTATGGTCGTGATCTCAGGCAAAGGTTGAGCTCCTTCGAACGGGATATGATTGGAGGTACGCCCCCTTATCGTCTGATTCGCTCGTATCACGAGTACCTCGAGATAAACGAGCAGGTAATCGCCGACTACCTACCGATGCTGCGCCAGGCTGGTATCGGTAGTTTCCGATTTCTTAAAGATGACCCACCCTTTCGAGAGATCAGTCTGTCGCCAAATCGTGCTGAATTGGTACCATCACAGGCCGATCAGGCTGCCACTAAAACAAGGAGTGACTTTAGCACTGTCGTATTTAGCCTAGACAATCCGATGTATGCGGTTGGAATTCGCCTGCGCTATAAGTCAGAGAGCGAAGGCAGACCTCCGTTCATTGAAGTTAGTTGGCGAACCGACACGGAAGCTCCCTACGAGAAATCCGACAAGTTCACGCCTCACGGCGACCGATTCAATTGGCAGCGTGGATCTTGGGTAAGAATCGCGCAGCCAGAAACTGATCTTACGATTTGGAATTGTTCCATGGTTCGGTACGTCCGGGTTATTGTTTCACAGCCATCGCAAGCGCAGATGACTATAGGACTCCTCGTCCCTGAATCTTAAGGCACAATGAAGTTTAATCGCTGTAATTTGCACCGGTCGCAAATGATAGCGCCTGACCGGTCGGTTCGTTGCGTCCACCCCGTCCAATTCATTCGTCTACGGCAACGCGCCAGTGGCTCGACGCGCTCCGCTCCGGCCGAATCGCGGGGAACTAGGGAGGATCGATTTTCGTTAACTTAATCGAATCGGATCCGCTGGCTATGTCTGGTTCAAGAAGCCAGAATTGGCGGCCATTATAATAATCAAACAACGATTGGTTCTTTGCTGGACCCAAGTCCTGTGCCCAGATAATTTTCTGTTGGTCAATATTGGCGCTGTTATAAACCCATTCGTAATTGGAGCGTTTTGGGCTGCGCCGGACAATGACTACGTGCCAGCCCGGTAACGCTTCTAATTTACGGGTAATCAGCTGCCGTCGGGAGGTTTCAAAGAAATCTCCAATGTTAGTTCCAACGTAGTGAAATCCCGGGTTAGTGAAAAGCGCAGTTGTGGTTCCCAGAAATGTTCGGCTTGCGAACGGAGTCAAAGCGAGCGTCACGGCTGCAATTCTGCCGAGGCGAGCGAGCCCTAATTTGCTGCGAGCGAGCAGCCATTGCACGTAGATTTGTGCGACTAACAAACAGGCGATCAATGGCGCGCCGTAATGAGGGAAATACCATGTTTCGGAGAAGAGCGCCGCGGAGCTGGCTGCGATAGCAGAACAAAGAAAAGTGGCACTAGTGAGAAGCCAAGGTGATGTCAAGGTGAATGCAATAGCCATCGCCGTTTTAGGCCACGGAATGGACATTCTTATCTCTTGTAAACGTTCGCGAAGTTTGCCCAGCAGCGGCTTTCTCGCAAACTCGAAGTAGCCTTGTAGTTCCCAGCCATCATGTTGATACCGGACTTCTCCTTCTCGTTTCGGTCCGAGATCTGGCCTCATGAACCAAAACGCTGGAGCACGATCGTATTGCCGTGAGTGTTCCATGTACGCCATACGGAATGCGCTTCCGGTAGCGGCGCGATTTGCAAGCGCTTGGAATGCAACGCAGGCGATGAAAAGTGCCGCGACGGCCGGGCCAGTTCGGTGAGCGTGAAAGATCCGAGCGCTACGATCGCGACAGTCCCATGCGATGCCTAGCAGTGACGCGAAAATAAGAACTCCGCCCTCAAACGGGCGGGTGAGTAGGAGCAGTGCAACCCCTATTCCAAGTGGCCAAACGGCAGAGGGCTTTTTCCAGGCAACCAATCGTCGGTAGCCTCCGATCACCAGCATGCTGCCGACGAGAAGGACGCTGCCGCCTCCATAATAAGATCTGGCCCAATAATGCCCCGTTCCGCACGCCAGGAGACATTGCAGTCCACCAATGATGGAGAACGCGGGTGATGTCCAGGCCCGGATGGCCCATGCCGAGGCAGCAACCGCCAGCGCGGTTCCAATGACGACGCCCCAGAAAGGATGCCCGAACACACGTTGGCCCAGAGCTAGGAATGCCGGCGCACCCAGCGGATATTTCCCGGTATAACTGGGCTGAACAAGGATGTGTACCGCCTCAAAGTGTTCCCACAGCCGGTGGGGTTGATTGGTGAGGCGGCCGTGAGCCAGCGTGTCCGCCTCCAACAATGCTGAGTACTCGTCGTGTATGTTCGGCTGTGGCAGCGGCCTGATAAATGCACTCGCCACCTGCAGGGCAACAACGATCAGCGCAAGTCCAAGGCTAACAACCCAAGTGCGCCGGCCCAGTCGGTCGAGCCAAAGGAGCGCGCTAGCGAAAAGGCCCGCTAATTGTCGTGATAAGACGGTGAAAACACCAAATCTTTTTCCAGGCGTCTCGCAGCGCGTTTGCGGTGCCGAGTTCTGTTGAGGAGTCATCGAGAGAGCCCAACTCTGCGCCTTCAAAATAGCGAACGCTTTTCAACAGGTCAACGACAGAGTAAGAACAACGTTCAATCGCTGAACCAATACCTTCCTCTTCAATCAGCGCGGGCGTCACGATGGTCAATTTTCATGATCGCCTCTGTAATGTCCTTGCTGCTACGTCATTAATGTTGAAAGCCACCCTCGTCAATAGAAGGACACTTTTCTGTCGGCATGTAGACTACGCATAACGGCGGGCCTGACCGAGGGATTCTCTCGTACAGCGTCGGATTGCCCGAGGGGTCCGATGGCAAACGATCGTCAGGGGGAATTTTCGTTCTTGTGACGGAGAGCACGATATGCGCGACATCTGGTCTATCTAGTAGCGTTGCTGTTCCGATGTCACGGAGTGCGAAAGTTGTCCATGACCAATTGCCCAGATATCCATACACTAGCGACGATGAGCGCGTGCTCCACCAGTCGTGCCACCACACTACGTTGAGAGGAAACCAGGCATTGAGGCGCAAGACACCTCGGTCTTTCGTGTCCTGCCCCAAGTACGTCACCGACAGATGAGGATCGGCAAGGTACACTAGCTTTTGAACCAGATCGCGATGCGCATAAAAACTCACCTGCTGAAAGGGGTCGAGCTCGCTAAGCACTATGGGCTGATCCGGTTGGGATCGCAGAACTCTTACTACTGATCGCATTTGTTCTACGACACCTGATTCGCCGGCATAAAGTTCGCGATACTGCAGTCCACACAACCCGATGCAGAAAATTGCAATTAAAGGTGGGCCGAATGTGCCATTTCGTAGGATGCGCTCCAGGGCCCATAGCAGCATAATACAGATACCAGGAAATGCGGCAATGAAATACCGGGGAGTATATGCATGCGTGATCAACCTGGCAAGCACCACTCCAATGGCTGGAATCAGGCTCATCGATACTATTGAAGTTGCGATTGGAACAAAGTTGTCGGTCACGCTGATTGGCTTCCTTCGAGGTAGCTTTAGGATGGTCGCCACACCCACCGCCGCAAGGATCAGTAGCGGCAGTCTTCCGCCCATCTCGCCGTACCAAGAAAGCGCCCCGAGCCAACTGGCTGGAGGCGTCCAGAAATACGCGGAATCAGCCCTCGCGTCCTGAATTATGTCCGCAAAAAGCAACAGCGGAATGAATGCGCACAAGAAAGCGCACCACACGCCGAAGTCCACGCGTGCCCGCCTGGCAGTCCTGACCAATTCGCCAGTAGCCAGCGCGACTACAACCAGAACCGCGTAGTAATGCGATGCTACCGCGCAAAACAGACCGATAGCTAAGCCCGGTAGCGTCAAACGTCGCTTCCGGCCTTCTACGGCTAACATCCACATCAGCAGCGAAAACGTCGCAAACCCGAGCTCCAGACCGTAGCCACGCGCTTCGATGGCATAGGAGAATACGGGCGCGACCAACGGCATTAAGAGCGCAACAACGCCCCAACGGCGGCCCATAAGGTGGGCCAAAATTTCGTACAAGCACACACAAGAGACTGCAAAACCGATCAGGGCTGTAAGGCGGAGCGTGACGTGTGTAGTTCCGGCTACAGTGAAAATTAAGTGCGTAAGGTAATAGAACGTCGGCGGATGCTGGTCAGCACCGGTCCGGAGCGCTGAGAGCAGCTCACTCCAACTGCGGATGCCGCTGAGATACAGAGTGAAAAATTCGTCATTCCAAATGAGCTTCTTACGCGCGAGGATTACGGCTGGGAGCGCGTAGACCAGGGCAAAAAGGCTGTATGCGGCGACCCTCGAATCCATGCAGCGTGAGAGGAGTTGGACGAACCGCTCTCGCCGTCGAGTGTTGGCTCCCTGGGGAATCGTAACGGTCGAATTCATGGCTACAATAGCGCGACCACTCTTGCCTCAGCAGGTCCCGTAGAAGGAACTGAATGGCGTCGATCTAAACGCAACGTCGCATGAGACAACGTCGCATAGATTAAACCGTAACACGTCGACAGGCACCTCATAGAGGTGTTGCAATTGCTGCCTTGGTGGTCGGCATTGGTTCGTGTGCGCTAGCTATTCTCCTCGCGAGTGTGATGGCAACAGTTTATCGGCTGGAGGAGTCCGAGGGGAGTTCAACCCCGGCTGATGCTCTTCCACTGCCACCAGAGCAGCTACCGTGCACTAGGGTTCAAGCTTCTTCTTAACGTTGTGTAGCCGATACGCCGATAAGGCCAAATGCGGACAACAGCCACGATAGTGGATTTGACACCCGTTCCGTGGGCGCTCTCCGATGAGCTTCGAAATCGAATACAAAAAACGAAATCAGATTACGAAACAGCCGTTGAGCGGATCTCTACTCGGGTCTCTTGCGTCGGGCGATTGAGGTCGAGCCCAACCTGGCGATGGCCCACGATAACCTCACATGGTTTTTTCTTTTTCCGCTCAGCCGGCTGAAGGAGGCGATCCGCGAAGGGCGCGCGGAGGTGCGTCTCGACGCGCTCTCACCGATGGCGCATTATATGCTGGCGGAGACGCTGCTTTCGGCTGGCCGCTATGATGAAGCGACTGTGGAGTGCGGAAGGCTGCCGGCGGATTTCGTGTTCCACGGAGATTGCCTGGGCCGGGCCTGGTTCTACCAGGGGAAGACTGCCGAGGCGATTCCCGTTCTCGCTACGCTGACAATTGGGGCTATCTCGCATAAGCGACGGGGCGGCGGAGGAAGCGGAGAAACTCATGGCTGAAGCCCCGAAGCTCTACCCGCACCCGCGCGGCCACTTCCAGTATGCTCTGGCCTATGCGGGGTTCGACGACAAGGGCCGGGCGATCGAGGAATTGGAAAAGTGGACTAGCGTTGGCCCTGTTCGCATCGGCTTTACGTTGACGGCGCCGGAATCTGCGTTCAGTGCGCGGCGCCTCTCGCGCGAAGGCTCTCCGCAAAAAGGTCGGGTTACCTCCGCAGTAAGGGTTTATGAGCTGACTTTTAGTGTGCGAGCTCGGCTTGAACGCGTGAGCCGCGAAGAGTTCGGGGGAGGGATTGACTGCATCCCTTCCTCGATTTGAGCCTGAAGCGGGCGCCTTGTAGACCGACAAAAGGTAGTCTTGGCTGCACGGCGCAGCACCGCAGCGCGAACCTCCGAGGCGGAAGGCGTCCGTTGTGGAATCATGCTAGCAGATTACCTTCAAGACCGACATCATCATTGCGTTAGCCCTTGCTCTCGCGTTCATCATGCGCCAGGCAAACTCAGAGTCGATCCGAACGCCCGCCAAGAGATCGAGAAGGCAAAACGGAGATAATGCGCGACGAAGCAACCTTTTCTGCGAAGAGAATCTCCAAATAGTCCGTTCGGTCGACATAACCACGCGAAAACGAAGGCCCGGCGGAGAACATCAGTCACGCTGACTATCCCCTGACTCCGCTGTGATCTCTTTCACAATCTTTCCTTCCACTGCGGCCGGCAGCACTTTGACTGGTTGCCGGGCAGCTTCGCGTGCCGCCGCTACGGATGAACCTTTCGATGCTTGTCGGCGCTTCCCTTTGACAGAGCTCAGGAGCATAATAGGCGCGTAACAGATCCGATCCTGGAGGTGCCTTATGCCAGCAACCTTAGGCTTTCTCCTGACTAAACCATTGACGTCGGAAGAAGGGCTAAAAATTCTCGAACGTGACCGATACCGTTGTCAGTATTGTGGGCTGGACGGAATGGCTAGCTTCGAGAACTCATTAGTAATGTCGGTCGATTTTATCACTCCACGGGCGCGCAAGGGCAAGAAGGGCCCATCAAATTTGGTCACGGCGTGCCGCCCTTGCAATCTGATCAAGGGCAAGCGGATTTTTGCCGGCTTCGAGGAGGCTAAGAAGTACGTACTTGAGCGCCGTGAGGAACTCCGCAAGCAATGGGAATCCAGAATGGCTCCGCTGCGCGGCCGATCTGCAAGTGCTTAGGTTACTCAGGATGCAGACCTTTTTCGTGGCCAATCACTCTCTGACCCAAATTGATATGCGTCGCTCGAATCCGCGGCCACGCCAAATCCCGCAGGATCGCCAGGCGATGGTCGGGATCCGGCAGATGTGAACGACATGGCCATAAGTGCGGCAGAAATAATCTTGCGGGTGGGCAGGTGAAACGATTCGGCTTATCAGGATCGACTCGATAGTTGGCTTTCGGAGCCGGAAGGGAGCTTTCAAACTAGCTCTCGGACTTGGATTCGATTAAGCGATTGGTAGCAGCGAGTGAATATAGCCGTGCGTCGCGCTTACTGTCCTCGAAGCGAAGGCAATGATGCTTCAAGAGCAGTAGACAAGCTAGCCGATTCTTCTTCAACTTCTCGCTCGGACTCTCGCGATGCCGTCCAACCACGAGAGCAGGTGAAGAAGAATCGATTACGGGAATGGTTACGGAAGTGATCGATGACGCACGCCTCTGTGGCTCGTATTCGCGCAAACAGTTGTCCTCAGTGACTTGCCACGTCTCTGTTCAGGCAACATTAGGGCATGTGCCCGAACGGGAATCAAATTATCAGACCGCCCAGGATCATTAATACGACCCCCCGCAACCGCGCTGGAAGAGTTTAACAAAGGCCCCGTTTGACGTACGGCTCGAAACCCAGAGCTGGCTTTCCCGGAGAGTAATTCTGCGGTCCAGCAATGGGGGGATAATTGTGCCCTTTGAGGGCCCATCTGAATCGTCACGCCCGACGCTTGGCGGACTTCTCCGGCCGGGCGACCTCCGCCGCCGGTTGCTTCCGCTTCAACTCTTCCGCGAGGGCAAGGTAGCGCTCGTCCGCACGCTTGGTCGCCTCCAGGTACGCAGCGTAGTGCTCTAATGCGCGAACCAACAGCGGAATGTCGTCCTCGGCGATGTCGAGTTTCACAAGGGCGATTTTACTGCTCGCGTCGCTGCGTGGTGCAATGGTGAACCTGCTGGCGGGAAGGATTAGACATTCGCTTGCGCAACGGTGCCTTCAATCCCGAAAGCCTTGCGGAGGGTGGCAGTGCTGTCGGCAAATGCTTGCCGGCCGCACGTCAGAACGGCGCCGAAACTAAAGAACCCATGCGGCATTCCGGCATAGCGCTTAATTTCGACCGGCACTCCCGATGCTTGCATCTTCCTCCCATAGTCTTCACCTTCATCTCGCAGAGGATCGCACTCAGCCGTGAGAACAAACGCAGGCGGGAGATTGCTCAGGTCTGAAGCAAGTAAGGGTGAAGCCAGGGGATTCAGCTTATCCTCTTCACTGCTGAGGTAATGATCGATGAACCAGATCATCGATGCTTTGGTCAACAGCGGTCCTTCGGCGTTCTCTTCGATGGAAGGCGCGCTCATCCGCATGTCTGTCCCAGGGTAGATCAACAACTGATGAGTCAGTTTGGGGCCTTGCCTGTCACGGGCCAAATGCGAGACGACCGCTGCCAGATTGCCACCAGCACTGTCCCCGCCTACAGCAATCCTGTCTGCGTCAATTCCCAGTTCTGCCGCATTCGCCGCGACCCATTCGGTGGCAGCGTAGCTGTCCTCAACTGCCGCCGGGAATTTCGCCTCAGGAGCGAGGCGGTAATCGATAGAGGCGACCACACACGGTACTTTGTTCGCCAGAGATCGGCACACGTGATCATGACTGTCCAAATCTCCGATCACCCAGCCTCCGCCGTGGAAATAGATCAGCGCGGGCGCAGGCTTGCGAACATTGGGGGTATAGAGGCGAATAGGAATTTCTGCGCCCGGTCCCTTTATCTTCAGGTCCTGGACTTGATGAACGTCTTCGATGCCCATTTGCCTCCGCGCTTCAAGGAACATCTTGGACCGCTCCCTGGCCGCCTGCGGCGTCATCGTTTCAATCGGGGAAAGGTTGGCGACGCCTAGGGCGTCGAGAAGAGATTTGGCTTCAGGATCGAGGGCCACGGTGCTGCCTATCTTACTAGAAACTCAGTACCGGGCAAACCCGGCGGACGAATCGAGCGCCACGCGCACGAAGAGGTCGAGAAGGCAAGCAATGAGGCCTAATGACAAAAGCAGCAATCACCCTTCCACGTGAGGCAACATGGCAAACGGCATGCTCCGAAAGCGGTTGGGGGAACTATGCCTACCAAAAAGTTGAGGGAATTTCTAGACGCAAACAAGGTCAAGTACAGGATACTCACCCATTCGACCGCCTACACGGCTCAGGAAATCGCCTCGCTCGCCCACATTCGAGGACAGAATCTCGCTAAGACCGTCATGGTCAAGGTAGATGGGCGTATGGCGATGGCTGTGCTTCCAGGTAGCCGTCACGTGGACCTTGCGCTTCTACGCGCAGCGGCGCGCGCAAAAGCTGCGGAAGTTGCCACGGAAGCAGAGTTTCGCCATTTGTTTCCGGAATGCGAAACCGGCGCTATGCCTCCATTTGGCAATCTGTATGGAATGCCTGTATTTGTCGACGAAAGCCTGACCAGAGACGAAGAGATCGCCTTTAGTTCCGGCACTCACCATGAACTGATTCAACTTTCTTATGCGGACTTCTCCAGGCTCGTTCAGCCCACGGTACTCGCCTTCGCAGAGATGGCGGCCTGATCCGTCACGTGACGCTTAAGCCGACAGTTCACGAGTATCATCCGTACTCCCCGAAACGTTGGTAAATGAGTATCAAGGACAAAACGTTCATGGCGCGGCTTCATGACTGGCATTCCAATGTGGTTGTGGGCGGGGCTGCTGAGACTTACTGCGCCTTCGCTGGTGAGACTACGCGAGCCGCGGCGGAGGTACGTGGGGTCGTGATCCATCCAGTACAGGTGTGCGTCGTGGTTCAATCGGGCGGCGCGCAGTGCGTGCGCAACGACTCCGCAGTGACGGTAAACGTTCAGGAACGCATTGCGTCGACCCGCTGGACTTTAGCGAAAGAGACGAAATAGAATTTGCGCTATCCGATTTTTGTCACCGCGTCCAACGAGACTTCCTCCGCAGATTCGCCGCTGCGGCTCCGAATTTGACCCGTACCAGGACGGTCCGTAGTCGAAAAGTATGCGTGCGTTTCGCCCCGCTCTTTGTGGACTCGCAGGAGACCCAGCGCCCCCTCAGGCAAGGCTGCTTCTACTTGATCCGGGGTCAGATCGCCTTTGAGTTGCACGCGCCAATATTTTGTTCCGGCCATGGGGTTCTCCTCTTACATAGTCTGAGCGCAGCTCCGGCTACGCCCGTCGATCTCGGTGTACTCCGCCTGCGCCTGAACAATCGTTCCAGGCGCCAGATTCGTAAGAGTGTAGTAGAGAGCCGTGATTCCGGTCTCCAAATAAGTGGAAGGATAGGTCCAAGAAATTTGATCGGGCGCGGCCCTCAAGTACAAGGTTCCGCTTCCGCCGCCGGGGAGCTGGTAACAAAGCAAAATCCGACGGATCAGGACAATGTTACGCCCCTGGTTGTTGACATAAAGCAGCGCGTTAGCCCCGGATTTCTGGATGGAGACGACAACTGTTTGGTAGGACTGGAAGCCACTTTCGCAGGAATTGCAAGCCATGGGTTACCTCCGAATCGTAATGGGAGAATATCACCAAGAAGGGTTCATGTCGATCGGTTCCAGTAGACGTTGACCAATCATTACACATTGCCTCGGCCGTTCCAAGTTCGTGCAATGCGTGTGGGCTCTGTGATCGCGTAGGTGATCACCCTGACAAAGGTGAAGTGTAAGTATTCACCGTCATCATACTGGCGCATCTGCTTAGCTACCACGGGAAGCACATCACAAATCCGAGCGGGTCGGCATAGCATTCCGACACCGCGTCCACGAGCGACAATTCAGCCGCCCTTGTGCTGACTTGGCCCTGAAGCAGTGTAGCGCCGCTCTCAGCGCTTCGAGGACACCGAGTTCGAGCGCAAGATGACTCGCGATTCGCACTGCGCACGGTGTCGGCGCCGCCCGGCCCGCGGAAAGACGACGTTGGGGCAGCCGCGGGCTGTTTCGGGCGGGACGAAGTGATCACAATGCGCCCGGCGGGCTCGGGCTGGGCCACCATTCGACTCGAGCTGGGCCGCCATTTGATAGGATCAGTGGAGCGCCAGCCGTAACAGAAGGGAGTGTGTCCCATGGTCCCGACTCGAGCGATTTGGATCGCCGCAGCGAGCCTTGCCGCTTTCGCGCAAACGCCCGCGAGCGAAGTCAC
>Ga0126381_100007900_pt1 | contig 11866 bp, 6 predicted proteins | sample PanSoiMetPlot_28_FD_96465 | JGI IMG/M metagenome (GOLD analysis project Ga0126381, IMG submission 96465) | Tropical forest soil microbial communities from Panama - MetaG Plot_28 | ecosystem: Environmental > Terrestrial > Soil > Tropical forest > Bulk soil | place: Panama | collected 2016-02-17
CGACGACAGGGGTTCCGCGACTTCGTGATTCACCACGGGTGCGACATTCTGCATCCCGATCTGCGCAACAGCGGCGGATTTCTGGAGACGCGGCGCATCGCGGATATGGCCGACACCTTCGGCATGCCGATCGCAAACCACAACACGGGCAGCCAACTGCACACGTGGGCAACGTGCCAGTGGGCGGCTTCGGTGCGTGATTACCTGGCATGCGAGACGATAACCGGAGCCGGCGGGTGGATGGACAAGCTGCTGCTGCTGGATGGTCCTTACATCCACAACGGATTCGTGCAGGTCACGGATAAGCCGGGTCTGGGAGTGGAACTGAACCCGGACGTGGCGAAAGCTCATTTGAGCGAAGGGGACGTGTGGTGGGGATAACCCTCCCCTTGGAAACCGAGGCCTCAAGGTTTCGCTCTGACGGCCTTTCTGTATTTCAGGTCGCTGTGGCTCAGATACTCCGAGCCGCGCGCGCAAGCAAGCGGTTCCGAAAGGATCGAAACAGTCCACTAGGAATGGAAATCAGCAGCGCAATGTTCAGAATCAGCGCGCGTCAGACCTTCCACTTGTAAAAGTAGAAGAGCACCGGAACCTTGCCGGTGTTGGTGATACCGTGCGTCTTGTTTGCCGCGCAGTACATCATCGAACCGGGCTTCACCCTTACGGTCTTGCCATCAATGAGGATTTCGCCCGTACCCTCGGCGATCACCATGAACTCCTCCTCCTCATGATGATGAGGTGGGTCGCTCTTACCAACCGCGAGCAGAACGCTCCCGCCGACCATCGACCGGACCTGATCGGTCGCGCCCTCGAAGTACACGTGCTCGTCACCCATGGGAAGTTTTTTCAGCGGCGCTGTCTCGGGATCGACTACCGTATTCGGCAGTTTGGATGCGCCAGCCGCCGCGAGGACAAACGGGGCGGCCGGTAACAGTCTCAGCAAATCGCGTCGTCGGGCCATATTGTTCTCCAGAAATCGATGGAGGGAAAAATACCCTCCGCTGTCTTCGAATCGTATCAACCTGTGCCGCTGAAATCTGATTAAGGCAGTGGTCCCTATCCAAAGACATTTGGAGCCTCCTGTGCGGTTGTATAATTGCCGGGCGGAACGCGGCAAACCGGCCTTGGAGGAAATAAGCAAACTATTAAGCGCCTGGAGCGAGGGGGATCAAACTGCGCTGGAGCGACTAACGCCCATCGTGTACGCGGAACTTCGTCGTCTGGCTCATCGATACATGAAACGTGAGCGCGCGGGCCACAGTCTTCAAACCACCGCCCTGGTCAACGAAGCCTACCTTCGCCTGATCGATTACAACCGCATGACCTGGCAGGATCGAGTTCACTTTTTCGCTGTTTCTGCGCAATTGATGCGGCGAATTCTGGTTGATTATGCGCGGCGTCACAATCTGAAACGCGGCGCGGGCGTCCAACGGGTTTCCTTCGAGGAAGCAGCCATCGTTTGTGGGGACGCTTCCGCCGATCTGGTGGCGCTCGACGATGCGATGAATGAACTGAGCCGGCTCGATCCGCGTAAAGTTCAGGTCGTCGAAATGCGCTTCTTTGGCGGGCTGAGCATTGAGGAAACCGCCGAAGCCCTCCAGATATCCCCAATCACCGTACGGCGCGACTGGACTGCCGCGAAGATCTGGCTTTACAGCGCCATGACAGGCAGGACAGGCGATGGACTCGCACCGGTGGCGGGAACTCGATAACCTCCTCCAGCAGGCTTTGGAGCGCCGGGCAGAGGAACGCGACGCGTTCCTCAGAGAAATCGCCTCGCGGGACGCGACGCTGGAACGCAAACTGCGCGCCCTTCTGTCACTCGAAGGGGATGCTGCGACGTTCCTCGAGACTCCCGCGATGGAGGTGGCGGCGCGTGTTCTGAGCCGCGAACAAACGGGAGATGGCGTCGAAGTCGCCGGGCCACCGTTAGGGACACAAGTCTCGCATTACGTTCTTCTCGAAAGAATCGGCGGCGGTGGAATGGGCGTCGTGTACAAGGCCAGGGATCTTGAGTTGGGCCGCTTTGTAGCCCTGAAGTTCCTTCCGGACGAACTGGCCCACGATCCGGACGCTTTGGAACGCTTCCGCCGCGAGGCGCGCGCAGCGTCGGCTCTCAACCATCCCAATATCTGCACGATTCACGAGATTGGCAAAAGCGACGAACGGTCTTTCATCGTTATGGAGTTCCTTGATGGAACGACGCTGAAACACCTCATCGGTGGTCAGGCGCTCGACATTGATTCACTCCTTGCGTTGGCAATCGAGATCGCCGATGCGCTCGATGCTGCTCACTCTGCCGGGATTGTTCACCGCGATATTAAGCCCGCGAACATTTTGGTGACCAAGCGCGATCATACCAAGATCCTCGATTTCGGCCTTGCAAAACACGTCCGCGCGACCGAAGCTGACGTGACGCCCGGAGCTCTGCGAGCGCCCGCCATTCTGGATCGCCAACTAACGAGCGCAGGGAGCCTCCTGGGAACTGTGCCGTATATGTCGCCCGAGCAGGTCCGGGGGCGCGATCTGGACGCGCGTTCGGACCTTTTCTCATTTGGCGTAGTGCTCTACGAAATGGCCACCGGCGCGCTGCCGTTCCACGGTGAGACTGCCGACGAAATGTTCGCGTCGATCCTGAACGATGCTCCGTTGCCTCTCAACCGGCTGAACCCTGACGCTCCAGCGGAACTGGAGCGCATCATCGCCGGATGCCTCGAAAAAGATCGCGACCTCCGTTATCAGCATGCGTCCATAATCCGGACCGATCTCCATCGGCTGAAACGGGACGCCAGTCCGTACCCGGCCGCTGGACCGGATTCCGCGCGGTCCCAGGCAGCGCGCCGAAGGATCGCGCTGCTTGCGGCCGTGTCTATGCTGGCTGCGACTGCTGGAATCGCTGTCTACTTTCATGTCCGAGCCGCCCCCCCAAAACTAACGGATCGGGACACGATTGTTCTCGGTGATTTCGTGAATAAGACTGGCGATTCCGTGTTTGACGGGACGCTTCGCCAGGGATTATCCATCGAACTCCAGCAATCGCCATTTCTCAGTGTGGTGTCCGACGAGCGTACTCAGCGTGTTCTTAAGCTCATGGGCCAGTCGGGAGATGCGAAACTCACGCCTGCAGTCACGCGGGAAATCTGCGAACGCACCGGGAGCGCGGCATCGCTTGCAGCTTCGATCTCGAGACTCGGCAGCGAATACGTGTTGTGGTTGCAGGCAAAGAATTGCCGTACCGGCGACATCCTTGACGAGGAGCAGGCGCAGGCGGCAAAAAAGGAAGATGTACTCAATTCGCTGGGCCAGATTGCGCGCAAGTTCCGGAGGCGCGTCGGCGAATCGCTGGCGGCGATCCAGAGCCATGACACACCGCTCGCCGATGCCACGACGCCTTCGCTTGACGCATTAAAGGCCTACACGGCAGCCTCGAAGCTTCTTTTCGCGACGGGCGCGAGCGGGGATGCGTTGCCCTTCCTGAAGCGTGCGATTGACATTGATCCCCGGTTTGCGATGGCTCACGCTCTATTGGGAGACTTCTACGGGGTGATCGGTGAATCCGACCTCTCGGCCGCAAGTATCGTCAGGGCGTACGAGTTGCGGGATCGAGCCAGCGAGCGCGAAAGACTGTATCTGGCGCTTTTCTATGATTTTCGGGTTACGGGTGACCTCGACAGAGTGGAACAGACGTGCGCGCTTTGGGCACAGGATTATCCGCGCGATGCTTCGCCCCGCGGGTTCCTTTCAACCATTGATGAAATCAGAGGCAGATACGAAAACGCTGTGGAAGAAGCGAAAATCGCGATGGCACTCGATCCGGATGACAGCTTCACTTACGTCAATCTGGCCGATGACTATCAATGCCTGAATCGGCTGGAGGCAAGCGGCGCGATCCTCAACAAAACGGTCGAACTCAAACTGGCTGCGCCGGATCTTCTGGTCGAGCAATATGATCTCGCCTTCTTGCGCGGTGACCAGGAAGCAATGCAGAGAACTGTCGATCGAGCGCGGAACCAATCCGCGGCGCAAAAGCAGATCTCGGCGAAGCAAGGTTTTGTTCTCGCGTATTCCGGACACCTCAGAGAGGCGCGAAAGGCATCGCGATTAGCCGCCGACCTCGCGCGGCAGGCGTCGCAACGGGAAACCGCCGCGCTGTACGAATCCGGATCAGCCGTATGGGAGGCGCTTTTCGGAAATGCGCCCGTCGCCAGGCAGAGCGCGGAAGCAGTCCTGAAGTCATCGGCGAATCGGGAGGTAGAGTACGGAGCCGCATTTGCGCTCGCCTTAGCTGGGGATTCTTCGCGAGCCGAAACTGTAGCCGCCGATATAGAGAGGCGGTTCAGGGAGGATACATCGGTTCAGTTCGAATACCTCCCGGAGATTCGCGCTCTGATTGCGCTCGATCGGCGATCGCCTTCTACTGCGCTCCAACTGCTCGAAAAGGCTCGTCCTTACGAAATGGGTAAACCACGCAGCGGCATCCACGGGTATTTCGGCGCGTTGTATCCCATCTACGTGCGAGGTCTCGCGTATTTGGCAGCCCTTCGGGGCGCCGAAGCCGGCGTTGAGTTCCAGAAGATTCTCGATCATCCTGGCATCGTCGGCAGCGATCCCATAGGGGCCCTGGCGCTTTTACAACTGGGCAGGTCGTTGGCGCTGGCGGGCGAGAGTCGAAGGGCAAAGATCGCCTACCAGAAATTCCTCGCACTCTGGAAGGATGCCGACCGCGACATTCCGATACTCTTGCAGGCGACGACGGAATACTCGAGGCTGACCTGATCCTGTCGGAAGCGAGTGGATTTTCCTTCAGTTAAAAAAACAACGGCAATGATCATCCAGAGGAAGATCCTGCGCCTATCTGAATAGGAACCTCCTGAAGAGGGCAACCGAAAGGAAGAGAATATGAGACGAGCCACACTTCTTATGGCAATTGCGCTGATCCTCAGCCTGGGATCGGCAGGCCTGCAGGCTGGCGGCACTTGTCCGTCGTGCAGGAGCTATCACAGCTCCGATACATCGTGGCAGGGAATGATCGCGTCTTTAGCGACCGTGCTTCCCATTTTGTGACCAGCCGCAAGCGTTTGGCGCCCTGCGGCCTCGCGGAACCGAGTCGAGTAAAAATCGTTGCCGCTCGCCTCGCTTCGATGACCAGATCCACGCGCATTCTGAAATAGCGAATCGATAAAGGATCAATGGACTCGAAGCGAGCAGTGTCCGCGACGATCCGTGTCATTGGAGTTTGGCTTCGGTTAGTCTGGGCAGCTTTTGCTCGTGGCAGCTTTTGCTCGTGAAAGAGAAACGGAGGATTACACGTGAATCGAACGCTCACAAAGTCGAATAAAGCAATGTTGGTAACCACCTTGGCGCTGCTTGCGCAGAGTCTGGCGGCTGCCGCCGACACTACGCCGCCGATCATCTCAGTCAGCGCAAACCCCTCGATCCTTTGGCCGCCCGACGGCCGGTTAGTCACCGTAACGATCTCCGGAAACATGACGGATAATCTCTCGGGGGTGAATCCAGCCACCGCGACGTTTAGCGTTTATGACAGGGCTGGCGCCATTCAACCATCAGGGCCGGTGACCGTGGCCCCCGATGGATCTTTTTCCTTCGCAGTGCAACTCCAGGCCAGCCTGAACGCATTGGATTTTAACGGGCGCCAGTATTCGGTCACGGTACGAGCCTCGGATAACGCGGGGAATCCCGGTTTCGGAGCCGCCACGATAATGGTTCCACACGAACAGAATCTGCCTACCGTTACTGCAATCACCCTCGATCCCGGTCAACCCGTGGTTGGCCCGGATGGGAGTACCCCCGTGAACAAGAGCCTGGTTGTAGGGGCGACCTCGGATGAGCACTCGTCGGTGTTCCCTCCGCACGGCCTCGGAGAGAATCAGGATTATCTCTTCTTTGTGGCAACTAATGAAACTCACCACCCCGGCATCGGGATGGCGGTGCTCTCCGGCGGGGCGGGACCGGATGCCAATGGCAAGTGGACGTTCGATTACCCGGCAGCCGACGGATACGGTTCATACACGGACGGCCTCGGTAACATCTTTTTCGGTCAGGTCTTCAACTCCCCGGGGCAAATCGGCACGTGTCCTCCCTCCCGCACCGGCCTTGCGGAGGACCAGGACCAGACGTTCGATTTGAACTACGCAGCCGGCGGGTCTGTCCTCACGGATCCGACCGACAAGCCGGGTTCGCTCCTGATGGTTTACGAGGGCGCCAACGGATGCATCGACAATTCAGGAGGCATGATAGCGAGCGACTCCAACTCCTACATCTCACTCTCCATAGCCACTTCAACCGATTACGGCAAAACCTGGCCGACCTACCGAGGCAATCCGTTCTTCAACTTCGTACCGCTTCCAAATACCACGACGGCGCAGGCGCCCAATGCGCCAATGGGAGCTTTCGGCCCGAACGTCTGCATGGGCAACGATTGTTCCACAACGCCGCCACCCAATTACGGACGCTACCCGGTGGTGACGCCGGTTATCTCGCTCGATTCGCTCATGAAGTCAAAAAACGACCACGCCACGAATATTAAGGAGCAGGAGATCTCGGAGTTCGTCGACGATATCGGCGGGAATCCGCAGCCATTCATCTATGCGAACTTCGGCGCCATGAACGTAGCGCGCGCCCCGCTCAATGGCGGGACGGCTCCGCTTCAATTCATGAAATGGGACGGGTCTGGGTTTAATTCCTCGAAAGGAATCGGGGGACAACAGGCGAGTTTCCTGCCCAATGGTCCGTTCGGAAATTGCGAGGCGCCCGCGCAGGACCGGTTTGGCAGTTCAATCAACTATGTGCAGGACACCCGGCAGTACCTGCTGATATTCGTGTGCCGGACTCAGGGCGATCCGCTGTATCCGCCGGACCCAAGCGCCTCGATGGGCGCGGCCTGGTTTTTTTCCACCAGTTACGATCTTTCCGATCCGATGCAGTGGACCAAGCCGGTGGAAATCACTAATTCGTGGAGTCCGTTCGACGCCAACTTCCCGACCTGCCAGGCTTACGACGGCTGGTACCCGACCTTCATGTCGTTAGGCAAGGACGCCACCCATCTGTCCACCACCGGATATGTGTTCTATCTGGCTGGTTGTCAGACCGGAGGCTCGCCGGCCCCGCAACGAATGTATTCCTCCCGCCCCTTCACGATGACGATCACTTCGGCCCGGTGAATCGTGAACAGGTTCGGGAAGGCGCACCACATTTTGCTGGTCATTTGGGCCTCCGCTCCTAGTTATTGCGGACACCTATCGACATCAGCGCCCTTCCGTCTTCTCTTGCAGCAGGTACCATGAATTCATCGCGGGGAGGCGACCACATGAGTACCGGAATCTCAAATAACGAATCTGCAAACAGACGTGGATTTATCAGGCGGACCGGAGCGAGTCTCACGGCCGGCCTTCTGACCTCGACAGCGGTTTCCGCGCAATCGCCGGCAATGCCGGAGCCGATCTCGCACGCCGGAGCCGGACGACCCATGACCGATAAGGAAAAGGTCGCCCGTATCGCGTCGAATTCATGGCCCATCCGCTACATCTTCAAGGCTCGCGGCGTGATTATGACCCAGCAGCCTGAGATCGCGCAGATGAAGAAAACCTACGGCGAAATCACAATGCTCGATTTCCCGGATTTCACGAAGGCAACCTTTCCCGGTGTCCGTGACATGGACATCTTCTCAGGATTATTCGGCGACGCCAATGACGACACTCAGTTCGTCAAGACCAGCGTCACCGATGCGAATGGCAGGCGCCGCGAGACAACCGAGTTCGATCCTTCCAGCGCGAGCGGCAAACGGTGGCTCGAAAAAATGGCGAACAAGCAGGTCACAACAGGGACGCGCTGTCATCACATCTCGAACAACGCTCCCCGCAACATATGCGATCTCGACGCCGAGAGGAGAAAAGAGGGTGTCGAAGTCGCGAAGAAGTGGCTGGATGGCGCGGCGATGCTGGGGGCGAAATCGATGCGAGTCAATAGCGGCGGACCCCGCATCGCGCCTCCCGCCGTGGCCGACGCCAGTTCATATCCGAAAAATCCCGAACTCACAACTTATCTCGCCAGCTGCATCGAATCATTTAAAGAGATGGCCGATTATGGCGGCAAGGTGGGAGTGAAAGTCACACTCGAAAACCACTGGGGATTGACCGCCAACCCTATAAACATCCGCATCATCATCGAAGAGGTGAATAACCCGTTCTGTGAAGCCTCGCCGGATTTCTGCAACTGGGAACACGAGTATCTCCTGTTCCACGGCCTGCAGGATCTTGCGCCTTACACTCACACCAACGTTCACGCCAAGTACTGGAATCGCTGGAAGGATCCAGATGTCCAACGCAACGTTCGCATCATGATGAACTCGGGCTATACGGGCCTGTTCGCTCTCGAATATGAGGAAGGCCCCTGGGACGGCGTCGAAGGCGCCAAATATCTCTACAATCAGGTTCTCGCTGCTCTGTAGGCTTATTCCGCGCCGCCAGGAACCGCGAGTGCAAACGCGCCTTTCCCCGCCGGGCCGCCGATCCGCGCCGCCTGATATCAGCGAATTGGCATTATCGGAAGCCATAGCGGATAGCGGGACGGCCATACGCCAGGAAGGATCAACTGGTTAGGAAGAAAATCATTCCTCAAGCTACTTCCGACAAGATCAGGGACATGATCATCGCCAAACAGCCTTCCAGCGCCAAGTAGCTCTTACCTGAAGATTGTCCTCCAGTGCTGTCAACGCCCGGCCGCGTGCTCGATAAGGGCATTTTTTGAACTGTTCACGGCGTGGCAACCCTCCGTTGCCTTAGGGCGATCTCTTTCTCGACAAGCTGCCCTGAGCCGGCTCTATCTGCTGATAGCCGTTCTCCTGATGGGTTCTGCACTGCATCCTGACACGGCTGGTTGTCGCCCGTCTGCATAACGAGCTCCCGTCGTTCAAAAGCTCGTTCACCTATGCCTTAGTTCTTCACTCCGAAAGCGTATATCTTTCCGTCCCAGGTGCAGACGTAAACCTGGCCGCCCGCCACCACCGGGGCATTGAAGTGGGTAAAACTCGCAATCAGGTTTTTGCTCGAATAAAGCTCGCGGCCCGTTTCCGCATCAAGCGCATATAGCACCGCGTTCGGTTGTACATTGTCCGGCATCGGGATCGTGCCACGTGACTCATCCGATGTCTTACCGCTCAGCAGCGCATACACGACGCCGTTCGCCACCGTAGGCGGTTCCGGCGCGTGCATCTCTCGCGAAATCCACCGCGGCGTCAGTGAGGGCTTGTTCGTCGCGGCATCCACCACAACCTCAAACGCCATTGTGCTGCCCTGCTCCGCCACTCCCCACGATTTCTCGAATTTCGGCGCGTCTTTCGCCGGCGGTCCGAGCATCGGGGCATACAGCCAGCGCCTTCCCTGCTCATCCTGCCAGGTTGTCAGTCCCCACATGCCGCGGTCGTGCAGCTTATGCTCGTCGTTACCCCAGCGGGGCGACGTATAGAGCGGCGTGTGATGGTCCTCGCCCCCAAGTTTCTGGATGTCCAGCAGGTAAATGACTGACTCCTTGCCGACCACCGCCGCCAGTGTCCGGTCCCGAAACGGAAACACCACTGGATTTCCCGATCCCAGATCCAGATCGGCCTTGTTCAGATACTCCCAGTTCGATGGCGTGAACGAATCCTGCAGCCGGAAATTCTTCGGCGTCAGCAACACCACGCTGTTCCCGAAATTCCCCGAGCCCGGATCGTACGAGCCATCCGCAGTCTGCGCCAGAATGCCGCGTGGGCTCCAGACCAGCCCGCCTCGGCCCCACGCCCCCGACGTAATTCCCGTATTCGTGTAATACTCCAGCGCATGCGGCCCGGGGTCTCGCAGGTTTATGGCGGTGAAATGAGACTGCATATTCAGACACCCCCGCGCCGTCGGTGAGTAAATCACGCCATCCATAAGCAGCAGGCTCCAGTCGCGCGCGAACGGATCTGTAAAGTCCTGCGGTGGAATGCGATCTTCTCCATCCGCCAGACTGAAACCCCGCAGTTTTCCATCGCTCGTCCCCACGTACAGGATCCCGGAGTCCTTGTCGATCACCGGCGTTGCGTTCTGCGTGTTGGGGCAGCGATAGTCTCCCTTGACCTTGGGCTGAAGGTGATTCGGATTCGCCTTTTCCCATATCGTTTTTCCCGTAGCCGCGTCGATCGCGAACACTGTGTTGTCGCTGCCCACCACGAACAATCGGGTTGATGGCCCCTGCGGCGTATTGATCGCCGCCACCACCGGCGCAGTCATAGTAGAGAGAACGTATTCTTTCGGTGGCGTGGAGATCTGTGCGATCCACTTCACCTCCAGTTGAGCCACGTTGTGCCGGCTGAGAATCTTCTCGTCAGGGTTTGAGCCTGTACGCTCCGGATCATGCCCCCACGTCAGCCATTCGCTCCCAGCCGTCGCGCCGCGCGGCGACAAGATCAAAACCAGCGCCAGCCCGGAAATCGTCCGTCTTGTCATGTTTTCCTTCCACAGCATGCTCGCTGCTTTATCACAGCAGTTATCGAGAAATCCTTAATGTATATGACTGCGTTCAAAGCGACGAAGGAGTAGGCGATGCCACCGGTTTTCCCGTGTGACGTCTTTCATACGTAGCCGGATGAGGATCTCAGGCCGATATCCATCGGTCTCGAAAGCCGTACCGGTGGCCAAAATCAGGCCGCCCGTCAAACAAACGGCGAATCTCCTGTCGGTTCGATGTGGGGAATCGCTTGTGCGTGTCTCCTCCGATCGATGCTTGGTGGCGCCAAGTGCTCCGAATCACCGCTCAACAGCATTTGCGGTTTTCGTCGGCAACATATACGATTCACAGGTCGCGTCTCCGTGCGCGAGCGCACAATGGAAAACCCGTCATATCAAGTTGCCCCCGCGAGCATCATAAGGGAATGCGTGGCTATCGGAAACGATGCAGGCCCGCCAATCGACCTCCCGCGACAGCTTTCGCTGTTCGATTCAATCGCCATTGTCGTCGGTATCATGATCGGCGGCGGCATTTTCCTGGTCCCGAATCTGGTGGCCCGGAGCTTGCCCGCGATTCCCGCAATCATGGGCGTCTGGGTGCTCGCGGGCGTGATTTCGTTGCTCGGAGCATTAGCGTGCGCGGAACTCGGCGCGGCGCTTCCGGCGACGGGCGGGCAATACGTGTTCCTGCGCGAGGCGTATGGCGCACCCGCAGCATTTCTTTGCGGCTGGTCGCTTTTCACGGTAGGTCGCAGCGCCCAGGTGGCCTGGCTGGCAGTCGTGTTTTCCATCTACGTTGGTTATTGGATGCCGCTGGCACCCTGGGCTGCGAAGGTTTTGAGCCTGGCCGTGCTGGCTCTCTTCACACTGGTGAACTACCGCGGGGTAAGGCTGGGCGCAATCGTGCAGAACAGCTTTACGCTGGGGAAAGTTGTTGGAATTCTGATCATCATCTCGGTTGCGCTGCTGTTCGGGCACGGAACGCTGCATTCTCCGGCGGCGGTCATGCCTGGCTCTTCACTCAGCGGTTTCTCACTCAGCAGCTTCGGCGTGGCGCTCATCGCGTGCCTGCTTGGTTACGACGGTTGGGTGCAGTTGAGCTTCGTCGCCGGAGAGATCCGCAATCCGCAGCGCAACGTGGCGAGGGCGCTCGTGTCAGGTACCCTGGCCGTTACCGCCATCTATCTTCTCGCGAACCTCGCCTATGTGCGGGTGCTGACCGTTCCCGAGATCGCGGCGAGCAACCACGTGGGCGCCGACGCCACGGCACGAGTTCTTGGCGGAGCGGGCGCCACGGTGGTTTCGGCTCTCATCCTGATATCCATTCTGGGTACTCTGAACGGTTGCTTTCTGACGATTCCGCGAGTGTATTTCGCGCAAGC
>Ga0126381_100007901_pt1 | contig 11866 bp, 6 predicted proteins | sample PanSoiMetPlot_28_FD_96465 | JGI IMG/M metagenome (GOLD analysis project Ga0126381, IMG submission 96465) | Tropical forest soil microbial communities from Panama - MetaG Plot_28 | ecosystem: Environmental > Terrestrial > Soil > Tropical forest > Bulk soil | place: Panama | collected 2016-02-17
CGGGAGGCGGCATCACCTTCAGCGGCGACGGCCGCATCAACATGGCGCCGACTCCGGCGGCGACCCCGGGCTGCTGGTACTTCACCGTGCAGGGACCCGTCGGCGCCGCGACTCCCAACCAGATTCAGGTTCAGGCCTGGCCGAACGGCCGGGTCAAGGTCGTAACCCCTACGGATTGGTACTGAGATGAGAACTCCCCAACCTCACTCCCGCAACGGCGAAGCCGGACTGACGCTCGTCGAGATGCTCATTTCCGTGGCGCTTCTCGGCATCGTGCTGCTCGGCATCGCGCCCCTCTTCATCGCGAGCGTCAAGTCGAACCTCGCCGGCAACGAATACACGAGCATCCACAACCTCGCCCGCGACCGGCTCGAGCAGCTCATGAACCTGCCCGTCACGGATCCGCAGTTGACGGTCGGCGCGCACGCCAACGACCTGCCGGCGTTCCTGCCCGATCCGACGACGGGGATTCTGCCTTCGACGATCGTCAACCCGATCTCCCGCACGTACACCGTGGCGCACTACACGAGCACGGGCGGAGCCTCCGGGACGCCGTACACCATGACGAACGTGGGCGCCGGCGTTCCCTACGACTTCAAGCGCATCGACGTGACGGTCTCCTCGTCCAACGGCGGCACCGGCCTCGGGATCGGTCAGCGGACCTCGCAGGTCACGGGCTTCCTCAAGAACCCCGACCCGCTCAACAACGTGAACTGACATGACGATCTCTTCTCTCTCCCGCCGTCCGAGCCGCTCTGCGACGAGCGGCTTCACGCTCATCGAGATGATCGTCGTGACGCTCCTGCTTTCGATCGCGATGCTCGGCCTGCTCGCCGTCTTCGACGCGAGCGCCCGCATCAACAAGAACGAGACGGACGTGGCCGACGCCCAGGGCAGCGTCCGGTACGGCATCTACCAGATGACCCGGTCCATCCGCATGGCCGGCGCGGGCGGCCTCTACGTGACGCAGGCCGTCCTCAACCACAACGACGCGAACCTGCTCGGCATCCAGCCGAACGGCGTCTCCTACGACAACGTCGCCGGCGTCACCGTCACCGACACGTTCGGGAACGTGTGGAACGTCCGGGACGGCACGGACATGATCGAGGTCCGGGGCGTCCTCAACTCACCGATCATCGGGTTCGATGAATCGACCAGCTGCAACCCGTGCACCGGCACCAATCAGCTCAATGCCCTCCCCATCATTGGCGGCCCTCAGATCGGCTATCACCTGAACAACGATCCGACCCGGACGCAGTTCGCGGCGATCGACGCGTACACGCAGAGCGCCAACGTCGGCAAGCCGATGCTCGTCATCGTGCAGGACGCCAAGAACGAGCTCCACGCCTGCGGCGACCTGGGTCCGCCCATCGGGCTCCAGAGATATCCGCAGCCTCCGTTCAACGTGGGCGTGATCACCGCGCAGACGAACCTCGCCTCGGGGAATACGTTCGGGTCGATCGACTTCGCCAACGCCATCGGACAGCGCTTCAACGTGGAGCTCCCGTCGGGCGCGAGTCAGCCCCCGGCGACAATCCAAACATTGAAGCGCGCGGGGATCCTCGACGACGTCGTCTACTTCATCACGACGGATCCCGCGACCGATCCGACCGGGATCCATCCCTTCCTGGCCCAGGGGTACCGCCGCGGCAACGTCTTCGAGGTGTCGCACCTGGCGGACGACGTCGAGGACATGCAAGTCGCCTACGGCATCGACACCAATGGCGACAGCGCGGTCACGCGCCTGACCAGCGCCGGCTGTCCGATCAACGCGAACGACCCCGACCCCAACTTCTCGACGACGGCGGGCTGCGACGAGTGGTTCCCGAACGCCGTGGGCGAGGTAGCCCCGGTCGACACCCAGTTCCAGGAGCAGAGCCCGTTCAACCCCAGCCATTCGGGACTCCCGCTGGCGATCCACTGTCCGCGCCTCCACGCGGTGATGATCTCGCTGCTCGCCAAGGCGCGGGACTCGGATCCGACCTACAAAGGCCCGGCGGCCAACGGCTACAAGATCATGAACTCCACCGCGGCGCCGATCACTCCCGGCTTGTACCGGCGCCGCGTCCAGACGCTGAAGATCAACCTCCGCAACTACGCGTTCCAGGGATGACCATGTACGCAAACGAAACGAAAAAGGGAGAACGGGGCGCAGCGCTCGTCATCGCGATCCTGGTCCTCGCGATCCTGACGGTCATCGGCATCGCCCTGATGCTGATCACCTCGACTGAGACCCGCATCGCGGCCAACGAGTGGTCCGTGAATCGAGGCTTCTACTCCTCGGACGCCGGCGTGCGCTGGGGAACGGTGGAGATGAACAAGGACATCGCGACGTTCCTCCAGCGTCCCGAGTTCGGGACCAAGATCGCGCCGAACTACACCGGCAGCGTGCTCTTCCTGATGCCGAGCCACCGGTTCGTGACCGGCACCGGCTTCTTCGGGACAGACGACATCCAGGTCAACGTTTTCACGCCCGGCCGTATCGCCCGGCGCTACTGCTTCGGCTGCAAGGCCAACGCGAACGAGAATCAGGCCCAGTTCATGTACACCTTCGAGGTGCGCGCGACGGGCGCGCAAAACGACGCTTTCCTTCAGTACTCCAAGGCTCTGGTGGCCGACGTCGAGGCAGGGCCGTTGCCCTGGCCGCTCCCCTTCTGAGGAGAACCGCCATGTCACACCATCGGACGTCCCGGGGGCTCGTGGGATTCGCCGCGCGACACCGCGCGGCCACGACGTTCCTGCTGCTCTATCTGATGGCGGCACCCGCGCGGCCGGATGACCGGCAACTGCTGCAGGCCAATTCGGGCGCGAACACCAACGTGCTCCTGATCCTGGACACCTCGACGTCCATGACCGACGACTTCTCGGACGTCTACCGCCTTCCGGTGTTCATGGACGACTTCATCTATCCGGAAGGAACCGTTCCGGCCGCCGGCTCCAAGTTCGCCATCGCCAAGAGCGTTCTTCGCGAGGTCCTGACGAACACCGCGGGCGTCAACTGGGCGTTCACGACGTACCGCAACCCGTACCAGACCTTCGGCGCGGCCGACAACAGCGTTGGCGACGTCTCGCGCGGCCAGCCGCCCGTCGGCTATCCGATCGGCGGCGCGACCCTCGCGGGCCAGTCCCTCGAGAACGGCGGCCTGGAGTGGTTCTACTTCGCCGACAGCGTGTACCCGACGGGCGCGGCGATCAGCGGCGTCTTCCCGGTGAGCAACTACCCCGACGTGCAGCAGGGCCGGTTTCTCCAGATGGGCCACAAGGTGCCGCACATGTACGGGACGCCCGGCCAGCCGGACCTGCCCCCCTACATCATCAATCCGTCCAATCCCGACACGCGCTTCCCGTACCCGGGGCCGAACCCCGGCATCTGGCGCGGCGCGTTCGGACCGCACGGCCTGAACGAGGGCCTCGTCGTCTACCGCAGCCCGGGCAAGCCGGGATACGAGCTGCGCATGCAGATCGTCACCGGCCACTATTCGGATCCGTTCGTCGTCGTCGAGATGGACGAGTACGGTCCGCCCGCCGCGCCGACGCCGACGCCGTCGCTCACGCCGACGATCACCCAGACCCCGACGAACACGAGCACGCCGACGAACACCCGAACGGCGACGAACACCCGCACCCAGACGAATACCCCGACGTCGACGGCGACGAACACGCCGACCTTCACCCCGCCGAACACGTCGACTCCGACGAACACCGCGACGATCACGTCGACGCCCACGACAACGAACACGGCGACGAACACGCCGACTCGGACGAACACGGCCACGCGGACCAACACGTTCACGCCGTCGCTGACGTTCACGCCGTCGAACACGTTCACGCCGTCGAACACCCGCACGCAGACGCTGACGCCGACTCAGACGAACACCTTCACGAACACGCCGACGCGGACGAACACGTTCACGCCGACCAACACGTTCACGCCGACGCGGACGTTCACGCCGTCGAACACGCCGACGCGGACGAACACGTTCACGCCGACGAACACGTTTACGGCGACGAACACGTTCACGCGGACGTTCACGCCGTCGAACACGTTCACGCCGTCGAACACGCCGACTCGGACGAACACGTTCACGGCGACGAACACGTTCACGCCGTCGAACACCGCCACGCGCACGAACACGCCGACGAACACGGCCACCGCGACCAATACGTTCACGCCGTCGAACACCCGCACGCAGACGCTGACGCCGTCGAACACGTCGACCCGCACGAACACGCGGACGTTCACGCCCACGAGCACGGCCACGAACACGCCGACCATGACGAACACGGTGCCGCCGACGGCCACGTCGACGAGCACGCCCACGTCGACGCGGACGAACACGCCCACGCGGACCCCGACCGGAACGGTGCCGCCGACGACCACGTTCACGCCGACCCTCGTTCCGACGCTGCCGGGCGGCCAGGCGCCGGCCGGAAGCTTGCTGCCCTCGATCGCCAACTGGCTCGCTCCGGCGATCCGCGGCCTCTTCGCGATGGCCCCGCCGCCTCCGCCTCCGCCGCCGGCCAACCCGTGCCCCGGAATCCCGGCGAGCTACACGGGTGGCGGGCAGCTCGTCTGCGCGCCGTGCCCCTACGACGCCACGCGCCTCTGCGCCTTCGTGGACCTCGACGGCAACGGCGTCATCAGCCCGGGTGATCCGGCGGCTCCGAACCTGATCCCGCTGCCCGCGACGCCTGTTTTCATGCGCGGCTTCGACGATCCGCAGGCGGATCCCGATCCGACGCTCGTGCTCGTTCAGCAGCAGCAGATCAAGTTCATCCGGGGCGACCTCTACAACATGCCCCCGGCGTTCACCTCGAACGACGCGCTGAACGGCAACCCGCCCTGGGGCTCCTGCCCGGTGGCCGACGCCGGCTGCCCGGTCGCCCCGGACAACGACGCGGACGGCGTGGTCGATACGGGCACGGTGCCCGACCGCCACAACCAGGGCTCCTACTCGGCGGTGTACGACAAGGAGCGCCCGCGCCAGATGCAGCAGTTCCCGAACGACGCGTTCGCCGCGCCGTCGTGCCCGCTCGGCATTCCGCCGGGAGGCTGCGATCCGTACTCCATGGATTGCGGCGGCATGTCGCACTTCAATACGTTCAAGGGCTTCCCCGGAGCCGCGCCGAACGCTCTGGGCCCGCCCGACGTGGCGAACCCGGCCGTTTACCCGGTCGGCGCGCCGCTCAGTCCGGGCGACTGGCCGATCGTGCCGTTCCGCCGGGAGTGGCTCGGGACCGACTACCCGAGCGGCGGTTCGCCGGAAGCGTCGATCAAGCGGCTGCTGCGCTTCAGCTCCTCGATCGTGAGCTACAACTCGGCCGCTCCGCCCGAGACCGCGTATACGCTCGCCGAGGACTCGAAGGAAGTCGCCGTCACAGCCCCCGGAACGCCGATTGCGGGCGTGCTGCTCGACGCCTACAACTACTTCGTCAACAGCGTCTTCCCGACGCCGACGGGCGTCGCTCCGGACCCGGCCATCGACTGCCGCAACTACATCATCGTGTACGTGACCGACGGCCACGACGAGTGCTCTTCGGATCCGTGCGTCGGCGGGACGACGGGCCTCGGGCCGTCCGGCGATCTCGGCCAGGTCCCGCTGCCGGAGAGCGTGTCCGGAGCCCGCACACAGGCGAACCGGAGCGACCCGAGCGTGCGCATCACCGGGGTTCCGGTCTTCGTCGTCGGGCTGAACTCCGACCCGACCTTCTTCCCGGCCCTGAACTGCATCGCGACCAACTCCGGCGGCCAGCTCTTCGCGGCGACCGATCGCGGATCGCTGCAGGCGGCCCTCGAGTCGATCCTCGACTTTAAGCGCAATGCGAACTTCTTCGCCGCTCCGGCAGTCCCGGCGTTCTCGGGCGGCCTCGGCGATACCGCGCAGATCGGCGCGGTCATCCCGAGCCATCTGAACCCGAACGGCGACCTCTCGAGCTGGTCGGTGTGGAGCGGCTCGCTCAAGAGCTTCCAGCTCGATTCCGGCGGCTTCTTCCCGACCGTGACCGCGGCGGCGCCCACGCCGGTCAACACGCCGACGCCGGGAGGTCCGACGGCCACGCCGTCGTCGGGGACTCCGACGCCGACTCCGGTGCCGGGCAACCCGGGCACGTACATCGACGAGTCGAATCCGGACGATCCGAATCCGGCCAACCGCAAACCGGTGTGGAACGCCGGCCGCGTCCTCGGATACACGGATCCGGTCGCGAGCCTGGTGGAGAACGCTTCGCCGGTCAGCGCCTCCCCGGCGGCCCGGGCTCCCGCGATCACCGTGTGGCCCGGCCGAAAGATGGTCTTCTCTCAGGGCACGGGCGGCGTGCCGCTGACGCGGTCCGACTTCCTACCGAACACCGGCTCGTGCACCGGCGCCGGAACGCCGGGAGCCTGCTTCGACGACCTGATGACCGACATGGGTCTGACTCCGACGTCCAACGCCGCAAACCAGACCCTCGCGAAGCTGACCGTTCAGTTCCTCCGGGGCGGTATCTCCCCGTACGGAACCCGCGACGAAGTCCTGAACGATCCGTCCATCCGGCCGCCCACGATCGGCGTGATCGGCCCGAACGCGGGTCAGCAGCAGAAGTACTCGTACTTCTACCAGGACGACCCGTCCTTGCCGGGGAATCCGCCGCAGGCCAAGACCGATGACGACGGCAATCCGCCGGCGGGCTATGCGCACAAGCTCGGCGACATCTTCCACTCCGAGCCGCTGCTGGTCGAGCCGCCGCAGTTCTATCCGTATCTCGCGTCGAATCTGACTCCGGGAGGACCGGGTACCGCGTACACCGCCTTCGCGACCCTCCAGGCGAAGCGCCGCAAGGTCTCGTTCGTCGGAGCCAACGACGGCTTCCTGCACGCGTTCGATGCCGGCGTCTACGGCCGGGATACGACGAACTTCCCGACGACGCACGACCTCGGAACGGGCCGCGAGATCTTCGCCTACGCGCCGCGGCAGGTCATCAGCGCCAAGATGACCAGCCTGCTCAACTTCCCGCCGCTGCCGTCCTACTTCGTCGACGGCTCGATGGGCACGGCGGACGTTTTCATCGATCCGCAGAACAACGGCTTGAACCCGAATGCTGCGCAGCGGGCGTGGCGGACCGTGCTCGTCGGCGCTCTGCGGCAGGGCGGCGCGGGAGTCTACGCCCTCGACGTGACGCAGCCAGACGACATCAACACGACGGTGGGTCCGAATTACGGCGACATTGCTGGGAACAAGGATGCAGCGCCGGGCTGCCTGAACGGCGGCGGCACCAGCTGCAAGGCTGGGAACGTGAACAATTGGCAGTACCCGTCGATCCTCTGGGAGTTCAAGGACCCCGCCCCCGCCGCGGCGTGCTCCGACTCGTGCACCATCGCTCCGGCGACCCCGCCGGCCCTGGGCGAGAGCTGGTCGAAGCCGGTCGTCGGCCGGATCAAGGTCATTTCGAGTGTGGGACCGCCGGCGGTCTTCCAGGATCGCTACGTCGCCATCTTCGGCGGCGGATTCGATCCGAGCTTCACGCCGGGCGACAACGTGTCGATCCGGCTGCCGAACGGGCGGGCGATCTACATCGTGGACGTCGAAACCGGCGCGCTTCTCTACAAGACGACGGAAGGCGTGGCCGGAGACGGCGGGACGGGGACTCCGCCGGCGGCGATTCCGTTTGCGCCGATGCCGGCGACCCCGGGCGTCATCGACTACGACGACGACGGCTACATCGACCTCGCCTACTTCGGCGACGTCAACGGGAACATGTGGCGCATCAACCTGACCCCGAATGCGACGTCGACTCCCCCTCGCGGCCTGTTGAACGGCAGCCAGCTGAGCGGCTATCAGCCGTTCCTGCTGTTCAACGGCTGCGGCACGACGACGGGCGCCGGTCCATGCGTCGACAGCACCGGTGCTTCGACCGTCAAGCCGATCTTCTTCGAGCCGGCGCTCATTTTCGTCGGCGGCTCCACGGCTCCGCCGACTCTCGGCGTGGCCTTTGGCACGGGCAACCGCGCCGAGCTCGCGCGGCCGAACGCGGTGGTCCAGAGCTTCTACTACGTCCTCGACAACGGACAGACCGCCCAGACCTACGTACGGTCGGGCGCGGCGTCGGCGACCCAGGATGCGCTCCGCGATCTGACCCCGGGAACGGGCATGGGCCCGTGTCCGACGCCCTTCAACCCGGTCACCTGCCTCAACGGGAACGGCAACCCGTCGCCCGGGTTCGTCCTGGACTTTGGTTCCATCAACGAGAAGACGACTTCGACGGTCTACTCGACCCAGGGGTTCCTGTCCCTCGTGACGTTCACGCCGGACTCGGTCACTCCCTGCGCCACCAACGGCAGCTCGTTCCAGTACCGCTTCTTCTTCCTGACGGGGACCGGTTACTATGGTCAGAACGGCAACTATGCGGACTTCCGCCAGGGTCTCGGCGAGGGCATCGCGACGATCGGGCAATCCACGTCGATGGGCGGAATCCACGACATGGTCTTCTATTCGGGCAACCCGGATACCGGGTTCCAGGACAACTTCACCAAGGGTGTCGTGAGAACCACACAGCAGAACTGGAAGGAGCAGCAATGAGCGGTCGCCGCGCGAGCGGGATTGCCGCGATCCTCCTCGGGCTCGCGGTCGGAGCCCTGGCCGACGTCGTCGTCCTCAAGGGCGGCACGGTCATCCAGCTCAAGCAGCCGGTCGTGCGCCGGGGATCCACGGCCTACATCACGAGGTCGGACGGAACGCTCCTCTCGGTCCCCGTCTCGGAGATCGACCGGGACGCGACGGCCGCCGCCAACCAGGCCGCCGCGGCTCCGGCGCCCGCCCCCGCGGCCCCGGTCGCGGCCACGAACCCGGCCGACGCCGCCCGGACTGTGAAGGACGGGCAGAAGGCGAAGGTGCGGATCACGGATGCGGACGTTTCGCATCCGATGGACATGGCGGAGACCGCCGGCGAGGACAAGGACACCAAGAAGGCCGAGTCCTCCGGAATGGCCCGCGTCGAGGTCGCCGACTACACTCGGGAGAAGAACGGCGCCGCGCTCGTCGTCAAGGGATCGCTGCGCAACCCCGGGCAGGGCACCGCCGAGAACGTTCGTCTCGCGGTGACCGCCGTCGACGAGAAGGGCCAGTCGATCGACGGAGCCAATGCCACGCTGAGCAAGGGTAGCGTGGACTCGGGCTCGACGGTGGAGTTCCAGGCCTCGTTGAACGTCGGCGATCGCAACATTGCGGCCATCAAGTTCCAGCCGCAGTGGACCGCTCCCAAGCCTCCGCCGTCGGCCGCTCCGCCTCCGGGAGCACGTCCGGCCGCGGGCGCTCCGGGCTCTCCCGCCGCGACCGCGCCGAGCCCGGTGCCGACGCCGTACGGCTTCGGCTCGCTGTATGCGGCGCCGCACGCCAACGCCTCGACGGAAATACCGTCCGACAGCCACACGGGTTATCTCCCGAGCGTCTCCAACCCCGACAACCAGCCGAAGCCGCCGACCCCGTAGGCGGCTTCGACCGGTTCGCCGGCCGGCCTGCGATTCCCGCGCTCCGACGCTCGATTCCCGGCTACCCTAGTACCGCCGATGCCCCGCATCCTGATCGTCGAGGACAAGGACTCCTTGCGCGCCATGCTCGAGGAGATGCTGAAGGCCGAGGGCCTCCAGGTCGTCAGCATCGCGACCGGCTCCGCGGCGGTCGAGCGCCTGCGGGGAGGGGAGCGGGTGGACCTCGTGCTCACGGACTGGAGGCTCCCGGGCGCCGACGGGCTGGCCGTCCTCGACGCGGCCATCGCCCTGGACTCGACGTTGCCGGTGCTCGTCATGACCGCCTTCGGCTCGATCGAGACGGCCGTCGAGGCGATGAAGCACGGCGCCGAGGACTTCATCACCAAGCCGGTTGACCCCGACCTGCTGCGGCTGCTCGTCTCGCGGGCCATCGAGCGGCGAGCGCGCTCGCGGGAATCGCTCCTCTTTGCCGAGGCCCAGTCGAAGTCGATTCCTCCCATCGTCGGGGAGTCGGCCGCGATCCGCGCCGTGCGCGCCGAGACGGAGCGCGTCGCGGCGACCGACGCCACGGTCCTGCTCGAAGGCGAGAGCGGCACGGGCAAGGAGCTCTTCGCCCACGCGATCCACGCGCTCTCGGCCCGCCGCGCGGGGTCGTTCGTCGCCATCAATTGCGCGGCGATTCCGGAAACCCTGCTCGAGAGCGAGCTCTTCGGACACGAGCGCGGCGCCTTCACGGGCGCCGCCGGGCGGCGGATGGGAAAGTTCGAGCTCGCCGACGCGGGCACGATCTTTCTCGACGAGATCGGCGAGCTGTCCCCGGCCACGCAGGGCAAGCTCCTCCGCGTCCTCCAGGAGCGCTCGTTTCACCGGGTGGGCGGCACGATCCCGATCGAGGTCGACGTCCGCATCATCGCGGCTTCCAACCGCTCGCTCGAGAAGCTGGTCGCTCAGGGACTCTTCCGCGAGGACCTGTTCTATCGGGTCCGCGTTTTCCCGATCCGGATCCCCGCGCTGCGCGAGCGGCCGGAGGACATCGACCCGCTCATCGACTGGTACCTCACCCATCTGCCGCAGGAGCTCGGAAAGAAGGCGCCGCGGCTCTCCGCCCCCGCCCGGGAACGGCTCCGCGCGTACGACTGGCCCGGGAACGTCCGCGAGCTTCGCAACTGCCTCGAACGCGCCATCATCCTCTCCGACGACGGGATCATCGACGAGAAGAACCTGCGGCTCGGCCCGGAGCCGGTCTTCCTCGAGTCGGCGAAGGACGAGACGCTCGCGGAAGCGCGCGAGCGCGCCGCGGAGGCCGCCGAGCGCATCTGGATCGTCCGGGCCCTCGAGCGCTGCGGCGGAGACCGGTCGGCAGCGGCGGAGGCGGCGGGGCTGACGCCGCGAAGGTTCGAGGCCAAACTGCGCGAACACGGCCTCGAGGAGGCCTAGCCCGCCGATCTACTCGGGAAGCTGGGGCGCCCGCGTGACGCCGACCCACATCGTCACCGTGGGGCGGGGCGGCGGCTGAGTCATCAGGGGCGTCACCCACTGTTTGGCGGCGATCGTCACCTTCTTTGCGGCGGCCGGCGCCGTGCTCTTGCTCCGGCAGGCCGCGCCGCGCGCGGCCAGGACCGCGGCGAGCAGCAGAAGCGGAAGGAGGCGGAGGCGCCGGCGCACGTCGCGATTATCGCATCGGAGCGGCGATCTCCGTCAGCGCCGCCGCGACGATCCGGTCTTCGTCGGGCCGGATCGAACGCAGGTCGAGGAGCACGCGGCCCTGCTCGACGCGCGAAACGACCGGAGGCCTCCGTGCCCGCAGCCGCGCGGCGAGCGCGTCCGCCGAGAGCGCTTCGTGCGAGAGAGCGAGCGCGCGCGAGGGAAAGAGCTTCTCGGGGCTCGTCCCGCCGCCGAACGCCGCGCGCGATTCGACGACGCGGCAGACGAGCGCACCGCCCGCCGGGACGGCGCGCTCCGCCAGACGCGTCCCGCGCTCTTCGAGCTCCTCGATCGACGCCGCGGCGGCGCGGTAGATGGGGAACTGCCGCCAGGCGCCCGTTTTCCAGGCCGCGAGCGTCGCCGCCAGGGCGGCGAGCGTGAGCTTGTCCGGCCGCACGGCGCGCGCGATCGGGTGGGCCGCCGCCCGTGCGACCAGCTCGGCGCGGCCGACGAGCAGCCCGGCTTGCGGCCCCGAAAGGAGCTTGTCCGCCGAGAAGGTGACCACGTCGGCCCCCGCGGCGAGGCATTCGGCGACCGTCGGCTCGTCCGGAACGCCGAACGCGTCGAGGGGCACGACCGCGCCGGTGCCGTGGTCGTGCACCCACGGAACGCCCGCCTCTCGCGCGAGGACAGCGAGCTCCTGCGGCGCCGGACGCCGCGTGTAGCCGCGGATCTCGTAGTTGGAGGGATGGACCGAGA
>Ga0126381_100007902_pt1 | contig 11866 bp, 10 predicted proteins | sample PanSoiMetPlot_28_FD_96465 | JGI IMG/M metagenome (GOLD analysis project Ga0126381, IMG submission 96465) | Tropical forest soil microbial communities from Panama - MetaG Plot_28 | ecosystem: Environmental > Terrestrial > Soil > Tropical forest > Bulk soil | place: Panama | collected 2016-02-17
GGACAGGTATCCCGGGAAGGATTGAGCGTCTGCTTTCAACGCTCCTCCTGCGCCCCATCTATGTGAAGGAACTGCAAAATCTCGCTCGCGTCGCGACGGGGCCGTTCGGAGCTTGAATCCTTAAACGCAAAAGATCGCGAACCCCGGCGAGAGCGCAGGTGAGCAGCCATCAATACGTTTCGCATCTCGGCTTTCTCTGCGGGTTGTCTCCGACGACCTGCCTTCAAATGCTTTTCGGAAGTGAGCCCATACCGAGGCGGGAGATTTCTTGTTTCTTCGGCTCAGGAGAGGCATTCCCCATATCCAGCACAACCTTCCAGCTTCCATCTTTCTGCAGCTTCCAGATACTCGTGTACTTCCCGTAGTCGACATGCGGCTTGCCATCCTTGTTGTTCGAGTGAAATTCGAAGGTGCCGTAGGTGTAGCCGAGATCGCCGGAAGAGGAAATGTCGCCACCGACTGGCGTCCATGTAAGCCGGTTGTTCGGATCATCAAGAAACGCCATCCCCGGAGCGATGTTCACCTTTCCGGAAATCACCGGCTCTCCGTTCGGAACCTCGACCGCGTCGTCGGCGTAATAGGAGAGATATCCCTTGGAGCCGTTCTCGGCAGCAGCCTTCATGAACTGGCCTTCGAGTTGCTTCAGCATATCGACAGTCGCTTTCGGCGACGCCGCCGCAGTCTTCCGCGAGACTGGAATAGCAACCGTTGCCACTATGAGGGATACGACCACAATCGGCAGCAAAGATTTCATGGGAGCCTCCGGCCAATGGCGGGCCCATTCTACTCTTCCGGCCAGAAACACGGTACCGCCCGCCGTACCCCGTTTTGGCCGCGAAGCGTCTCTGGCTTTTGCCGGCAGCTTCGTCACCGCCGGCTCAGTGCACAGGCCCTCCGGCGCAATAAGCAAGCCATCAGGATGACAAGTCAGCCGAGAGCCACGTTGCATCAAACTTTGTGGTTCGTACTCTGCCCGCGCTACACTAGCGCCCACCGATATGAAGCGCACTCTCTTACTTGTAATAATCGCGACAGCCGCAGCCTGGGCACAGACTCCCGACCTCGCCACGCCACGGGAAAAGCACCTGCGCAACGTCCATCAACTCACATTCGGCGGACAAAACGCCGAAGCCTACTTCTCCGCCGACGGCAAGAAGCTGATCTTCCAGTCCTCCCACGGCGACGCGAAATGCGATCAGATTTTCACGATGAACATCGACGGCACACACCAGCACATGGTCTCGACCGGCAAAGGACGCACCACCTGCGCCTACTTCTACCCCGACGGCAAAAAGTTTCTCTACGCCTCAACGCATCTGGCCAGCCCCGAATGCCCTCCAAGGCCTGACTATTCGAAAGGCTACGTCTGGGGCGTGTATTCAGGATACGACATCTTCACCGCGAGTCCGGATGGCTCCAACCTGAAGCGACTTACTAACACGCCCGGCTACGACGCCGAAGCCACGATTTCTCTCGACGGAGAGAAGATTACCTTCACGTCGGTCCGCCATGGCGACCTCGATATCTACACCATGGACACCGACGGCAAGAACGTGAAGCAACTTACGCACGAACTCGGCTACGACGGGGGCCCAACCTTCTCTCCCGACGGCATGTGGATCGTTTATCGTGCCTACCATCCGCAGGCAGAAAAAGACATCGCCGACTACAAGGAACTGCTCTCGCAGAATCTGATCCGTCCTACGTCGCTCGAAATCTGGCTGATGAAGTCCGACGGCAGCGACAAGAAGCAGATTACCAATCTAGGCGCTGCCAGCTTTGGCCCGGCGTTTACGGCGGATGGTAAGAAGATCATCTTCTCGTCGAACTACGATCCCGAAACCCACGCGACCGGCGGCGAGGGCAATTTCGAATTGTGGATGATGAATTCCGACGGCAGCGGCTTGGAGCGCATCACCTATAGCGACGGCTTTGATGGCTTCCCGATGTTTTCGCCCGACGGCAAGAAGTTGGTGTGGGCGTCCAATCGAAACGGCAAGGCCCCGCATGAAACCAACATTTTCATCGCCGATTGGGTGCCCTCAACCGCATTGCCAGCCAAGTAACGCAAGCGATCATCCCACACCACCCAAGCACCCTCACCACCAGCGCGATCTTCGTGTCGTAGTCGAGAACACCCGTGCTCGAAAAGATTGCATGGAAATCATGCTCCACAAAATCCGGATCACCCGTCGTGACCAGCGGCAACTCCTGCGCCCGCGCATCGGCCATGTACATCGCGGTATACAGCCAGTTCTCGAAAAAGAGAAACAGGCAAAAGACAAATCCTGCAGCCTGTCGCTCGCAGAAGAAATATGCCGCCAACAGAAACGGCACCAGCCACTGCAGCAGCGTGCCGCCCCAGAGCCCGAGTGTAGGGCCAAACCATCCGAACAGATTATGACCACCCTCGTGCACCACCAGATTCGCGCTGTCGATAAACAAGAATCCGCCATGCGCTGAAAACCCGTAGGCAAGAAACGCAGTGTAAAAGACAAGCCACGCCACAATAGCTGGCCGTGAAATCGGCTTCCACGGCGCATTCAAAATCGATTGGAAACATTCCCCCATGGCGCGATTCCATGATTCTAGGGCGACCGAATTCGCTCCGGCAGGTTACCAACGTGCTTGGGTTCACTCCCATATCGCGGATGGAACTCCCGGTGGTCGCAGGCGCCCGCCTTTCTTGCTAAAGTGTTCACGCACACAATATCCATATGAAACTTGGCCATTGGATTACAGCATTCATCCTGCTTCTGCTCATGGCGCTCGCGGTCGTCGGCTTGCTGTGGACGCGCGAACTGCCCGTGCAGAACGATGAACAGACGGCCTTCACGGGCAAAAAGCCCTCAAGCCAAAAAAATGCTGTGGCACAGCGTCCTCTGGTTGACCAGCGTCCGCTTCACACCGCCCGGCAAATGGGCGCCATGGCTGGAACTCCCGAGGAGCAATCGTTCGCGCACTCGGCGGAGAAAGTCGCCGACCATGAAGTCGATCTCTCGTTCTTTGACGCCCTCCGCACGGCTCAGGAGAATCCTCCGCCGCTCTCGCCCGACGCGAAGCAGATTCTCGCGCACAAGACCAAGGTGCAGGAAACGATCAAAGAGGACCAGGAAAACATCGCGCAGCTGACGCGAAGGCTGGCCGCGGCGCCCGAGTCGCAAAAAGACAATCTGCAGGACCAGATCGACGTCGCCAAGGCGCAAATGGATCTAGACCAGGATGAACTCGACGACGCGACGGAAGATCTGGAACAAGCCGGAGGCGATCCGCAATCAAAGATCAAGCGACTACAGGAGGAGCACGAAGCTTCCGATCACACGGCTGCCGCCGTAGGATCCGCCGTCAACCCGCACGAACAGGATTATCAAACCCACACGCTCCTCGGCGTTTTTCGTGCCTGGCAGGCGCTGCGCGAAAAGCACGCTCTGCTGCAGCAGGCTCGCGAAGAAGCTCAACAGAAACAAGCGACCTTGACGTTCAGGCGCAGCCAACTCGCTTTGCAGGTTGAAAAGGACAAAGAAAGCCGCGAAGCCGCCAAACAGCAAGCGAAAGGATTCTCGAAAGGCAGCACCACCAGCAACCGCGACGAGTCAAAAGCCAACGCCAAATCCGCCCTCGACGCCCTCAAGCAGTACACGCTCGATCAGAAAAACCTCGCCGACCGGGGACGCCGCATCCAGGACGAACAAGACTTAAGCGACATCTACGCCAATTGGATCGCTCTGCTCGAGGCCCGCGAACGGACCGCTCTGCATCACCTGATCGAATGCATGCTGTGGATTCTGCTCGTCATTTTCGCAGTCTATGTGGTCGACCGCTTGATCGAGCACTTGTTCACCGGCGTCTCGGCCGAGAACAAGCGCATCGACACGCTGCGCGCGGTCGTGAAGTTCGGCGCGCAAGCCGTCGGCGCACTCGGAATCTTGTTCATCGTCTTCGGCATGCCGACGCAAACCACCACGGTCCTCGGTCTGGCTGGGGCCGGCCTCACCGTCGCGATGAAAGACTTCATCGTCGCCTTCTTCGGATGGTTCATCCTCATGGGACGCAATGGCATCCGCGTCGGCGATTGGGTTGAAATTAATGGCGTCGGCGGCGAAGTCGTCGAAGTAGGCCTGCTCAAAACGGTTCTGCTTGAAACCGGCAAGTGGTCCGACGCCGGACATCCCACCGGCCGCCGTGTTTCGTTCGTCAACAGCTTCGCCATTGAAGGCCATTTCTTCAACTTCACGACCTCCGGCCAGTGGATGTGGGATGAACTCCAGGTCCTGATTCCGCCCACCCAGGATCCGTACCCGATCATCGATGGCGTGCAGAAACTCGTCGAAAAAGAAACCGACGAAAACGCCACCATAGCCGAAGCCGAGTGGCGGGAAGCCACATCAAAATATCGCGTGCAAACGCTCTCCGCGCGCCCCGGCATTAACGTAGTCCCGACCGCGGCGGGCATCGAGGTCCACGTCCGCTACATCACCCGAGCGTATGAACGCCACGAAGCACGGCGCAGGATGTATGAGGCCGTAGTCGAAATGATGCATGGCAGACGCGAACAGGTAAGGGCGTAAAGAATGGGTTCACTGGAAGAGGCTGTGCTGCGTTCGGATCATTCGGCCATGAAGGCAGCCATCGAATCTGGTGAAGACATCGATAACATGTGGTCCGGAATGACGCCGCTAATCTCCGCTCTGTTTCGTGGTGACGTCGAAGCCGTACGCTTACTGCTCGCTGGCGCAGATCCGAACCTGTACTCAACTCTTGACGGTCCTCCGCTGGCATGCCGAAGACGAGTTCGGGTTAGTTGACATAGCAGCTTTGGTCAGATCGCACGGCGCCGAAAGCAATTCCTTAGCAGAATGAATTCCACCGAGCACGAATATGGAACGCTTATCGTCACCGGCGGCAGCCGCGGCATCGGTGCCGCAACCGCCAGACTAGCAGGCTCGCGCGGATACGCCGTGGCTGTGAACTTCTCCACAAGCGAGGCGGAAGCAACGAAAGTAGTGAGTGAAATCGTCGGCAATGGCGGCCGCGCCCTCGTCATTCACGCCGACGTCTCGCGCCAAAACGAAATTATCGAATTATTCCAGACCGCCGAGCGCGAGCTCGGCCCGATCACAGCCCTGGTCAACAACGCCGGCATCACCGGAGGATTCGCCCGCGTCGAAGACGTAACGGCCGAGCAGCTTGAGAAAACCTTCGCCGTCAACGTAACTGGCGCGATCCTCTGCGCCCGCGAAGCCGTCCGCCGCATGTCGACTCGCCGCGGAGGCAAAGGCGGCGCCATCGTCAACGTCTCATCCCTCGCCGTTCGCACCGGCGCCGCCGGTGAGTGGGTCCACTACGCCGCGTCGAAAGGCGCGATCGACAGCTTCACCCGCGGACTGGCCCGCGAAGTCGCAACCGAAGGAATCCGTGTAAATGCCGTCTCTCCCGGACTCGCCGAAACCGACATCCATGCCGCCAACGGTGAACCCGGGCGCCTCCAGCGCCTCACGCCCACCATCCCCATGAAGCGCGCCGGCCAGCCTCACGAAATCGCCGAAGGAGTCCTCTGGCTTCTGTCTCCCGCAGCCTCCTATGTCACGGGATCAATCCTGGAAATCGGCGGAGGTAGATAACCTAGCGGAGCGGCGGACGCCCTCGCTCGCCCGGGCCCGCCGCAAGAACATAATCAGACGCACAACGGGTCAGCGATCTTATTCGATTTACTGCCCCCTAACCGCTGCCCCCTGCCTATCGCATTCCTTCCTCAAATAACTCTTCACCTTCTCCGGCAACCGCGACGTATGCAGAACATCGCGCAACTGATGCGGCGTCAGCCTGCGCGCGAACCCGATCGCCGCCGCCATCGGTGTATGCATGTTGCGCAGCATTGCGATCTGCACCTCAAGACGTACCGACCATTTCGAGTGGTGGCAGACCGCTTCCACAAATGCCGACGAGCCTCCCGTTCGTTGGAGCGCTCGAACCAGCACAGCTTCGGTGAGCCGTCCATTTTCCAGGGCGGCCTGCCACACGGGCGTCTCCCTATCAAGCAGCAGCGCCCCCGCCACTCGTTCCGACGAACGTCGTGCCAGCGAAATCCGTTCGCCCAGCGTAATCCCTGCTAGCCGCCCGAGCAGCAGTTCGTCCGCAATGCGCTTCAGGTCCGCCGCCACCGTAGGCGTCAACGCAAACTTCATCAGCTCGAACGTATAGAGTTCTCGAATCAGCCGCAGCGCAATCCTGCGCGGCGTCTTCGAATGTCCCGCGAGCGCAACGCGTACTTTCCGCGATTTCATCAGCGCGGCATTCTGACTGATTTCCTCGAGAGCCTCCACACTCAGCTCACCATCTTTAAGCTGTGCAAGCGCCGCATCTTCGTTGAGTGCCAATGCAGCATCGACGGTCCCCTCGCTGGACTCGGCCAGCGCTGCGGCGTCGGAGTGGATTTCTTCTGCCATGCCAAGACTCTAGACTTGCACACCTTGGGGGGCAGGGCCGGGCGTACAGCCGTGCCGTTAGAGCGCCGATGAAGGCGGGCTCTGGCCCACGAGGTTCGCTCGTTGGGTTGTAGCCACGGCCGCAGCCACATTCATCACGGCTCCCTCGCGTACGCTCCCGCCGCCCTTCGCGCCATCCGCAGCGCCCCCTCGACTGGATCCACCACCCGCGGGTTCACCTGCGCGCGTGGGTTGAGCCGCCGCAGCTCATTGTAGAAAACCTCGCGCACAATCGCGGCGTGACGAAAGACCCCTCCAGACATGGCCACCGGGACCACGTTCTCGCCATCTTTCGCAAACAAGCGCCGAATAACCACCGCTGCCAGCTCCGCCAGTTCCCTGCCCGCTTGTCGAAGAACCTGACGTCCCAGTTCGTCTGTACTGGCAGCGACCGCCGGAAACAGTGCCGCAAAATCCGGAGGCGGAATCGAGTTCGCCGCTCGGGCCAAGTCGGAAAGATTTATCACGCCCCATGCCCTGAACAAATCACTCGCCAGCGGCGTCGCGCCGCTGGCGAGTGGTTCACGCTCGCTGGCGCGCAACACCGCGGTCACGGCGCTCCGCCCGATCCAATGCGCGGAACCCTCGTCGCCGATAGCAAATCCCCAACCTCCGGCGCGTAGCGTCTTACCCTGCAGGTCGCGCCCGTACGCAATCGACCCCGTGCCGGCGATGACAATCACGCCAAGGCCCGTGCCGAATGCCGCTTCCAGCGCGGTCTGCATATCGCCCACTACATCGACCGGCGTCGACACGATCTCTGCCACGATCTCGCGGACAAGCGCGGCCAACTCCGGCCGCGCCGCTCCGGACCCTCCCACACAAGTGTGGACTACCTCTTCCACAGAAATGCCGGCCTCAGCACACGCCTGCCGCACACATGCCTGCAGCGATTCCCGCGCCCGCGCCTCTCCCACGCGCACGATATTGCTCGGACCGGCCGTAGCGGTCGCCAGCAACCGCGTTTCATCGCTCACCGCACACGTAGTCTTCGTTCCGCCGCCATCAATTCCGAGATAGTAGGGCACGGGTTAGTTCTAACACACGCAGTTGCCAGAACCCAGGTACCAGTACTCCGCTCTAACCCGATCCACAATCGTCGTTTCCCCTTAGCAGCGCGGTGGGAGCACTGGGTACTTGGTACTAGGTACTGGGGTACTGCTTTCTGAACGTGCATAGAGTCTCACTCGCGCAATGTTCTGATTCCCGACATAATAAAATTCGTCGATCACCATGACCGCCAAGGTTCAGATCACGGAACTTATCAACCACGGCGACTTTCGCGGGCCGTTTTTCACGGCCCCGGCAGAAGCGATTTCCTTTATCGAACAGGTAACGGACATGCACGTGGTGTCGACCAAGCCAGGCACGACACGCGGAATTCACTATCATCTGCATCGCGGCGAAGCTCTCATCGTCATGCCTGGCGTGAAGTGGTCGCTGTTTTGGGACGAGGGTCCCGATTCCGCTGTCCAGCATCGCGAATTTAGCGGTGAATGCGCAGTCATGGTGCTGATTCCTCCGGGAGCTTCGCCTGCCGCACGCAACGATGAGGATGGCGGCCACGCATTGTGGCTGATCGCGCTTTCTTCGGGGCCGTACGACCCGGCAGATACCGTGAAACGCAACCTGACGTAGCGCCGTCGTCGCGGCGGCTGCTGTCGGCGGCATCTTGCCGCCAGCGCCGAGGGCAAGATTCGCTCGCGACAGCCGGCGCGACAGCGCTACCTAAAAACGAATGGGCCTAAATAAACTAGATTTCGCGATCATCGCTCTTTACCTCGCAGGCATCACGCTCTTCGGCCTACGCTTCCGCAAAAAACAACGCACGCTCCGTGACTACTTTCTCGCGGGACGCGACATCCCCTGGTGGGCAATCGCGCTCTCCATCGTCGCCGCCGAAACCAGCACGCTGACGATCATCAGCATCCCCGGCCTGGCCTATGACACGAACCTGACGTTTCTTCAAGTCGTCATGGGATACGTCGTCGGGCGCATCGTCATCAGCTTCGTGTTATTGCCGCATTACTTTCGCGGGGATTTGTACACCGCGTATGAATTGCTCGAACGCCGTTTCGGCCGCGGGCTGCGCTCCCTCACAGCCGGACTCTTTCTTCTGACTCGCGCCGCTGCGGAGGGCGTGCGCGTCTATGCCGTATCGATCGTGGTCTCGATCGCGCTCGGCACAGGCGAAGTCGCGTCCATTGCGATCATCACGACATTAACGCTCATCTACACATTCGAAGGCGGTCTCGCTGCCGTCATCTGGACCGACGTCGTCCAGACCGCAATCTATGTCGGCGGAACGCTCGTCGGGCTAATCACGATCCTCCATCTCGTCCCCGGAGGATGGACTGCTATTCATTCCGCCGCGGCGAGCGCCAACAAATTGCAGATCTTCGACTTTAGCACCAGCCTGTGGACTCCCTACACATTCTGGGCCGGCGTCATTGGAGGGTCGTTCTTCACTGTTGCCAGTCACGGCACCGACCAGCTCATCGTGCAGCGCTTGCTTGCGGCGCGCGGTCAAAAGCAATCTGCAACCGCACTCATCTCCAGCGGATTGGCAGTCCTGCTTCAGTTCGCGCTTTTTCTCACGGTCGGAGTCATGCTCTGGGCCTTCTACCGGGTTCCTTCATCATCATTCGGCCGGCCTGACCGCATTTACCCCACCTTCATCGTCTCGCACATGCCGCACGGAATCTCCGGGCTGCTGATCGCAGCCATCCTCGCCGCAGCCATGTCGAACCTGAGCGCCGCACTCAATTCCCTTTCGTCGAGCGCCATTATGGATTTTTACGACCGCATGCGCCCGCAAACGGACGAAAGAAAGAAGATGCGCCTGTCCCGGATCGCAACTCTGATATGGGCGGTCGTACTCTTTCTCCTCGCGATCGTCGTCCTCCACAAAGGCGGACGCGTCATCGAAGTCGGCCTTCAGATCGCCTCGGTAGCCTACGGCGCTCTACTCGGGGCGTTCCTGCTTGGCGTGCTCACTCGTTGCGCCAATCAACTCGGCGCAATGGCCGGAATGGTGTGCGGCTTCGCCACCGAACTCTACCTCTGGCGCTACACGCACATTCCCTGGACATGGTGGGTCATGATCGGCACTTGCATCACCTTTGTGATCGGATGGATCGTCAGTAGCCTCGTCAGCCAGCCCTCAGACGGACCGTCCAAAGCCAGTTCCTGACGCTCAGCCGGTCGAACTGTGCGAAACTTGAGCGAGTGGAAATCGATTCTGCGGGGTTCACGTCTGAGGGGCTCGAAAGAGCGCCGCGGCCGTGTTGAGGCTCCAACCGGCCGCAGGCAAGCCCCCTTTGACGCCCAGCAGCCGGAACTCCTAACATCCGGGCTGGCTTTCGTTCCATCAATCTTTATTGGGGGCATTCCGAGGCCGCGCTTTCTGGTAGACCCCCGGTTTCAAGCCGGGGGCGGCGAAGCCTCTGGCCGATTAATCTCGCGCGCATTGCCCGTTGTACCCGCGCCAGATCTCTCGCTACAAATGAAAAACGGCTCCGTTCGGAATGACGCCTTGGGGTAATCCATGCAAACGGCCGGCAATGCCCTCCATTTGCAGCTGAACCTCAGTGCACGCTGGGCGCTGTGAAAAATCTCACCCGAACTTCTTGAAGGAGAGATCTTCCTTTCCAAAATACGTCCCTGTTTTGCCGTCTATCTTTGGTTCTCGTGCCCGTTTCCCGGAATGGGTTGCTGACGATCCCGCGAAACGCCCGTCCGTAGCCCGTTTCGGGACAAATTACCGAAAAGACACGATCGAAGTTACCTAAGGTCAAGAGCCGTGGACACGTTTACCCCCTGTCCTATCTCCCGTATTTTTAAGACTCCAAAGCTCCCGGAGTTTCTCCCCACACCGGGTCCCAATGGAAGGAAATTGCATGCCAGCTTACCGCGGTTTTCAGTTAGGACTGCTGCCCGAGCGCAAGGTCAACAAGCGGGCGATCGCGACTGCCTACGGCATTGTCGCGCTCGTTCTGCTCATCATTATCAATCTCGGGCTCTTCCTTCCGGAAAAGCTGACGCTGGCGCAGTATCACGTGACGGAAATCATTCCGATGCCGTCACTGCGGCCCGAACCCGAGCCGGTCAAGCCGCCCCCGCCGCAGGTTCATCCGAAACTGTTACCGGCGGTAAAGCTACCTGTCTTTGAGACGCCGAAGCTCATGGTGCCCAAGGAAGTCGTCCGTCGCGAAGCTCCGCAACCAGTCGAGGCGCCCAAGGTTGTGATGAATCAGTTCCAGCCTCCACAATTGAAGATGGCGGCGGGTGGAGCGCGTCCGCAACTGGTACACACCGGAGACTTCAACGCGACCGGCAGCTCGCAGAAACCGACGGTGAATGCGGCCGTCGAAAAAGTTCAGACCGGCGGCTTTGGCGATCCCAACGGATTGCCCGGCACCGGCAAGCAGGGCGCGAAACTCTATGCCGCGCAAACCGGCTCGTTTGATATGCCCGCCGGCCCCGGACAAGGCAACGGTCAAGGCGGAGCCAAAGGAATTAAAGGAACAGTCGCCAGCGCCGATTTTGGCAATGGCGTCGCGACCGGCGGCCACGGTGACGGCCGCAGCAACGGCCAGGGGGTTTCGACCGGTGGTTTCGGATCTGAAACTGTCGCAAAGGGCAGCGGCCCGAAGATCGCACAGATTCAGGGACCGGCGACTACTCCGGTGGAGATTACCTACAAGCCGAATCCGATTTATACGCAGGAAGCGCGCGATCTGAAGCTTGAAGGCGAAGTCCTTCTGGAAGTCAGCTTCTCGGCGAATGGCACCTTGCACGTCAACCGTGTGGTGCGTGGCCTCGGCCACGGCCTGGATGAAGCCGCCATCGCGGCTGCCAACAAGATCAAGTTCAAGCCGGCATTGCGCATGGGCCAGCCGGTCGATTCAACCGCAGTCGTTCACGTATCGTTCCAGATGGCGTACTAGCTCGCAAGACTGAAGACTTGGCGAAGCAATTTGGCAGGCGGTCGTAGACAAGAACTCGGGTCGTAAGAAATCTGGAGAAAAGAGTCATGCGTACTTCGAATTGGATTCTTATCGCGGCACTGCTGGTTTCGATCAGCGCCGCCGCTCAACAGGCGACGGACTCCCAACCATCGGCGCAGCCTTCGGCGCCCGATGCGACGCAGGCCGCGTCGGCGCCCCAGCAGGCTGCTCCTGCTCCGGCGCCGCAACAACCGGCTCAGGCTGATCCCGCGCAGGCTTCACAGCCCGCGGCACAGTCCGCGCCTGCCGCTCAGCTCGCGCCTCCGCCCCCATCGCCTGCTCCGACCACGATGGACCAGGTCGTGAGCCTGTTCATCGAGCACGAGCACGCACTCATCAAAGCACTATCAAGCCGGACGCCCGTGGTTGAGA
>Ga0126381_100007903_pt1 | contig 11865 bp, 9 predicted proteins | sample PanSoiMetPlot_28_FD_96465 | JGI IMG/M metagenome (GOLD analysis project Ga0126381, IMG submission 96465) | Tropical forest soil microbial communities from Panama - MetaG Plot_28 | ecosystem: Environmental > Terrestrial > Soil > Tropical forest > Bulk soil | place: Panama | collected 2016-02-17
AGGTCGATGCTATCGGCGATGACGATGGCACCGAACCGTTTGGAAGTTTTCTCAAGCGCCAGAATTGGGGATGCCATGTTTGCGAAGGCCTATCCCTCCTCCCCCGCTCGCGGGAGAGGGCGGGAGGGGGCCTTGGCGCCAGACGCCGAGCTCGCGGCGTGGGCCCCCTCCCGGATCGCTCGGCGATCCGACCTCCCCCGCATGTCACGCGAAGACGCGCATAAACGCGCTTGTGCCGGAGCGGCGGGCCAGCCTCACGTCAGCAGTTCCAGTTTGCCGCCGACGGGAATCTGCGACGCGGTCTGATTCTGCGTGATGACGAGGTTGAACGCGTCGCCTTTGCGCTGCCACTGGCCGGAGACAAGCGGGGTCTTGGTGACGTTTTTGACCGGCATGCCGGCCCACTTCACCGGGCCGACGATCGACTTGTAGTCCGTCGTGGTGATGGCCTCGAGGATCGACTTCGGCTCGCCCAAATTCTTGGCGCGCTTGAGCACGTCGATCGCCACTTCGAACAGCGCGTGCTTGAAGCCGATCGGCTGCGTCCACGGCTTGCCGGTTGCCTTGGTGTAGGCGTCGGTCAATTCCTTGGCGCTCTGGCCGGTCAGGCTGGATTTGAACGGATGACTCGGCGTCCACCAGATTTCGGTCGTGAGCCCATTGCCGCGCGGGCCGAGCGAGGAGATCACGGAGGGGAACAGCAGCGCCTTGCCGATGGTCACGATCTTGGGCTTGAAGCCCTGCTGCGCGGCCTGGCCCCAGAACGTTGCGAAGTCGGGCGGAATCATATTGCCGGTGACGATCTCGGCGCCCGCGCTCTTGAAGGCGGAGATCTGCGAGGTGAAGTCGCTCGAGACCGGCTGATAGCGGCCTGGATCGATGAGCTTGAAGCCGGCCTTCTGCAGGGCCGGCGGGAAACCGATCTGCGGATCGCCCCAGGCATTGCCGTCGGCATCGTTGGGGAAGAGGCCGCCGATCACCTTGTTGGACGGCGCGCTGCCCCAGAGCGCCAGGAACGCGGCGATCACATCCTCGAGGCCCCAGAAGAAATGATAGGTCCAGGTGAAGCCCTTCTTGGGATCGCCGTTGCGGCCGAAGAAGTAGGGCTGCCAGGGGCAGTCGGTGGTGACGCAGGGCACCTCGTTGACCTCGGCCTGATCGGCCACGGGGTTGGTCGTGTCCGGCGTGCTCGCCGCCACCAGGAGATCGACCTTGTCGCGCAGGATGAGCTCGGCCGCGACCTCGGAGGCGCGCGCGGTGCTCGACTGGCTGTCGCGCGAAAGGATTTGCACCGGATAGGTCTTGCCGCCATTGCTGATGCCTTTCTCCAGGAGCTTTGTCACTTGCTCCAGGATGAACGGATCGGCCTCGCCGAAAGCGGCGATCGGGCCAGTACGCGGGCTCACATGACCGATCCTGATGACCCGCGACTGCGCATTGGCGGGCAGTACATGCAGCACCGCCGGCGCCGCGATGGCGCCGAGGCCGGCCGTCACGACGCGGCGGCGGGTGATTCTGTGTTTCATGGCAACCTCCCTGGCGGATGGTTCAACAACTATACATCATCGGCGCGCGCCTTCTTGAGGTGCTGCACCACCTTGGCGCGGAGCGCGGCCTGCGCCTCCGGGGTCCATTTGCGGAAGCCCTCGCCCGCTTTGAAGCCGAGCTTGCCCTCGGCCACAAGGCTTTCCAGATAGGGCGAGGGGCCGGGCCGCGAATCGATCGCCGGCAGGACGGTCTTGTGAATGGCGAGCGTGAGGTCGGTGCCGACCAGGTCGGCGTTTTCCAGCGGACCGAGCACCGCGAGGCGCCGGCCGAAGGCGGCCTTGATGACGGTGTCGACGGTCTCGGCGTCGCAGATGCCGTTCTCGACCAGCGAGACCGCCTCGCGCCAGAGCGCGTGCTGCAGGCGGTTGCCGATGAAGCCCGCCACGTCCTTCTTTACATGCGCGGGCTTCTTGCCGGCGGCCGCGTGCAGCCGCATAGTGAAGTCGATCGTGGCGGGCGAGGTCCATTGCGTGCCGATCACCTCGACCAGCGGCACCAGGTAGGGCGGGTTCCACCAATGGGTGCCGAGCGCGCGCTCGCGCCCGCGCAAATCCTGCATGATGGCGGTGATCGGGATCACGGATGTGTTGCTGGCGAGGATCGTGTCGGGGCGCACATAGGTCTCGGTCTCGGCGAAGAGCTTGCGCTTGAGATCCAAATTCTCGGGCGCCGCCTCGACCACGTAGTCGGCCTCGCGCACCGCCGGTGCGAGATCGGCGCAGGGCTTGACCCGCTCGACCGCGGTCTCGTCGTCGCCGAGATCGCGCAGATTGGCGATGATGCGTGCCTTGACCTGATCGAGGCTCGCGGCGAGTGGGTCGTAGATCGCAACCTCATGCCCGGCGAGCGCGAACACCTGCGCGATGCCGTGGCCCATGAGGCCGGCGCCGAGCACACCGATACGCGCTTTGCCCGCCATTGATCAGCCTGCCGTATAGCCGCCGTCCGCATAGAGGATGTGGCCGGTGTAGAAGTCGGAGGCTTTGGAGGCGAGGAACAACAACGGCCCGGCGAGGTCGGAGGGCTCGCCCAGCCGGCCCTTCGGCACGCGGCTGATAAAGCCCTTGCGCACCGCGGTCGAGCGCTCGTTGTCCTCGTACATCCAGGCGGTGAGCGGCGAGCGGAACACCGTCGGCGCGATCGCGTTCACCGTGATGCCGGTGTCGCCCCACTCGCAGCCGAGCGCCTTGGTGACGCCGTCGATCGCCGACTTCGATGCGCAATAGGCGGTGTATCCCGCCGGATGACCAAGCAGTCCGCGGGCCGAGGACATGAACACGACCTTGCCGCCACGGCCCTGCGCCAGCATCTGTTTGCCGGCCGCGCGTGCCATCAGCCACGACTGGGTGACGTTCACGTCCATGACCTCGGTGAAGGCCTCGGGCGGCTGGTCGACGATCTTGGAGACCTTGTTGATCCCGGCGGCGAGCACCAGAATGTCGACCCCGCCGAAGCGCTTGACCGCGACCTCGACCACCTTCTCGCAATTCGCGGCCGAGCTCGGGCGGATGTTGATCGCCTCGACCTTGGCGCCGAGCGCGAGGCATTCGGTCGCGACCTGGTTGAGCGCCTCGAGCCCGCCGGCAGCGAGCACCAGATTGCAGCCAGCGCCCGCCAGCACCCTGGAGGCCAGCGCCCCGAAGGCGCCCGAGGCGCCGGTGACGATCGCGGTCTTGCCGCGGATGTCGAAGAGCGAGAGGGGATTCTTGAGGAAGTCGTCGGACATGATCGAGCGCCCTGTTGGATGGAGTCATGCCCGGCTTTGTGCCGGGCATCCACGTCTTACGCAGCAAAGCAGGGCGTGGATGGCCGGGACAAGCCCGGCCATGACGCCTTCGGTGTTACTTCACCGGCGCGACCGCCACCGCAATCGTGCAGACCTCGTTGCCGCGGTTGATGATCTCGCGGCTCTCGTTGGGTCCGATGTAGCAGCTGTCGCCCGCACGCACGACCGTCTCCTTGCCACCAACAATGACAGTGAGCTCGCCCGCCAGCACATAGTAGATCTTCTCCGGCGGCGAGGCGTCGGGGCCGGCGCCGCCGCCCGGAAGGAAGTGTGAGATGCCGAAGATCAGGGTCTGCGAGCCGCCCATCTCGGCCCCGAATACGCGCAGCGACTTGTAGTCGCGATGATTGGGCGCCTCGTAGGGCTTGGCTTCCGAGAGCTTGCGCACGATCATTAGAATCTCTCCCCCGTCTCGATCCGATAGTTGCCGCTCGGGTCGGTGATCGCCACCAGGCGGATGATGCAGCCGTCGCCGCGCTCCCAGTTCCACGGGAACAGCGCGAAGGTACAGCGCCGCCCCGTCACCTGGTCGAGATCGCCTCCCACATTCTCGATGCCAAGGATGCCGTTCTTGAACAGGATGCGATGCACCGGCTCCCATTCCGGAAAGTCGTCCTTCCAGTCGCGCCCGCCCGACCATTTCTTGTATTCCTCGGCGAGATGCGGATGCAGCGGTCCATTGCGCTGCGGCCCGATCGCGGTCGCCAGCGGATGGTCGTTGGCCTGGGTATCGTGGCCGATGACCTTGACCTGCTTCTCCACGAACCAATTTCCCGCCGAGGGCACGAAGCCCGGCGCGTAACAGAAATATTCCTCGCTGTCGTCGTACTTCTTGTGCCAGCCGGTGTTGACGATCACCACGTCGCGCGGCCGTACCACCTTGCCGGCCGCCTTTTCCAGATCGTCATAGGTGATCGGCTCCCATTTCTGCTTGGGGATGGAGACCACGATGCCGCTGCCGAAGAAGTGCGGCAGCGGGACCTCGTCGATGAATGGGGTGCCCTGCACCACATGCGCGGGTGCGTCGATATGGGTCGTGTTGTGCATGCTGGTCGTGATGCGCTGCGACAGCACGCCGGACTTGGCGTGGTAATGGATGCGCTCGATCTTGACATCCTCGAAATAGGGCCAGTTGGGAGACTGATAGCCGAACCGATGGCTCAGGTTAACGAACTCGAGCCCCATGCTGTTGTTGTTGTTTTCCTCGAATATCACGCCGCGGATTTGTTTCGCCACGCCATCCCTCCCCGAGCAGGCTGCATCTCAGCCCGGTTTTGGCGCCCGGGCCGTAGGGTTGTATCGAATATCCAATATGCCGTACAGAGACCTGCCGAATGTCCGCGGCGCGTTTTCGCAAGAGGGACGCATGGTCGACAAGATAGCGCTTGAAGAGCACTTCATGTGCCCAGGCTTCATCGAGTACTGGAATCCGACCGCCGCCGACCTGCCCCCGCACATCCGCGAGCGCGCGCTCGCGCGGCTCTCCGATTTCGGCGAGACGCGGCTTGCCGCGATGGACCGCGCCGGCATCGCCCGCGCGGTGCTGAGTCTCGCCGGACCGGGCGTTCAGGCCGAGCGCGATCCTGCGACCGCCGTCCGCAATGCCCGCGCCGCCAATGACTTTTTGGCCGCCGAGATCGCCAGGCGGCCCGGCCGCTATTCGGGTTTCGCCCATCTGCCGATGCAGGACGCCAAGGCCGCGGCGGATGAGCTCGAGCGCTGCGTCCGGGAGCTCAAATTCTGCGGCGCCATGATCAACGGCCACACCAATGGGCAGTATCTCGATCATCCCTCGCTCCATTCGTTCTGGGAGCGGGTCGAAGCGTTGCGCACGCTCATCTACCTGCATCCCGCAGATCCGGTCGCGCCGGCCCCGGTGCTGGAGGGGCACAAGGGACTGCGCCGGGCCACTTGGGAGTGGACCTTCGAGACCGGCTCGCATGCGCTGCGCCTTATCTTCGGTGGCCTGTTCGACCGCTTCCCCGGCGTGAAGATCGGTCTGGGTCATCTCGGCGAGACGCTGCCGTTCCTGCTTTGGCGCTTCGACAGTCGCGCTGGGCCCGAGTTCTATGCGGTCAAGCTCGGCAAGACGCCGTCGCAATATTTTAGGGACAACTTTGTGGTGACTACCTCGGGCATGTGTGCGGCCGAGCCGCTGATCTGCACCCTCAATACGCTCGGCGCCGATCGCTTGATGTTCGCGGCCGACTATCCGTTCGAATCGGCCGAGGAGTCGGCGCATTTCATCGACGGCGCGCCCATTCCCGAGAAGGTGCGCGCGGACATCTGCTTCAACAACGCCGCCCGTCTGCTCGGCCTGGCCAAGGCCTGAGAGCCCCATGCCGCGCCTGCTCATCCTGCTCACGCTGCCGCCGCAAGTCCGCGAGCAATACCGCGCGCGACTTGCCGCGCGCTTTCCCGAACTCGGCATCGACGTAGTGGATCATCACTCCAAGGCGGCGCCATTCATCCGCGATGCCGATGCGCTCCTGACCTTCGGGCCGCACATGAAGGACGAGGTCCTGCACGGCGCCGACAAGCTCAAATGGGTGCAGGCGCTCGGCACCGGGGTTGACAATCTGATCGATCTGCCCTCGCTCAAGCCGGACGTTGTGTTGACCAACATCCGCGGCATCCACGGCGCCCCGGTGTCGGAGGCCGCCATCATGATGATGATGGCGCTCGCCCGCGATATTGCGCTCAGCATCCGCAACCAGGACCGCCAGATCTGGCAGCGATGGCCGACGCGCCTGCTCGACGGCAAGACGGTCGGCATTTTCGGGATCGGGGCGATCGCCGAGGTGCTGGCGCCCAAGTGCAAGGCGCTCGGCATGACGGTCGCCGGCTTCACCTCGGCCAAGCGCGAGCTGCCGGGCTTCGACCGCATGCACGAGCGCGCCGAGCTCGCTGTGGAGGCGCCGACGCTCGACTTTCTGGTGCTGCTCGCGCCCTATGCGGACGAAATCCGCAACTTCATCGGCCAAGAAATCTTCGCCGCCATGAAGCCGACGAGCTATCTGATCAATCTCGCCCGCGGCGGAATCGTGGATGAGGACGCGCTCCTGGCGGCGCTGAAGCAGGGAGAGATCGCCGGCGCCGCGCTCGACGTCTTTCATGAGGAGCCGCTGCCGTGCGGCCATCCGCTATGGTCGGCCAGGAACGTGGTGATCACCGCGCATCTCGGCGGCTTCTGCGACGTCTATGCGGAGCGCGCGCTGCCGACGGTCGAGCACAACATGGCGTGCTTCCTCAACGGCGACCTCGACGGAATGATCAATGTGGTGAGGCGATAGAGCGTGGCCAAGCGCAGGTCATCCGTGAAGGGTGCGCGGGGACGCAGGCCGCCCGTTGATGATCAAGTGTTCACCGGGGCGCAGGCGCTGCATGATCTCTTCCAGCAGCAGATGCGCCACCTGCTCGACCGCACTGACCTCGACGAGGAGCAGAAGCAGGCAGCGCTGCTCGGCGCATCCTGCCCGTGCTGCGGGGCTGGCGGATTTTCATTTACGGCAAAGCTCAAGCGAAGACCGTAGCCCGGATGGAGCGCAGCGAATCCGGGACCATCGTTCGCGCATTCCGCTTCGCTCCATGTGGGTTACGGCATCGCCCGCAACGCATCCGTCGCCGCCCAATCTATCGCCAACGTCTGCGCATCGATCACGACTGCGTAAAGCTCCTTCGCTGCATCGATGCTCACATAGCCCTGCCGCACATCCTCCAGCACCAACTTGGGCGAACGCGCGCGCGGCTCGCCATACCCGCCGCCCCCACCGGAGCGCAGGCGAAACGCGTCGCCCGCTTTGAGCGCCGCCACCAGCACCTTGGCGTTGGGGAAATCGGTCTTCCACTTCCCGCCGAGCCGCAGCGCCACGTCGTTGCCGGTGCCGTCGCGCCCGCCGGAGAGGCCCCAGGGTTTGCAATGGGCGCGTTCGATCTGGGTGTTCATGGTCATCGGCACGCGCGCCCGCACCACCCGCTCGACGCCGAGCCCGCCGCGGTGACGGCCGGCGCCGCCGGAATCCGGGACGAGCCGATAGCTCTCGACCACCAGCGGGAATTTCGCCTCCGCCTGCTCGTTGGGGCTGTTGTGGGTGTCCCCGTCATTGATGCACACCGTCGCCGAGACGCCGTCCTCGCTCGCTTTGGCGCCCCAGCCGCCGCCGAGCGGGCCGAAATTGGCGATGAAGAACTCCGATGTCTTGCTGTTGATGCCATGGCAGGCTGCGACCAGAAGGTCGGCGTGATGGCCCGCAATCACGCGATCCGGAATGGCGGGTGCGAGCGCCTTGAAGATCGTATCTACGATGGTCATCGGATAGGTCATCCACCAGCGCATCGGCGCCGGCCGTGTTGCGCTGACCACGCGTCCGGGTGGCACGATTGCGGTGAGGCTTTTGAAGGAGCCGTCGTTGATCGGGTAGTCGGTCGGCGAGGTCAGGCACTTATAGGCGACCTGCGCGCAGGCATGGCCGGTGGTCACGCCCGAATTGTAGAAGCCGCGCACCTGTTTCGACACGTCCGAGAGGTCGACCACCATCTGGTCACCCTTGACCTCGACCTTGACGCGGATCGGCACCGGCTTGCCGATCTCGATCCCATCGTCGTCCATGTAGGACTCGGCCGCGTAGATGCCGTCCGGGATGCTGCGCGTGCGGGCGCGCGCGGAGCGGTCCGAATGCTGCATGATGGCGGCAGTCGATGCGAGCACCGCGTCGCGGCCGTAGCGTTCGACAAGCTCGAGAAAGCGTCGCTCACCGGTCTTCACGGCGGTCACCTGCGCGCGCAGGTCTCCCATCGCACGGCTCGGCAGGCGTACGTTCTGCCGGATGACCTCGGTGAGATCGGCGTTGATCTTGCCGCGGTCCTGATACTTGAGGATGGGAATCTGCAAGCCTTCGGAGAAGATATCCGTGGTCATGCCGCCGAGCGCACCGCCGATATCGAGCCAGTGCGCCATGCAGCAGGAAAATCCGACGAGCGTGCCGCGATGGAAGATCGGCAAGGTCAGGGTGACGTGGTTGAGGTGGCTGCCGGTGAGATACGCATCGTTGGTGATGTAGATGTCGCCCGGCTTGATGCCCGCCGCGCCGAAATGCCGGATCTTCGCCTTCACGGTCTCCGCCATGCCGCGGATGAACATCGGCAGCCCGATGCCGATGGAGACGGTCTCGCCTGCGGGTGTGAACAATCCGGTGGTGAAGTCGAGCGCCTCGTAGATGATGATGTTGTAGGCGGTGCGCATGAGATTGGTCTTCATCTCCTCGGTCACCGCGATGAGACCGTTGCGCACGATCTCAGTGATCACCGGATCGATTTTTGTCTTCTGAGTCCTGTTGCTCGTCATTTTGCCCCTTCGGTAGCTCACATGGAGCGAAGCGGAATGTGGGTCGGGCGTTGGCGGATTTCGCTTGGCTCCATCCGGGCTACATTCGACCAATAGAAATGAGCAAATTGCCGTAAGGATCGACCGCCATCACATCCCCGGCCATCAACACCGTGGTGGAGGCGTGTTCCTCGATCAACGCCGGCCCCTTGATGGTATTGTGTGCGAGGAGCGCCGAGCGCCGATAGGTCGGCGTCGCGCGAAAGCCGTGCTCGCCAAGATGGACTTGGCGTTTGCCGGCAAAAGCCGCCGCGGCCGGCTTGCCGGTGCCGCGCTTGATCTTGGCCTGCGTGGGCTTGCGCATCACGCCCGCGACCGTGCTGCGCAGGCTGACGATCTCGGCCGGCTCTGCGGGCGCCGAGGTGCCGTAGCGCAGCGCATGCATGGCATCGAACAGGCGCTTGATCGCTTTGGCATCGCGCCGTGCGAATACCGCTTGCGGAATGTCGACCGTCACGGCGTGCTCCTGCCCCACATAGCGCATGTCGGCTGCGCGCTTGAGCGTGATGCGCGCCGGCTTCACCGAGGTGTTGGCGATGGCGCCGCGACCCTGATCCTCGAGCGCGCCGTAGATCTTCTCCATCGCTGCAAACGAAGCATCCTCGAGCCGGCAGAGCCAGGTGCGCACATAGTCGTAGCGCAGGTCGGAGAACAGCATGCCGAAGGCCGAGAACATTCCGGGCGCCTGCGGAATGATCACCTTGCGGATACCGATCTCGCGCGCGACCGCGACTGCATGCAGCGGGCCCGCGCCCCCATAGGCGACGAGTGTGAACCGGCCAGCGTCGAGACCGCGTTGCGTGGTGACGCCTTTGACCGCATACGACATGGCGGTCGTGGCGATCCGCAAGATGCCGTCGGCGGTCGCGGTTTCGTCCAGGTGCAGCGCCTTGGCGAGGCGACCGATCGCGCGTTTGGCGCCCGCAAGATCAAGTTGCATCTCACCGCCGAGGAAGCGGTCGGGCGCGAGCCGGCCCAGAACCAGGTTGGCGTCGGTGACGGTGGGCTCGCTGCCTCCGAGCCCGTAGCAAGCCGGCCCCGGCGCAGCGCCGGCGCTCTGCGGCCCGACGCGCAGGCCTGCGTCTTCGATGCGGGCGATCGAGCCGCCGCCGGTGCCCACCTCGAATATATCCATCATGGCGATCTGCACCGGCAGCGCCTGATCGTAGCCGCCGATGAGGGCGGTGCCGGTGGTCAGCGCCTCGCTTTTGTGGATGACGCCGGCCTTGGCGGTGGTGCCGCCCATGTCGAAGGCGATCGCATCGTCGATCTTGAGCGTGCGGCAGAGCGCCTGGGTACCGATGACGCCAGCGGCGGGGCCGGATTCGAGCATGCGCACGCATTGTTGGCGCGCCTGCGCGGCCTCGTAGAGGCCGCCGGTCGATTGCACGATCAGGAACGCGCCGCTGAAGCCGGCATCGCGCAAATGTTCCTCGATCTCGCCGATATAGGCGCGCACTTTCGGGCCCACATAGGCGTTGGCGACGACGGTCGAGCAGCGCTCGAACTCGCGATACTCTTGGCTGAGCTCGTGCGAGGCCGAGACGAAGAGCGCCGGATGCTTGGCCTCCAGGATCGCCTTGGCGCGCGCCTCGTGCTCCGACTTGGCGTAGCAGTTGAGGAACAGGATCGCGCAGGCCTCGATCCCGAGCCGTGCAAACTCTTCGCCAAGGCGGACGACCTCGGTCGCATCGAGCGGCGTGTCGATCTCGCCATGGGCGAGCACGCGTTCGTTGACCTCGAAGCGCAGCGCCCGCTCGACCAGCGGCGCGTGCTTGCGGAAGAACAGATTGTAGGCATCGGGGCGGTTGATGCGGCCGATTTCGTAGATGTCGCGAAAGCCTCGCGTGATGACCAGCGCAGTGCGGGCGCCGGTGCGCTCCAGGATCGTGTTGATGGCTACCGTCGAGCCGTGCAGGAACAGGCCCGCTGCGGCGTAGTCACTGCCTGCCTTGGCAACGCCGGCGCTGATGCCGTCGACCAGACGCCCGGGCGTCGACAGGACCTTGCCGAAGGTGAGCGCGCCCGAGCGGTCATCGAAGACCGCGATATCGGTGAAGGTGCCGCCAATGTCGGCGGCTAGCCTGACGCCCCGTCGCGGGCGGGCGGCACGCGGTGCTGATCTTTGGTCCATGTCTGGTAATACGCGCCTTGACGGATCAACCGACTTATAGCCAAAAGGGCGGAAGTCCAATAAGTCCTGTTGCCCGGCCGGTCAGGTGAACGGCGTGCACCGGCGGGAGGAAACTGCGTGCTCGTCGTTGCGATCGATATCGGCGGAACTTTCACGGATCTCATCGGCTTCGACGAGGCCAAGGGCGCCTTCGTGCAGGCCAAGAGCCTGACCACCCCGGCGCAACTGGTACAGGGCATCATCGATTGCCTGCGCAAGAGCGGCCTCAAGGCCGGCGCCATCGATGAGCTGATCCACGGCTCGACCATTGCCATCAACACGCTGATCGAGCGCAAGGGCGCCCTGACGGGCCTCATCGTCACGCGCGGCACCCGCGACGCCTACGCCATCGGCCGCGGCAACCGGCCAGAGGCCTATAATCTGTTGTTCCACAAGCATCGCCCGCTGGTGTCGCGCCGCCTGACCCTCGAAGCGCAGGAGCGGGTGCTGGCCTCTGGCGATGTGCATGAGCCGCTCAGGCGCGCGAGCGTCGAGGAGGCGTGCCAGGCGCTCGCGGCGGCGGGGGCGGAGTCGGTCGCGGTGTGCTTCCTGCACTCCTATTCCAATCCGCAGCACGAGCGCATGGCAGGCGAGATCGTGCGCGGCGCGCTGCCCAATGCCTACCTCTCGCTCTCGCACGAAATCCTGCGCGAATATCGCGAGTTCGAGCGCATCTCGACAACGGTGGTGAACGCCTATATCGGCCCCAAGGTCGGCGGCTATGTGAAGCGCCTCAAATCGAGCCTCGGCGAGATCGGCTTTGGCGGCAATCTCTCGATCATGCGCTCGAACGGCGGCGTGATGACGCCGGAATTCGCCACCGAATGTCCGGTCGCGATGATGGAATCGGGTCCCGTCGGCGGCATCATCGCGTCGGCCCAGATGGGCCTCGCGCTCGGCTTCAAGAACGTGATCTCCTTCGACATGGGCGGCACCACCGCCAAGGCGAGCCTGGTGCGCGACGGCGAGGCGACG
>Ga0126381_100007904_pt1 | contig 11864 bp, 16 predicted proteins | sample PanSoiMetPlot_28_FD_96465 | JGI IMG/M metagenome (GOLD analysis project Ga0126381, IMG submission 96465) | Tropical forest soil microbial communities from Panama - MetaG Plot_28 | ecosystem: Environmental > Terrestrial > Soil > Tropical forest > Bulk soil | place: Panama | collected 2016-02-17
AGCCGCGCGCGGTATCGTTCCATCTGGTGCCGCGCACTGAGGGAGCACATCACCGGGAGAACATGGCCGCCGCTAAGCCGATACGCAGGATGACTCACGACCGCCTCCAAATCTTCAGCGGAAACGCGAACTCCGAACTGGCCAGGGAGATCTGCCAGCATCTCGGAATGGACCTGTGCAAGGCGATGGTGCGGCAGTTCGCCGATGGCGAGACCTATCTGCAGATCAACGAAAACGTGCGAGGCGCCGATGTCTTCGTCATCCAGCCGACCTGCACGCCCGTGGATCACAACCTGATGGAGCTGCTGCTGTTTATCGATGCCCTGAAGCGCTCCTCTGCAGAACGCATCACCGCGGTGTTACCCTATTATGGATACGCAAGGCAGGACCGCAAGGATAAACCACGCGTCCCGATTTCGGCCAAACTGGTGGCAGCGCTGCTGGAAACGGCTGGGGCGGACCGGGTCCTGACGCTTGACCTGCATGCGGCGCAGATTCAGGGATTCTTCGATATTCCTGTGGATCACCTGTTCGCGTCGCCGGTCATGATCGAATATTGGCGGGCGATCAACGTCCCCGATCTAACGGTGGTTTCGCCGGATGCGGGTGGCGTGGAGCGCGCGCGTGCTTTTGCGAAGAGGTTGAATTCGCCGCTTGCGATCATCGATAAGCGGCGCGAAGAAGCGAACGTGGCCGAAGTGATGAATGTGGTGGGCCAGGTGGAAGGACGTAACTGTATCCTGGTGGACGACCTGATCGACACCGGCGGTACGTTGGTAAAAGGCGCGGAAGCGCTGATGGAAAAGGGCGCCGCCAGCGTTTCGGCCTGCGCCACTCATGCGGTTCTTTCCGGTCCGGCAGTGAAGCGGATCGAAGAGTCTTGCTTGAAGGAAGTAGTTTTTACGAATTCGATTCCTCTTTCCGAAGAGGCACAGGAATCGCCGAAGATCAAATCGTTGTCGGTAGCGAAGCTGCTCGCTGAAGCAATCCGCTCGATTCACGAGGAGACATCGGTGAGCGTTTTGTTTATTTGAGCTATCAGCTTCAAGACCGCCTAGGTTTTAGCTGATAGCTGATGACTGATAGCTACCAGGCAGCGCTCGAACCCACGGTAGCGGGGCAACCCGTCAACGGACTTCGAGAGCCGATAGAAGGAGTTTGTAGTGAGAAAAGACATTACTGTCACCGCCGAGGTTCGTAACTCGCGCGGGAAGAATGAAGCGCGCCGTACGCGCAGCGCCGGACAGATTCCGGCCGTCGTTTACGGGGCATTCCAGGATCCGGTCAGCGTCGCGGTAGATCCGCGCGAGATCAACAAGATTATCCGCAGCAAGACCGGTTTCAATACCATCTTTAATCTCTCGATCGCGGGCGGTGAAACTACTCCCGTGATGGTGGTCGATCAGCAGATCGATCCCATCAGGGGCAGCCTGCTACACGCCGATCTGAAGCGCATCGACCTCACCAAGCGCATCCGCGTCACCGTGCCGGTCCATACGACCGGCGAGCCGCAGGGTGTCAAGGTGCAGGGCGGACTGCTCGAAATCGTCACGCGCTCCATCGAAATCGACTGCCTTCCGGACGAGATTCCTGAATCCTACACGGTTGACGTGAGCACCCTGATGATCGGCCAGAGCAAGCGTGCCAGCGACGTGGGTCTCGCCGGCTCCATCAAGCTGATGAGCGCCCCTGATACCGTGATTGCACACGTGGTCGCGCTGCGCGCCGAAGAAACCGCTCCGGCAGCAGAGGGCGCCGCCGCACCCGAAGCCGGCGGAGCCGCGGCCGCCGAACCCGAAGTAATCAAGAAGGGAAAGAAGGAAGAAGAGGCTCCCGCCGAGGACAAGGGCAAGAAGAAGTAAGGCTCCATGTTCCTGGTGGCCGGTCTCGGAAACCCGGGCGAGGAGTACGCTCTTACGCCGCACAATCTCGGGTTCATGGTGGTCGACCGGCTGGCCGAACGGTATGGCATCCGCATCAACCGGAAGGATTCCAAGGCGCTCATCGGTGTGGGCGAAATCGATGGGCATCCGGTGGTGCTTGCCAAACCGCAAACGTTTATGAACCTCAGCGGCACATCGCTCGCGCCGCTGATCGAGAAGCACTCGATCCCGCTCGACCATTTGATCGTTGTTTACGACGAGTTGGATCTTCCGTGGCTGGCGCTGCGCATCAAACCGAAAGGGTCGGCCGCCGGCCACAAGGGAATCGCGTCGGTGATGTCCAGCCTCAGTTCGACCGAGGTGGCGCGAGTGCGTATGGGAATTTACCCCGACCATCCGGTGTCGGATGGTGCGGACTTTGTGCTGGCGCCTTTCAAGCGCTCGCAAAGGGAGGAATTGGACGGCTTCGTCGACCACGCGGCCGACGCAGTCCGTTCCATAATCGCCGAGGGCGTCGCTATGGCCATGACGAGATTCAATCGTCGCGCCCCAGGCTTAAATGAAGAGGAAGCATGACGAGGATTTACGAAGAGCTGTTCATAGTAAAACCGGATGCGCCCGATGAGGAAGTGGATCAGTACGTGGAGCAACTCCGCGGACAACTGACTTCGCTCGGCGCGACGGTAGACAAGGTTGACAAGTGGGGTAAGCGCAAGCTGGCTTACAAGGTCGACAAGTACCGGGAGGGCACATACGTTCTGTTCCAGTTCACTGCCGGAGCGGAGATCGTAAAGGAACTTGAGCGCCGGCTGCGCGTCTCGGACCTGGTCCTGAAATTTCTGACGGTGCGCATCGATCAGACGCTGAAACGGCTGGAGAAGCGCAAGAAGGCGCGCGACAAGCGCGCTGCGCGCCGCGCCGTGAACGCTCCGGCGGCAGCGGCTCCAGGGGCGCCGGCAGGACCTGCAGCACCTGCAGAAGCATCGGTGGGCATGCCGGGCATGCCGAAGGAGAGCTAAGCCATGGCGGAATTTAAAGGAAAACCAGGCAGTGCCGGACAGCGGCCCACGGGCGGTGACAAGGCTGTCGCCACGCAAAAGAAACAGTACTTCCGGCGCAAGAAGGTCTGCCGTTTCTGCGTCGAGAAGATCGATGACATCAATTACAAAGACGTCAAGACGCTGCACTCGTTCGTGGCGGAGCGCGGCAAGATCGTGCCGCGCCGCATCTCGGGCGTGTGCGCGCCGCACCAGCGGCGTCTGACCGACGCCATCAAGAAGGCGCGCAATATCGCGCTGCTGCCGTTCGCGGCACAGTTGTAGGAGCAGGAGGGATTCGAATCATGGAAGTCATTCTCAGAGAAGATGTCGATAATCTCGGCAACCGCGGCGAGATCGTGAAGGTCGCGCCCGGGTTCGCCCGCAATTTCCTTCTGCCCAAGCGCCTCGCTGTTGCCGCCACCGAAGCCAATCGCAAAATCGTAGAGCAGGAGCGACAAGCCTACCTGCGCCGTGAAGCCAAGGTAAAGAACGAGGCCGAAGACCTCTCCAAGCTGCTGACCGGCGTCAGCGTGACCATCGCCCAGAAGGCCGGCGAACAGGACCAGTTGTTCGGTTCCGTCACTGCCAAGGACGTGGCCGACGCGCTCGCCGCCAAGAACTTCACCATCGACCGCCGCAAGATCCAGTTGGACGAGCCTATCAAGCAGCTGGGCGAGTTCAAGGTCCCGGTGAAGCTCCATAAAGACGTAACTGCCGAAGTAACCGTGCTGGTAGTCAAAGAAGAGTAGTCCGCCCGGTAGCGCCGGCGATCTTGTCGCCGGCGGCTGTTAACTCTGCGGTCGTATTCGTTGACGTAAAGCAAGGCGATACTCGCGCCGCTCGCCGGCCTGCTGGTATCGCCTTTTTTCTTCCTCGGTTTCGGGAATCACGGGCGGGATCGGTACAGGCTTGCCGTTCTCGTCAACCGCCACGAACGTGAGGTACGCCGAACAGGTGTGGCGGCGTTCGCCGCTGATCAACTTCTCTGTCGTGACACGAACGCCCACTTCCATCGACGTGTGGAAGACGCGATTCACCGAGGCGCGCAACACGATCAGCTCGCCAATGTGGACCGGATGAAGGAACTGCAGGCTATCGACCGAGGCCGTGACTGCGGGCCCGCGCGCGTGCCGTATGGCGCTGATGGCAGCCGCCAGATCGACGAGATGCATTACCTTCCCGCCCAGGACGTTGCCGAGTCCGTTAGCGTCGTTGGGCAGCGCCAGCTCCGAATATTCGGAGGCCGATTCGTGTACCGGTTTGCCTTCCATGTTCTATGAACGGGACTTCCGTTGCAGATAGCTCGCTGCATATGCAGCGGCCTGGCGTCCAGTGAATTCCCCCGTGGGAGCTGTGGTGAACGCGCTTCCCGCGAGAGCGAATTCAATCGCTCCGTGCGCGAAGGGCCGATGGTCCCGCTCCAGGACGTAGTACATTCGAAGAGAGGCGCCATCGTCCTGGTTCAGCGTGAAGCGCGCGGCATCGGGTCCGGCGTCGGCGGAGGGAAATCGCGGGCACACACCGCGCGCGTATCCGATGTTGCAGAGGCGGTGCAGCACGGAGTCGTCGGGATTAACGATCTGTTGCGGATCGGCATGGCATGTCCCGGCCCATACGCCGCCAAGCGGCAGCATCGCGCCCGTGGCGCCATCAGCGCGCGGATGCGGTTCGAGAGGCTCGAAATACGGGCACGACATTTCGGAGGTATGGTAGCACAGCATGGCGAGCACCCGGCTGGAGATCCTGAAGAACATGGTGGCCGAACGGCCCGGCGACAGTTTCCTGCGCTACGGCTTGGCGATGGAGTACCGCAATGCGGGCGACTTCGAATCGGCCATGCGCGAATTCAACGGCCTGATGGCCGCCGACCCTGACTACGCCGCTGCGTACTTCCACGCCGGCCAGACGCTGGAGCGCCTGGGCAAACCCGATGAAGCCCGTGGCGTCTACAGCAAAGGAATCGAAGTGACCACGCGCAAAGGCGACCAGCACGCCCGCAGCGAACTCGAAGGCGCGCTCGACCTGCTCGGCTGAATCGATAGCGTGTACAATAGTGATTTCGGGCCGTGGCGCAGCCTGGCTAGCGCGCTTGCTTGGGGTGCAAGAGGTCCCGGGTTCAAATCCCGGCGGCCCGACCAAAACCCCTCAAATACTTGGCTCTTCGCCACAGGCTCTCTCTTCCAAATAAGACCCGACCCAACAAACGCGACATTTTTGGCCTAAACTCGTGCGGGGGAGCAGCTTACGGATGTCGGATTTCTCAAAATTACCCGACAAGCGCGTGACATTTTCGCGCCAGAAACTCGACATTCCCAAGTCTGGGAGTGCGCGCTCAGAATCCTCACAATACTCAAAACACCCTTCCGTCGATCCCGACGGGACCACATTGTGAGGAACAGAATGCAGGATTAGATCGTATGCCTTCGCAATGAAGACCTCCTCGATCTGGATCGGCTACTGTTCGCTCGCCGTCTTGGTGGCACTTTATGTCGTGGGAGCGGTCAGCAACGGCTCATTGCGCATGAAGTTCAAACCCTGCCGCTTTGGTTTCCGATTGTGACGGGTTTCCGCCGACAACCATTGGCAAAGTGGTCTGCACTACCGTGCCTGGTCTTTTGCTAGTAATCATGGTGTTCATCTGGCTCTTCCTGCTTGGCTGGGCACACATCGTGTCGGGTCATTTTTCGCCGGTTGAGATCGCCATGACCATCATCATCGGAATCGCGAGCGTAAGCGGAATAGTGGCGGGCTTTCGGTGGCGGACGAAAGAGCGGCCCTTGACCGCATTTGGCGTAGCCGCCTTGTTCGGGGTTCTCCAGCTTCTGGCTTTCAGGTTAAGTCTGATTCCGTTCATTGCCACGCGGTGAATCTCCGTCAAACGCTTTGGATGGCGCGGCTCGTGATGCCAGAACCCAGACCTGATATCGAGAAATCGTTTCACCCGCCTAATACCCGGTCTCCGTCGTGATTGACTGTTGACGACTGAAATCCGGAACTGCTATTCGGAGGGCGACGATGCAGAAAGGCGTCGCGCCATGGTTCAGTCGCCCCAATCTCTGGAGGTCCAAACCTAGCACATCGACGGCTTGGTTTTCTACGCTCGCAATCCCAGAAAAACGACGCTGCGGTTGATCGCATGTGCAGCAGCATTCGCGAGTTTGGTTTCAAGATTCTGGTGCTGGCTCGCTCGGATGGTGAGGTCGTTGATGGTCACCTACGTCTGCTAGCCGCGCGCAAGCTCGGTTCGTGGCCCGGCGGCGACACAAGCACGATCCCAGTCATACTCTGCGACGAATGGACGTCGGCGCAGGTCAAAGCCTTCCGGTTGATGGTCAATCGATCGGTTTCCTGGGCGGCGTGGGACGAAGAGCTTCTGAGCCTTGAGCTGCAGGAACTGAACGAGGCGGATTTCGATCTGTCGCTGACCGGCTTCGATCCTGCCGAGATCGATGGCCTTCTTGCGATCCCCGACGAGGAACGGGCCAATACCGCGCCGCCGCTTCCGCAGAATCCAGTCTCCTGGGTTGGCGATCTGTGGCTCCGTGGAAAGCATCGGGTACTCTGCGGGGATGCACACGCCTGAAGGATGTCGCTCGGCTGCTCGGCAATCGCAGGCCGATCCTGACGGTTACAGATCCGCCCTATGGAATCGAACTCGATTCGGAGTGGCGGGATCGGGCCGGACTGAACGGCTGCGGGGCTGCCGAACCCTCTTACATGAAGCATCGGACCAAAGGGCACACGGAAACCAGCATCTCCGGCGACACGCGTGCGGACTGGTCGGAAGCCTTCGAACTAGTGCCGAGCCTCCAGATCGCTTACGTCTGGCATGCGAGCAAGTTCACTCGAGAAGTCCTGACCGGCCTCCTGCGAATCAGCGACTAGGAGAAATGGGACCACCCCACACAAAAACCGGCTGAACTCATGCGGCGCCCGATCCTGAACCACCTCAAAACTCGGCGAACTGGTATACGAGCCATTCCTCGGGAGGGAACCACCCTCGCGGCCGCGGAGCTCACCGAGCGGGTCTGCCTGGGAATCGAACTCGACCTAATTACGTGGATGTGGTGATCCAGCGTTGGCAAACGCTCAGCGGCGAACCAGCGAAGCTCGAGCCAGATGGGCGCACCTTCGAAGAGATCGCGGCGGAACGCCGGCGGGGGACCGAATGAATCGCTCGCTGCCGCCAGGAGATCGCGGAAGTCGAAAGGGCGCTCCGGGCCGGCCATACCGATCTGCAAGGGTTGTGCAGGGCTCTTGCGGACTGGTCGGGGGAACTTCGGCTGATCGAACGGGAGTTGGGACTGCGGACGGCTTAGCCCACGTTGCGCCACAGTTGGCCCACGTTCGCACGAGGCGTACTGGGTGGCCACATTGGTCCGCCTCCCCCGGCCCATTTCCCCGACTACTCGGGCGGTGGGAGAATCAGTTCATGCGAGCGCAGCTACAATCTGGCCAATCGCGCGGGGGGTGGGGAATTGCCGTTACGGCATCGATTTGCATCCTACTGATTGCACAGTCATGCGCGGCACAAACCAGCCCTGCGCCCGGGAACATTCGCGGCACCGTCGAGGACTCCTCGGGATCGGTGGTCGAGGCCGCCATCGTCAGGTTACAGGCGGCCGGGGCCACTGCCCTGCGCACTACTCTGACCGACCAGACGGGCTCGTTCCACTTCTCCGCAGTCGAGCTCGGGGCTTACACCCTCACCATCACGGCCGGCGGTTTCACGGACGAGAAGACCAATGTTTCCGTGGTTTCCGGCGAGAATTCACCGCTCCCTCCGTTCGTTCTGCAGATCGCACCCGCCATCAGCAGGGTGGATGTGACTCTGCCGCCGCACGAACTGGCCGTCCAGCAGGTGCACGCCGAAGAAAAGCAGCGGCTGCTCGGGATCATTCCAAACTTCTATGTCACCTACGATCCCAATGCCGCGCCTTTGACCGCCGCCCAGAAATTTCATCTTGGCTTGCGAACCCTCATCGACCCGGAGGTCATCCTGAGCGACGCGGCCGGCGCCGGAATCGAGCAATGGCGCAACACCACCGATCGCCAATTCGGCCAGGGGACGGAAGGGTACTTCAAGCGCTTTGGCGTCGACTACGCCGCCACCGTCACCCACGTTCTGATCGGCCACACCCTCACGCAATCCGTGTTTCACCAGGACCCGCGCTATTTCTATAAGGGCACCGGCAGTTTCCGCTCACGATTTCTTTACGCCATCGGGACCGCGTTCGTTGCCAAGGGCGACAACGGCCACTGGCAGCCCGACTACTCCGATATCATCGGGGGCCTTGCCGCGCGGGAGATCCTATCGCCGCTCCACTCCTATACATCCCGCCCGGGACTGCGCGCTTTTCATGGTTTCCTGCTGGGTTTCAGCGGCAGGGCAACCGATCATCTGATCCAGGAATTCGTCTACCGCTGGGTGACGACCCATGTGCCGAAAACCGTGGCGCGGCCGCATCCCATTCTCCGCGACGGCACTCCGGTGTCACTGTTCTCCGTAGAGGACCTGCGTTCCGCAGGGACGGCAACCGCGAGGCCGATTACATTCGTGCTCTCCAAAGACCTGGAGGCGGGCGGCGTCATGGCCGCCAAAGCTGGATCCAAAGTAACGGGCCAGGTCACTTATACGGCCGCGCCGTCCGCTGCGGGCGCCATCGATTCCATGCACCTGTCGCTGGAAAACGTGCAGCTCAAAATCGGTGAGATGGAGGTTCCCCTCCGAAGCACCCCGCATAAAACCGGCGCCGGCGTCCTGGAGTATCACTGGGTGGAAGACAGCGGCCGCATCGCGCTGGTCCTCTATGTCGCCAAAGATGTGACACTCGCGCCGGTCCGCTAGCGCCTACCGGCCCTCCTCACGCCTTCAGCCGCTGCCCCAGCGGGCGCGTTTGTCCTGGCGCTCCGTGGGCTTGAAATTCCACTTATTGAAAGGAAACGGTAAGAACCACAGAACCCATCCAACAGCAACGCATAGGATAACCGTGTGCCGGCGCGACAACAATAATTTCATAACGATCAACCGATTGTCGCGAGCCTGCATCCACGCCTTATCCAGGAGGAGTAGAATCATCCCGGGGGGGGTGCAGATGAAACATCTGATTCTGCTTGCAGGTGCCGTGGCCGCCTTCGGGGCGGGCGACAATTACCATCTGGTGAAGAAGATTTCGTTCGGCGCAGCCGAGGGCGGTCGCGAGTATTTCGATTACATCAACGTCGATTCCGCAGCGCGCCGCGCTTATCTCTCGCATGGCACCGAATTCCTGGTTGTCAACCTGGACACCGGTGCTCTCGCTGGAAGGGTCACTGGCCTGAAACGGGATCACGGCGTTGCGCTCGTACCGGAATTGGGCCGCGGTTATATCAGTGACGGGGATGCAGCTCAGATTGTCATTTTTGATTTGAAGACATTCAAAACCCTTGGCCAGATCAAGGGTGAACAAGACGCTGATTCGATCATCTACGATCCGGCTTCAAAACGGGTTTTTGTCTTCAATGGTGACCCCAACAGCGCAACCGTGATTGACCCGGCAATGAACAAGGTTTTAGCGACGCTGCCGCTCGGCGGTGCGCCGGAGCAAGCCGTCGCCGATGGTCGGGGCATGATTTATGACAATCTGGAAGACAAGAACGAGGTGATCGCCATCGATTCTCGCACCATGAAGATCAAGGCACGCTGGCCGGTAGCGCCCGGCGCGCAGCCCGTATCCATGGCGATGGATCGCGAAAATCGGCGCTTGTTCATCGGTTGTCGCAATCCGAAAGTCTTCATCGTCATGGATGCCGATACCGGGAAGGTTATCGGCAAGGCATTTCCGATTGGCGCGCGCGTGGATTCCAGTATTTTCGATCCGGAGACGAAGCTGGCCGCCTGCTCGACCGGCGACGGAACCATCCACATTTTCCACGAGGATTCGGCAGACGCTATCACCGCGGTCCAGACCGTTCAGACCGAGTTCGGAGCCAAGACGATGGCGCTCGATGCGAAGACCCACAATCTGCTGGTCGATACTTCAGATTTCGAGTCGCTGGCAGCAGCTGGGAAGCAGAAGAGTTCGCAGCCGAGCGCCAAACCGGGCACGTTTCGTTTGCTCGTCTATGGACGCTGACGCCAATTTCGCGGCCAGACTTCCAGACAATAAGGCTACTGCCTGATCGCGATAAACCAAGCAGCGATGATCGGCCCCTGAGGCCCGCGACCTCGTCCGCCTCCCTTTGCCGCCGCCGGTTGCTCTGCGCCGGGTGGCGGCGGGGGAGCGGGACCCCGCTCGGGTTGAAATAGGTACACGTTATGGGTTTTTTGATCAACGCAGATCGTCTTCGCTCCAGCAAACGTGGCGACCGTGTCTACCACCGTGTACTGGTCGGACGAGTCCTGGTGAACGACCGTGACGTTGCCCTCACCCCCGTTCGGAATGTATATCAGTTTCTTCGAAGGATCCCACCCGAGAGCGTCCACGCGCGTGCCATTCTTTATAGTCGCCACAACTTTGCCCGTGCTGGGGTCCACGACGACAGATGTGTTGCTGCATCCGGAGAAGATTCGATCGGATGCTTTGTCATACGCAATTCCGGTCGGTCCCTTGCATGGGTCCAGGGGCCAGGATGCAATAGCCTTCCATGTCTTGACATCGATTACTTGAATCGTATTCTTGCTCTCGTTGTTGACGAAGATATGCCCTTTCCCGTCGGCTGCGGCTCCCTCGGGAGCCGTGTCTTCCAGTTCGGCATTTCCGACCACCTCCCCGGTCTTGGGATCGAGAGCCGTGAGCGTGCCGATAGGACGGCTGTGGTTAGTGAGAATGATCAGGTCGTCGGGCTCGTCGTACATGATGCCGTCGAGGCCGCCCTGACTAATGGGAATCTGCTTGATCACTGCCAGTGTCTTGAGGTCAAACATCGTGACGGTCTTGTCACCGCCATTGGTTGTGAAGCCATGTCCCGCCTTCGTGGCGATACCGGCACCATGTACGCCTGGGGTATTCTGGATGTCGCCTAGAACTTTGCCGGTGGCTCCTTCGATCACCATCATATGGGTGCCGCGGGACACGAAAACTCGTCCTGTCGCGGATTCCACGGCGACGTAGTCAGTGCCTCCGTCGCCCTTGATGTCAAATTTCTGAACTTTGAACGTCTGCGCATACGCGATGCTGGATGCACCGAGGATGCTCGCGATGAGAACCGCTCGTGCGGTTCGGGTTCCTTTAATCATACGGGCTCCTTTTTCGGTTGGTATGTGTGTAGGCAACGCTTCAACGAAAATTGTATTCCTACCATGCCCAGCGCGGGGGACTATTTGCCCACTACCAATACGTGGAAGGTATCGGGCAGAATCGTCGGCCGCCCCTTCTTGCCGTCCTTGGGCGCCGAGGGCGGCCCCGCTTCGGCAGCTAACAGAAAAACCTTGTGCGTCTTCGTGTCGACCGCCATGGTGCGAGCGGTCACCTCGGTCTTGATCGTATCCACCGTCTCCCATTTCCCATTCACCAGTTTGACGATACTCAAAGTGCCGTCCTGCCCGTTACTACTGAATGCCAGCCCCGTGCCTGGATCGTATCCCGCAGCATCCGGCCCTTGCCCGGTCTTAGGCGTCGCCACTACTTTGAACGTCGGAATGTCCGTTACCGCCATAACTCCGTCGCACACGGAAAACAGCTTCTTGTCTTTGATATCTATCGCCAGCCCGCTTGGTCCTTCGCAGGGCAGGATGGAGGTCCTGCGCGTGACCTGGTTCTTGGCTGCGTCGATTTCTACTATCTCATTCGAGCTTTCGATATTGACGTAGACTTTGCCCGCGTCGTCCACCTGGCAAAACTCGGCGCTCGCGCCGATTGGGATCGTCTTCAGTACTTCACCGGTCTTGCCATCGATTGCCGTTGCGTCGCCGCCGGTGTGGTTGATTGCGAACACGTGCTTCGTCCTCGGCTCATAGCAG
>Ga0126381_100007905_pt1 | contig 11864 bp, 10 predicted proteins | sample PanSoiMetPlot_28_FD_96465 | JGI IMG/M metagenome (GOLD analysis project Ga0126381, IMG submission 96465) | Tropical forest soil microbial communities from Panama - MetaG Plot_28 | ecosystem: Environmental > Terrestrial > Soil > Tropical forest > Bulk soil | place: Panama | collected 2016-02-17
GGCGGAATCCCACGCTGCGAATCGCCGGCATTGCCGGCATTGCGCTGCTGGCGATTGGCGCGGCCTATGGCGTCTATTCCCTGCTCCACCGCGCGCATCCGATGCCGTTTGAAAATTTCAGCATCAAGCAGATTTCAAAGAACGGCAAATCGGTGGCCGCCGCGATTTCGCCCGACGGAAAATATGTGCTCAGCGTGGTGGATGACAAAGGACAAAGCAGCCTGTGGCTGCGTCACCTGCCCACCGACAGCGATACGCAGATCGTCACGCCCTCCGATGCAATTTACTTTGGCCCGATTTTCGCGCCGGACGGAAATTTTATTTATTTCCTGAAGCGCGAGAGCGCTGCGGCCGACGAAGCGGACTTGTATCGCGCGCCGATTCTGGGCGGCACACTGCAGCTCACCGTGCACGAGGCGGATAATCCGATCACCTTCTCGCCGGATGGGAAACGAATCGCTTACGTCCGCACCGGGCATCCCGATCCCGACAAATTCAGTTTGCTCACCGCGAACGCCGATGGGAGCGATGAAAAAACTCTGGTGACCGGGCCGCTGACGGCGCAGCCGCTCTATCCCGCGTGGACGCCGGACGGGAAAGCGATCGCCGGCGTGGTCTACGAAAATACGGACGAACTTTCGCAAATCAAAATGTTCGACGCGGCGAGCGGCAAGGAAGCGAAGCTGGCGGGTTTCAAGGACTACGCGCCGAATTTTCTCACTTGGCTGCCTTCGGGCGATGGCATGCTGCTGACAGCCGAAGCGCACGGCAGCGGATTCATCCGCCAGCAGATCGGATATTTTTCGAGTGACGAGCCGGGGATTCGTTTCGTCACGCAGGACACGAATAATTACGTCACGCTGCGGCTTTCCGCCGACGGCAAGACGCTCTCGGCGATCCAGCGGCACCTGAGCTACGGCTTCTACAATTTCCCCGCCGCGGCGGCGATGGCGGCGAAGCCGCCGGACGTGACCGGGATTCGCCAGGAGCGCGATGTGTACGGGTTCAATTGGGCGCCGGATGGCGGGCTGTATGTGAACGACGGCGGAAAATTGATGCGCGTGAATGCGGACGGCGTAGGCGATGAGACGGTGCTGGTGAGCGAAGCGGATACGGTGCTGGGGCTGCCGGCGTCATGCGCGAACGGGAAATACATCGCGTTCACCTGGGCCGGCTATCATGGCAGCACTACCGCCAACATCTGGCGCGTGAATGCCGATGGCCGCGATCCCAAACAGATTACCGACGGGCACGATTTGCGTGCGCCGGTGTGTTCGGCGGATGACGAGTGGGTGTATTTCCGCGACTGGTTCAGCCACGAAATCAAACGCGCTCCGCTCGACGGCGGCAAAACAGAAGTGGTGCCGGGAACGAAGATCGCCGATGCGGAGCTCGACAATACGCCGGTGGCGATTTCGCCCGATGGCCAGTGGCTCGCGTTTTCAATTCACGTGGAGCCGGAGGGGAATGAAACGGCGCATCAGACGAAGATCGTGCTGCTGAAACTGAATGCGGCCCCCAGTGTCCTCGGCAAGGGCAGCCTGGGCGATCAGGCGAGTGCGGGTGCCGCGGCAAGCGGCACGGGAACAAATGTAGCGTCAACTGCGAATGCAGCGAAGACCGCGGATGCGGGAAAATTAGCGACTGCGGCGAGCTCCGCGAATTCTGCGACGCGCATCATCATCCCAGATCAACGCATCAGCGGCGCCGCTTCGTTCACGCCCGACGGCCGCGCGCTGGTCTACCCTGTGCGCGAAGCCGGCGTGGATAATCTGTGGCTGCAGCCGCTCGATCGCGGCGCCTCCGCGGCTAGGCGCATTACAAATTTCACCAGCGACCTGATCGACGCCTACCACTTCTCGCCCGACGGCAAACAGCTCGGCGTAATGCAGCGCCACGCCGTGTCAGATGTAGTCCTGCTACGCGACACCGCGAAGTAGCACAGGCCCGCCTGTCGTACCGCTGGCCTCCGGCCGGCGCAGTTGACTTGCTTTGCAGTTGCCCTTTCGTAAGAACCAAGCTCAAAAGCGCCGGCCAGAGGCCGGCGGTACGTAAACCATCGCAATGCCACGGTTGCTGGTGGAAGGTGGGACGCAGTGCGACTTAAGGCCTGTGGCACTAAACAACTCAGATGCAACTACTTACAGACGCGTACCCTGGTACTACTGCCTTCGGCGACGGGAGTACTGCGCGAATGAAACTCTTCCGCTAGTGTGCTCTCCCGGCTGCGCTTTTATCCTTTGAGTAGCCAGAGCTGTATGGACGACAAGGCGGAACAGGGGTCTTCAGGGCATGAGTGACGGCGCGAATTTTTCGCAGCAGCAGCAAGAGGCTCAGGACGCAGCGGAGCTTTTGCCGCAGCCGGGCGAAGCGAATCAGGAATTGAATCAGGAATTTGACTATTGCTTGGACGATATTCTCGCGTCGGCGCATTTCGAGCCCGATCCGTGCGCCCCTAACGCGTCGGTGTCGGCTTCGGCTTCGACCAATGCCTACGGTGCTTCCTCCCTGGCGGGTGACGATGGCAGCGCCCTTGCTGCCGCAGGACAATCCGGCAAGCCGCGGGCCGCGCGCAAGCATTCCATGCAGGAAGCCGCGGATGCGCTGCGCAACGAGCCGGCGGCGGATCGTCGCAAGCGGCGTCGCGCGCTGATTTCAGCGCCGGTGCGGGTGCGCGGCATCAACGTGACCGACGCAGTGGTGGACGAAATTTCGACGACGATGGACGTCTCGCGCGCCGGCATCCTTTTTCTCTCGACCAGCCCCAACTACGCGCGCGGCATGCACGTGGCCGTGATTTTTCCGTACAGCACCGCGCCCGCGGCGCTGCACGCCGAGCAGCAAGGGCGCATCGTGCGCACCTTTGCAACGTCGGATGGCCGCTATGCCGTGGCCGTCGCGCTCGGTGAAGGCATGGGCGAGGACATTGTTGATTCCTGCGGCCGCAAACTGGCTGACACCACGCCCGTTCCGCGCATGCCCCTGGCGCCGCCGGCCGCTCCCCTGGCTTCGAATGGATCCGTGTTCTCGCTCTTGCGCGAACCGAATTCGAAGCGCCCGCTGGTGCTGGTGGTGGACTCGGACGAAATGGTCCGCGCCACGCTGAAAGGTTATCTCGGCGGCGAAGGCTATGACGTGATGGCCGTGAGCAATTCGCCCGACGCGCGTGAGGTGATGAACCTGTTCACGCCCGCGCTGGTGATCGCAGAAGTGGAAGGCGACGGCCTGCCCGGCTACGATCTCTGCGCGCACGTGAAGCAAAGCCCGCGGCTGAAGCATGTGCCGGTGGTTTTGACCACCAACTCCGGCTACCCCAGCGACTACGCGAATGCGCATTCGCTCGGCGCGGTGGTCTGCATGACCAAGCCTTACAAGCAGGAGCGGCTCGGCCACGTGGTGCGTTTGCTCGCGCCCCCGCCCGCGGAGTTTTGCACGCAGAAAAACGGCCCGCCGCGCCCGGCCGATCCCAGCCGCCGCTGCGGATACGGAAACGTGGGCGCGAATGGCGTGAACGGCGGAGCGAAGGCGGCGGTTAACGCGAGGTTCGCGCCGAGTCCGCTGAAGCGCATCAAGTTCCCGTCGTTCCGGTAGTTGTGTATGCCTGTGGCGCCGGCCTGGGGTCGGCGTTCTTAAATCGACGGCGTTGTCAAATTGAATGTAGCTCAGGTCGTTAGACCTGAGGCCGTTGCTTCCGGTTGGTCCGTCGTTTCCCGTGAAACACTCACCTCTAAAGAGGTGAGCTACATTTTGAAATCAATCCCGTGCTGCGACGATGCTCGAGTGCCGCGAATCGCGTCATTTTCACGAGCTCCTGACGACGCGGGGTGCTACTGCATGCTGTACCTTCGTACAGCTTATCAATGCGGCGCAAATGCGCGCCGCTGTGGCGGTTGCTGCGCGGCCCCCTGTAAAATTTCAGCATGAGCGGTACGACTTCGCACAAGCCGGTCGCGCGGCAACCTGGCAGCGCTGTGCCTAGTGACGGTGTCACTACGCCGAACACCGCTGGCGAGCCCAGCGCTGGCGCCGGCGCCCAAAGCGCAGACAAACCGGCGCCTGCGCCCCGCACCGCCGTTCCGAATACGGCTCCGCCCAAGGCATCCGCGGCATCTCCGCTGGCGGCTGGAACTTCTGCCACGGCCGCGCCGCAAAAAACGGTGAAATGCCCGAAGTGCGGCACCGATGTGCGCGAAGTGGCGCGCTTCTGCCAGCGTTGCCACCACACGATGCGTTACGAATGCCCCTCATGCCACAACCAGCAGCGCACGGGCGGCAAGTGTGAAAAGTGCGGCATCGATTTTTTGAAGTATATCGGCGCAGTGGTCACACAGAAGCAAGCGGAAGCCGATGCGATCCACGAGCGCCTCGAGCAGCGCTCCACGCTGATGAAAAACATTTTGTGGATGCCGTTTACGCTGGGCTACCCGATCATTCGCGATTATTTCTTCAAGCGCGATCGCAAGAAGTAAAAAGCGACGGTCAGGATGACGCGTTCACTTGATTTGCCAGCGGAACAAACTTCCAACGCGCCCGGCGTCTGCCCGGAATGCCATTGCGCCAATCTTGAATCGGCGCACTTCTGCACGCATTGTCATCACACGTTGATTTATTCCTTCCCGAAGTGCTGGCACGAGCAGCGCTTCGGCGGCACTTGCGGCGTCTGCCACCTCGACCTCGAGAAATACAGGCGCGTCTACGGCGCCACCAAGCACTCTCCGCTGATCCACGAGGAAGAAACGAATCTGGAGAACTCGACGAAAGGAATCGAAGGCACGCTCCTGACGATCGCCTCGATTCCGCTGCAGTTCATCCCTTTTTTGAGTTTCCTCGGCTACGGCCTGCTGCTCAACTGACTGCACCGCCGCTTTTCGGATGTTCAGAAGCGTGAGGCTCCAGCCTTACAGTGGCACAGCCGTCCGCGGGCAGGCGGCTCGTGAAAATGACGTCTGTGCGCTTTTGCTACGCTGCAATGCTTCCGATCTTGGCTTCCGCATAGAATCGGACTCACTGAACGCAAGAGGACAGGCTGAAGCCTGTCCCACCAAAACCAAGTTCAAAAACGCCGCCGATACATGCATCACGGAAAGTCTCAGCTACTCCCACACGCCGAAATTGCGCCACGGCGGAAACAAACGCGCGCGCGCACTCGCGTCCAAGCGCGCGCTTCACTTCGTTAAGCCAGTATTCAAACGTGCTTTCCCCGACGCCCACCAGCGAAATTGCACGCTTGTACTCCACCGAATGCACAAAATAAATCTCGAAGAGCTTCAGCCGACCTTTCCACTCCGGACGCCCCAGCGCCTTGCGTCCGATGCGCTCATAGTCGGGGACGAACTCAGCGGCGCGCACCTGCGCCGGACGCCAGTGGTAGCAGTCGTAGTTCGATTCAGGATCGAGCGCGCGGATCTGCTCGGTAGATTCGGCCAGCCACTCGCGCAGGTTGCGATAGCGTCCGTGGCAGGAGTCGAATATTTTGCTAGCCTTCATTCACGCCTCCGGTAGCACATGGAACGACCATCTTGGTGGTTTGAATATTGTGGTGTCTGGTCGAATCCGGTAGTGGGGCTTATCGGGCGGACTTGCGCCAAATCGTTTGGTGGCTGGAGAGTTTTTGCGGCTTCGTAGGGGGAAGCGCGCGGCGATGTTTGCGCGTTCCAAGCGGCTTGAAGAAATACTACAGGATGCCGAGGTTGAAAATGGGCTGGAACTGCGGGAGTCAGGAAGTTGGTGCTACGGAACGCAGCGGCCACGATTCGAGTAGTTGTTCTTTGCGGTAGATGAGGGCGTTGATGTCGTATGGAGCTAGCTCGATATTGTGGCCGTGGGTGATGGCATCGGTAGGGCACGCGTCAACGCAATAGCCGCAGAAGATGCAGCGCGAATAATCAATGTTGTAGACGCGCGCATAGCGCTCACCCGCGGAGATACGATTCGCTTCGTGGTTTTCGGCGGCTTCGATGTAAATGCAATTCGCGGGGCACGCGGCTGCGCAAAGAAAACAACCAACGCATTTCTCGAAGCCGTTTTCGTCGCGCTGGAGCACATGAATGCCGCGATAGCGAGGTGCAACGCTAGGAGGAACTTCCGGGTAGCGCTCGGTGGTCGTTTTGCGAAACATTGTGCGCAACGTGATACTAAAACCCTTATAGAGCGTTGAGAATGTTTCACCGACTTCGCGGATTATAGACGCCATCGCGGATATGCCTTAATCCTCACACTGTGGGAATCAGCCCGACGGGGCCATAGAGTTTCGCACTCCCCACAGCACGGGTTTCGAGATTCTACATGAAGCTTACCGCAAAGCGTTCACCAGAAAATTCGTCCATCAATGATGCTGAATGAGCTTCAAAATATCGCTGTACATAACAAATCCAAAAATGCCCAGAAGGAATACGAGGCCAACCTGGACAAAGCGTTCCTTCACCGTGACGCTGAGATCCCGGCGGATCGAGCCCTCGATTGCGAGCATCAATACGTGGCCGCCATCCAGAATCGGAATCGGGAGCAGGTTCAGCAAACCGAGATTCAGGCTAATGATAGCCATGAATTCGATCAGACGCATTGGACCGCCCTTGGCGGCGCGTCCCGACTCTCGCGCGATACCAACGACACTCTGAAGCTGGCGAATCGAAACCTTTCCAGTGAAAAGTCCGGCAAGGACGTCGAAGATCTGGCGTATGCCCCCAGCCGTGGCTAAGCCAGCGTCCGTTATCGATGTCACGAATCCTTGACGGTGATAGCTGTCGTTGGTACGCGGGGAGACGCCGATCTGCCATACCGATTCGCCATCGCTGCCCAGTCCATGCGTTGGAGTAATTTCAAGGGGAATTTCCTGCCCGTCACGCCGGATTACAAAGTTGATCGGGTGGCCTTCGGAAGCCCTTACGACCTCAACCAACTGTGGCCAAGTTACAACCGGCATGCCACCGATGGAAATGATGGTGTCACCCGGTCGCATGCCCGCTTTCTCAGCGGGAAAGCCGATGGCAATCTCATCTGCTACCGGAGGCATGGCTGGATATCCGAGAACATTCGAAGCGTCAGACTTGCCTGACGGAACAGGGACTGCAACGTCTTGATCGGCGTTATTGCGAGAGACGGTAATCAAAGCCGTGCTTCCCGGTTTCGCTTTCGCGATTTGCTCAAACACCTTGTCCCATGTTGCCGTTTTCACACCGTTCACAGCGATGATGCGATCACCCGCCAAAAGGTCAGTCCTGACGGACGGATTCTGCGGAATGGCAGCGACTTGCGGCGACTGCTGCAAATACTCCGGTTCAGGCACGCCCTTGAGCCAAAATATTCCCCAGAAAATCAGAAACGCTAGAAGAATGTTCATCGCGGGCCCAGCCACAGCAATGAGAACGCGCACCCAGCGAGGTTTGGAAAGAAACTCGTATGGCGCTCCCGTGCGTTCCTCCACCGGGTTGTCTCCTGCCATACGAACGTAGCCACCAAACGGCAGCGCACTCAAGCGATAGTCCGTGTCGCCGCGCTTGACGCCAAATATTCTGGCGCCAAATCCAAAGGAAAAAACTTCGACGCGAACTCCGGCCAATTTCGCGGCGATAAAATGTCCCCATTCGTGCACGAAGATCATTATGCCGAGCACGACTGTGACGGAGACCAGAGCTATCAGACCATTCTGCAAGTCAACCATGATTGCCTCATAAGGATTGTACAGCGTCACGCGAAAACAGGCGAATCAACTTGATCGCGGTCTCGCGCCCACCAAGAAAATTGCTTCCGCATGCCGCTTCTACTTCTTCTTTCGCTTTGATATTACTTCTCGCGCGAGGTGCCGGGCCTGGAGGTCCGCCGCAATTACATCGTCAATTTTATTCACCGGCGTCCGAGGCATTCGCGTGAGCACCTCTTCGATCACCGCTGCGATTCCGAGGAACGGCAGCTTGCGATCCAGGAATGCTGCGATTGCTATCTCGTCGGCAGCATTTAGCGCGCACGGCAAAAGCCCACCTGCACGGATTGCCGCTTTGGCGAGCTCAAGGCATGGAAACTTGCGAGGCGGAACATCCTCGAAGTCCAGTTTGCGCAAAGTCATCCAGTCGAGAGCACATCCGTTCGACGGAACGCGCTCCGGATAGGTTAGCGCATATTGAATCGGCATACGCATATCGGTTGGCCCAAGCTGTGCCAGGATTGAACCATCGACAAATTCCACCATCGAATGGATTGTCGACTGCGGATGAATGACGACCTTGATTTTGTCCAGGCCCATGCCGAAGAGCCAGCGGGCTTCGATCACTTCGAAGCCCTTGTTCATCAATGTGGCCGAGTCGATCGTGATTCGATGCCCCATTTTCCAATTGGGGTGTGCGAGCGCTTGCTTCGGGTTCACACTGCTCAGCTTTGAAATAGGAGTTTTTCTGAATGGGCCGCCGGAAGCGGTGAGCACAAGTCTCTTGACCTCGCGATTTTCGCCGGCTCTCAGGCACTGGTGAATCGCGTTGTGCTCGCTGTCAACCGGGAGCAACGCCACGCGGTGCCGCTGCACCGCCGTCATCACCACTTCCCCGGCTGCGACAAGGACCTCCTTATTGGCGAGAGCGATCTGCTTGCCGCATTCGATTGCTTTGTATGTTGCCGGCAGACCCACCACCCCTACCGCGGCCGACACTACAAGTTCGGCATCCGGGTGAGTGGCGACGCGTTCGATTCCCTCGGGGCCTAATAGAATCTCCGGTAGCGGTTGCTGATAGCCGCTCAGCATGTCCCGGAGTTCACGTCCGCCCGCTTCGTTACCCACCGACACGACCTTCGGTCTGTGGCGCCGAACCTGTTCTGCGACGAGGGCAGCATTTGATCCGGCCGCAAGAGCGACAACCTCAAATCGGCCTGGAAGCGATTCGACTACCTTCAAACATTGCGTGCCGATCGAGCCGGTTGAACCCAGAATCGAGATGCGTTTCATGTGCCAGCGATTTTATAGAGGATTGCGAGATTTTGCTAACAGCAAGCGAAGCGGACTGTTTACAATTGGTACGCGCAGCCTTGACATCCCGGGCAAAAGGTCGACGCGAGCGGTGTAGAATTTAGCTGTGGCCGCGGGTGTTCGCCTTCCAGGTGGCGCGTTTGGGGGCGCTTTCCCAAAAGAACTCAGGAGATGATCGATGGCTGAGATCAAGAGCTCTATGTCCGGCGTCGGCGAAGTCAGTTCGGAACGCCGGCGCACGCAACGAGTCCAGATCGCAATGCCGGTGATTGTGCGCGGGAAAGTGGGCGCGCAGAATTTCGAAGAAGAGACCTGCACGGTGGCGGTTAACGCCAATGGCTGCATGATCAGAATGACGAACCGCGTGACGCGCGCCCAGCAAGTGGCGATTGTGAATCCCAAGACGGCGGAAGAGCTCCCCTGCACAGTCTCTTTCATCGGCCAAAAAGATGCCGGCAAAATGGAAGTAGGAATCGAATTTTCCGAGCCTTCGCCCTTGTTCTGGCGCATCGCGTTTCCACCCGAAGATTGGGATCCGTCCGAGCGCAAGCGCGCCTCCAACGCTCCGCCTCCGAAGTTGCCGACGACGCCTCGGCGTTAGACCAGCCGGCTGCTCCACAGAGGCCTCACCCACTCCAATCCGTCCTTTGAGCATCGTCCGTGCTTGTTTTTTCATTTTGCAAGCCCCTTTTCATTTTGCAAACCATTGATAGGCTACCCAGACGATGGGGCTCGCAAGGATCAGACTATCGATGCGGTCGAGCACCCCTCCATGCCCCGGTAACAAATTACTCGAATCTTTCACGGCGGCGCCGCGCTTCCACGCTGACTCGATCAGGTCGCCCATTTGCCCCGCGATGTTCGCGAGCCCGGCGATCACAAGCATCTGCATAGCTTCCATCTGTACCCACTTCGCAAAAAACACTCCAACCACCAGCGATGCGAGCAAGTTCCCGAGCGCGCCTTCCCATGTTTTATTGGGGCTCAGCGCAGGCGCCATAGGAACCCGGCCCAGTCCTTTGCCCACAAAGTAGGCAAGAATGTCCCCCGCCCAAACAAGGCACAGCGTGAAGAGCACCAGCTTCCGCCCGACGAGACTGACCTCATTAATTCGCACCAGATAGCTGAACGGCAAAATGACAAACAAAAGTCCAGCCGAACTCACCGCGATCGCCGGAAGCACTTCGTGGAGAGCCCAGCGTGTAGCAAGTCCGAGCACAACCGCACCGAAGACGAACACCAAAAGCACAGCTTCGATGGATAGCACGCCGCCAGCAGCGCTGCGCACGATGGAGTAACCTTCCGCGATGGAACGCGTCTCGACCAGCCCAAGCGAATATTGCGCGTAGAACAGTCCAGCCGCGCAGACAATCGTCCATTTGCAAAAAGGCCGCATGGCGATCCGTTCGCCAAGATCGAAAAATTCACGAAGCGCAAGGATTGCGATTAGCGCGGCGACTGCTGCCAGAACCCACGCCGGCCCCCACCATACCAGCGCCACAACAACCGGAATCAGTACGAGAGCCGTAAAAATGCGCCGGAGCATGCAGCGTCAGCCCTTTGCCGCCGCAGATAGCTTGCTGTGTGAACCACTCTGCCGTTCCGTACGCGTGACCCCGAGGCCGCCATAGCGGCGCTCGCGCTTCTGGTAATCAATCAAAGCTTCGAAAAGACACACCCGCGAAAAATCGGGCCACAGCGTCTCCGTGACGTAGATTTCCGCATAGGCAATCTGCCACAGAAGAAAATTGCTCACGCGCATCTCGCCGCTCGTGCGAATCAGCAGGTCGGGGTCGGGCAGGCCAGCGGTATAGAGGTGCGCGGCAATCGCTTCCTCATCGGCGCGAAGTTCCAGTTGGCCATTGGCACGCGCTTTTTCGAGCATCGCGTTGAATGCGTCCACAATTTCCGCCCGCGCGCCATAGTTCAGCGCCACCACCAGATTCATCCCGCTGTTGCCACCTGTTAGCTGTGTCGCGCGGTCCAGATCTTTGCGCACGGGCTCCGGAAGATCCGAGTCGCGGCCGATGATCGTCAGGCGGATGTTGTTTTTGTGAATCGTGGGCAGTTCTCTTTTCAGATATTCGCGCAGCAGGCGCATCAGAAATTCCACTTCCGCTTGCGGCCGGCTCCAGTTCTCGCGCGAAAAGGCGTAGAGCGTCAGGCACGGCAGTTTCAGGCGCGCGCATGCTTCGATAATTTCGCGGGCCGCTTTCACCCCGCGTTGGTGGCCTGCCACCCGCGGCAGGTGCCTTCGTTCGGCCCAACGGCCATTCCCATCCATGATGATGGCCACATGGTGCGGCAGGCGCTTGGAATCGAGCTTGTCGAGAAGCTCCGCCTCCTGGCGGCTGGCAGGCTTCCAAAGGTCGGGTGTTTTCACGGGGAGATCACTCGAGGCGCGTCCGCGACGCAAAGTAGCACACGCAGACTATGCGTGCAAGATTCGGACCTTCCGCGAGCGCACAGTGTGAATCTTGCTACCGAATAAGAAGTGGCAACGTCTACCTCTCTGATTCCGAAACAAACTTCAACCAGGCAATAAGTTAAGGCGCAGATGATGGTTCGCCTGGGAGTGGTTCGCGCGGTAGGTGTGCTTCTCCACGAAGCGGCGGCGCAAAGGATGAAAAGATATGCTCATGAGTTGTATGAAATGCGGCCTGCTTACGCTTCTCGCCGCCAGTTGCCTCTTTGCCCAGGCTCCGACGCGCGTGCAAACCTTTCCACTGCGCGATACCGCCGGCTTGATTGCGCCGAAAGTGAAAACCGAAGCGGTGAAGCATCTCGGGCGCAAGTCCGTGCGGATCACGATGGAAGGAGAAGATCACGAGGGTCTCGCGTTGCTCCCCGGAACCGACTTTCAGGATGGCGTGATTGAGGCAGATATCGCCCTGAAGACCACGGTGCCGCC
>Ga0126381_100007906_pt1 | contig 11863 bp, 11 predicted proteins | sample PanSoiMetPlot_28_FD_96465 | JGI IMG/M metagenome (GOLD analysis project Ga0126381, IMG submission 96465) | Tropical forest soil microbial communities from Panama - MetaG Plot_28 | ecosystem: Environmental > Terrestrial > Soil > Tropical forest > Bulk soil | place: Panama | collected 2016-02-17
CGCCATCCTGGTCTTCGTGGCGGTGCTCGGCTTCTTCCTGCCGCCGGTCTCGATCATCGTGATGACGGCGCCGATCATCCTGCCGCCGCTCAAGGCCGAAGGCTTCGACCTCATCTGGTTCGGGGTGATCATGACCATCGTGATGGAGATGGGCCTGATCCATCCGCCGGTCGGCCTGAATCTGTTCGTGATCAAGAACATCGCGCCCGACATTCCGCTGCGCGACGTGGTCTGGGGCGTGATCCCGTTCGTGGCGCTGATGATCGCCGCCGTTGTGGTGATGTGCGTGTTCCCGGGGATCGCGACCTGGTTTCCGGGCGCCGTCATGGGGAAATAGGAACCCCGGGACGGCGTCGGGATGGCGGGGCGGGACCTTGGGGGTTATGCTGGCGCTCTCGCGAAAGGGCCGGACATGAGCGGTCGCACTCGAGGTTGGTGGCTGCTTCTGGCCGTTGCGGTCATTGCCGCCGGCGGGGCGATCTACTGGTATCGCTCTGCCGGCACCGGCGCCGATGCAGCCCGCGGCGCGAACTCAGCCGGCCGGGCCGCCGTGCCGGTCACCGTCGCGGTGGCGGCAAGGCAAAGCCTGCCGATCTACCTCAGCGGGCTCGGCACCGTGCAGGCGACGGTCAGCGTCGCAATCCACAGCCAGGTCGACGGCAAGCTGCAGGAGGTCCTGTTCACCGAGGGGCAGCACGTCAAGAAAGGCGACGTGCTGGCCAAGATCGATCCCCGCCTGTTCCAGGCGGCACTCGATCAGGCCAATGCGAAGAAGGCCCAGGACGAGGCCCAGCGCGTGGCCGCGGAAAAGGATCTCGTGCGCGTCAAGGCGGTGGCGCTCAAGGGCTTCGAGACCCAGCAGAACCTCGATCTGCAGCAGGCCAAGGTCGATCAGCTCAAGGCCGCGGTCGACGCGGACGCCGCCGCAATCGAGACCGCGCAGACCCAGCTCGATTACACGATCATCACCGCGCCGAGCGACGGGCGCGTGGGTGTGAGGCTGGTCGATCCCGGCAACCTCGTGCGCGCCTCGGATGCGGGCTCGATCGCAACCCTGATGCTGACCCGGCCCGCCGCCGTCCTGTTCACTCTGCCGGCGCGCACTCTTGACGATGTACGCCGCGCGATGGCGGCCGCCGCGATCGAGGTCCAGGCCTACGATCAGGACAATCAGAAGCTGCTCGGCACCGGCAAGCTTCTGCTGGTGGACAATGCCATCGACCAGGCGACCTCGACCATCCGCCTCAAGGCCATGTTCCCGAACGAGGACGAGCGGCTTTGGCCGGGCGAGTTCGTCAATGCGCGATTGCTGCTGGAAAACCGCAGTAACGTCATCGCGGTGCCCTCGGCCGCGGTTCAGCGCGGCCCGCAGGGGCTGTTCGTCTGGGTGGTGACGCCGCAGGACACCGCGGTGGCGCGCCGCATCGAAATCGGGCCGGCGACCGGCGGCGCAACCATCATCACCTCCGGCGTCAACGAAGGCGACCGCGTGGTGACCGACGGGCAGTACAAGCTGCAGACCAACGCGCCGGTGACCGTCAACGCGCCCCAGGCGCGCGCCGGCGAGACGAGCACCTTCTGATTCATCCGTCGTCCGTCGCATCGTTTGGTAATCGCAGAGCAGGGCTCTCCCCGCCTGCGATAAACCTTCGCCGAGCGAAGAAGACTCCTTGGCGCCCAGCGCCGGCAAATGATAGATTTGTGCAATGAATGTGATCTCACCCCGCCGCATGACGGTGGAAGAATATTTTGGGTGGGCGCAGACGCGGCCTGGCCGCTTCGAGCTCGTCGATGGGGCTGTCTACGAGATGTCGCCGGAGAGCGCGGGGCATGCAAAGACCAAGGCCGCGGTCTACGTCGCGTTGATGACGGCGATTCGCCGGCACGGGGCGTCGTGTCACGCACTTCCGGACGGGCTGACGGTCCGGATCGACGCGACGACCGCCTACGAGCCGGATGCCATCGTCTATTGCGGCGAGGAACTTCCCGCAGAGTCGGTCGAAGTGCCGAAACCCGTGATCGTCGTGGAGGTCCTGTCGCCTACGACGCGGCACATTGATCTGTCGGTCAAGCTCGCCGGCTATCTTCGCGTGCCGAGCATTTCACATTATCTGATTGTCGATCCGGCTCAGCCAATGATCATTCACCACGCCCGTGAAGCCGGCGATGCCTTCATGACGCGGGTCGTGCGCGAGGGCGTGATCGCGCTCGATCCGCCGGGAATCGAAATCTCCATTGCGGCTGTCTATGAGGTGGCCTGAGGTGATCGCTTCGCCTTAGGCCTCGCCGATCTCGCGCAAAATCTCCGCGGTATGCTCGCCCAGTCGCGGAGCAGGGCTCTTCGCCGCCATTCCTTCGCCGTCGATGGTAATCGGCGTGCGCAGGCCCGGGATCGCACCGGCCTTGGCGGCTTCGCAGGGCAGTTCGAGCCGCATGCCGCGATGAATCACCTGCGGGTCGGAGAAAACCTCTTCGAGATCGAGAATCGGTCCGGCCGGCACGTTCACGGCCTCGAGCTTTTCGAGAATATCCGAACGTTTGCGCGCGCCGGTCAGGCGTGACAGATGCGCCACGAGCTTGCCCCGATTCATGACCCGATCCGCGTTGGTCTTGTAGCTCGGTTCCTGGGCGAGGCCCGGCTCGCCCAGAACGCCGCAGAGCTTGGCGAACTGGCCGTCGTTGCCGCAGGCGATGATGACGTATCCGTCAGCGGCCGGAAAAACCTGGTAGGGCACGATATTGGGATGGGCATTGCCGATCCGCTCCGGCAGCACGCCCGACGCCAGATAGTTGAGCCCCTGGTTGCCAAGCACGCCGATCTGCGCATCGACCAGCGCGCAATCGACGTGACGGCCGCGCCCTGTCCGCTCGCGTTCGGCGAGCGCGGCGAGGATGCCGACGACCGAATAGACGCCGGTGAAGATATCCGCGATCGGAACGCCGGCGCGCATCGGCTCGCCGTCCGGCGCGCCGGTGAGCGACATGAACCCGCCCATCCCTTGCGCCATCAGGTCGTAGCCGGCGCGCGCCGCGTAAGGCCCGCTCTGGCCGAAGCCGGTCACCGAGCAATAGATGAGGCGCGGGTTGAGCTCGGCCAGGCTTGCGTAATCGAGGCCGAACTTGGCGAGCCCCCCGACTTTGAAATTCTCGATCAGCACGTCCGAGCGCGCCGCGAGCTTGCGCACGATGCGACGCCCTTCCTCGCTCTCGAAATCCAGCGCGATCGAGCGCTTGCCCCGGTTGGTGGCGTGAAAATACGCCGCCCCCAGATGGCCGCCGTCAGCCGCGGCCACGAAGGGGGGGCCCCAGCCGCGGGTATCATCGCCCGGCCCCTTGCGCTCGACCTTGACCACGTCGGCGCCAAGATCGGCCAAAATCTGTCCGGCCCAGGGGCCCGCCAGGATGCGGGCAAGCTCGAGGACGCGCAGGCCGGCAAGCGGAGGCGGCATGGAATGGCTCCTTGGGATGGGGGGCCGGCGCGGCCGGTCCCGCCGAAGAGGTAGGCAACTCGGCGGGTTGTCTGGCTTGAAGAGTTAATCTTGTCCATAGGTGGGGAACCGCAGGGGCTCGCCGTTGTCGTATATTCACGCGATCCATATCTAATTCCGTCGGATGGCAGGGATTTCCCCGTGAACAGCTCCTTCTTCGGCGAACTGCTGCAGTCGATCTCCGAGCGCGGCCGCTCCCTCATCGACCGCGGCCGCGATCGCCGCGGCCACGGGGCGCAAGCCTCTGACGACCTGGTCGAGCTGTGCGAGGCGCTCCTGTCGGGCCGCGGCGAAGCCTCCGGGGTGGCCCTCGCGGGCGAAATCCTCAGCCGCTACGCCGAGCTCACGACCGGCCCGCGCATCGCCTTCTTTGAGGCCTTGGCGCAGCAGTTCGGTCCCGATCATGCGCGGCTCTCGAGCGCCGCAGCCGCCTGGCAGCAGAACCCTTCCGACGAGATCGCGACCGAGGTGCATCGGGCCTCCGAGCCGCGCCGGCAGGAACTGCTCCACAGGCTCAATCTGGCGCCAGGCGGAACGGCCGCCCTGGTGCGCATGCGCGAGAAGCTGTTGGACGCCGTGCATCGCCGCGAGGACCTCGCGGCGGTCGATTCCGCTTTCGTGCATCTGTTCGCGTCCTGGTTCAACCGCGGCTTTCTGGTGCTGCGCCGGATCGACTGGTCCTCGCCCGCGATCGTGCTGGAGAAGATCATTCGCTACGAGGCGGTGCACCGCATTCGCGGCTGGGACGATCTGCGCCGCCGCATCGATCCGCCGGATCGGCGCTGCTACGCCTTCTTCCATCCGGCGCTCATCGACGAGCCGCTGATCTTCGTGGAGGTAGCGCTCACCCGCGAGATTCCCGCAGCCATCGCCCCGATCCTGGCCGACGAGCGCGCCGTCATCGAGCCCGACAAGGCGACCACCGCGGTCTTCTATTCGATCTCGAACTGCCAGCGCGGCCTTGCCGGCGTCTCGTTCGGGCATTTCCTGATCAAGCAGGTCGCCGAGGAGATCGCCCGCGAGAACGCGCGCCTCTCGACCTTCGTGACATTGTCGCCGGCGCCCAAGTTCGCCGAATGGCTCAAGCGCGAGCGCTTGAGCGAAGCCTCTAGGGCGCTGACAGGAGAGGATCGCGCGGCGCTTGCGGCGCTCGACCGCCCGGACTGGTGGCAGGACGCCGACACCCGCGATGCCGTCGAGGACCCGTTGCTGCGCGCCGCCGCCTGGTATTTCCTGCGCGGGCGCACCGCGCATGGCACCCCTGCCGATCAGGTCGCCCGCTTCCACCTCGGCAACGGCGCACGGCTCGAGCGGCTGAATTTCCTCGGCGATGTCTCCGACAAAGGGCTCGAGCAGTCGCACGGGCTCATGGTCAACTATCTCTACGAGCTCGACGAGATCGAGCAGAACCACGAGGCCTATGCGCAGCAGCGCACCGTGATCGCGGCCGGCAGTGTCAGGAAGCTGGTGAAGGGCTCGCCGCGCGAGGTCGTGCCGGTTGCGGGGTGAGGCGCTGCTGATTTTGCTCACTGTGGCTTGAAACAGCCGCCACGGCGCATTTGAATTCAATGTTTTCATGGGGGGCAAGTTCGATGACATCGTCATCCGAAATCGTCATGCTGGACGCGGTCGCGCTTGCCGGCGCGATCCGGTCGCGGCAGGTCTCCTGCGTCGAGGTGATGGAGGGCTGTCTCGATCAGATCGAGCGGCTCAATCCCAAGGTCAACGCCATCGTGGCGCTGCGCGACCGCGATGTCCTGCTGGCCGAGGCGCGCGAGCGCGATGCGCAGCTGGCGAGCGGCGAGCAGATCGGGCCGCTGCATGGCTTTCCGCATGCGGTGAAGGATCTCCAGCCGGTCAAAGGCCTGCCCATGACCCAGGGCTCGCCGATCCTGAAGAATTTCATGCCGCCCGCCGACAGCGTCATGGTGGATCGGCTGCGCAGGGCTGGCGTGATCTTCGTGGGCAAGACCAACACGCCGGAGTTCGGGCTCGGCTCCAACACCTACAATTCGGTCTATGGCATCACCCGTAATGCCTATGACCAGAGCCGTTCCGCCGGCGGCAGCAGCGGTGGCGCTGCGGTCGCGCTGGCGCTGCGCATGCTGCCGCTCGCGGACGGCAGCGATTTCGGCGGCAGCCTGCGCAATCCCGCCGGCTGGAACAATGTGCTGGGCTTTCGCACGAGCTATGGCCTGGTGCCCGCCGACGGACGCGACACCTGGCTCCCTTCGATGGGCGTGCTCGGGCCGATGGCGCGCAACGTGGCGGATCTTGCGATGCTGCTTGCGGTGCAGGCCGGCTACGATGCGCGGGTGCCGCTGTCCATGGACGCAGACGCCGGCGCATTGCGGGCGCCGCTCGCGCGCGACTTCAAGGGCACGCGAATCGCCTGGGTCGGCGATTTCGGCGGCTATATCCCGTATGCGCCGGGTGTGCTGGAGCTCTGCCGCGCAGCGCTCAAGAGCTTCGAGGCAATTGGCTGCGAGGTCGAGGACGCGCAGCCGGATTATCCGATCGATGCGGTCTGGCGCGCGTGGCTCACGCTGCGCGCATGGCAGAGCGGCAGCGCGCTGCTGGCTTTCTACAACGATCCGGCCAAGCGCGTCCTGATGAAGCCCGAGGCGGTATTCGAGGTCGAGAGCGGGCGCAGGCTGTCCGCCTACGATATTGCGGCGGCATCTGCGGTGCGCACCGAGTGGTATCACGCGGTGCGGCGCTTCCACGAGACCTACGACTTTTTCATCGTGCCGACCGCTCAGCTGTTCCCGTTCGACGCGAGCCTGGATTGGCCCAAGGAAATCGCGGGCCGGAAAATGGAAACCTATCACGAATGGATGAAGGGCGTGCTTCCGGTCACCATGGCGGGAGGGCCGGCGCTTGCGGTGCCGGCCGGGTTCAATCAGGAAGGCCTGCCGATCGGCATTCAGATCGTCGGCCCCAACCATGCGGAGCTTGCCTGCCTGCAACTGGCCAATGCCTACGAGCAGGAAACGAATTGGACGCGCCGGCGTCTGCCGCCGCTGCTCGACACTGCCTTTCCTTGAGTAGTATTGTAAGCTGTTGATGCAGAGTTAGAGGAGAAGGCCCTTGCGGAAGGTGCTTTTTCTTCTGGCCATGTGTGCGGCTGCAGGGTGCGCAGTTTCGGATGTTTGCGCACAAGACGCGCGCCGTGCGGTCGTTGTCGCCTTCTCACTGCCGGCGGAATTGCTACCGGAAATTCCGTCCGGATTAATCGTCGAGTTGCTTGCCGGTGGGAACAAGACAATTCGCGGCAGAGACCCGGTCATCGACCATGAAGTGAACCCAGACCCCGGGACAATCCGTGTCAAGGCGACCTTCGATGGCATGGACGAAATGCGACCGGGCCAATCCGTCACTATCCACGCCTTCGCGGGCAGGCGGATTCTCGGGGTTTGTACGATTGGATAGGTTGTCCCCTAGGCCACGCCGTTCATAGGAACTGCCTGTGACCGACCCCATCCGCACGGACCGGTGGGCGCTGCCTCGATCACAAGAATGTTAACGACGGATGGTAACCGACCCGTCTTCATGGACGAATTAACGTTCGCGCCACCAGCATACGGCGCGTTTTCCAAAGGAGAAACAGCATGTCAAAGTCCACTGTGGGCGCAGCGGTTATCGCCGGCGCCGTAGTAACCGCGCTTGCATCCTTGGCGACCGCGGCGCCGCTGACAAAGGCCGAAGCGGACGCGGCAACCGCCGCCGGCAAGCAAAAATGCTACGGCGTCGCCTTGAAGGGCCAGAATGACTGCGCGGCCGGGCCGGGCACGACCTGCCAAGGCACGTCAACTGTCGATTTCCAGGGAAACGCCTGGAAGTTCGTGCGCGCCGGTACCTGCACCGAGATCGTGGTGCCTGGCGGCAAGCACGGCTCGCTGACACCCATCTGAGGTGCGATCTTCGATCATAGGCAAGGCAGCGGGCCGGAAAGGGGAGTTGCGATGACAGGACCGGCGATGCATTTAGCCGGGCGAGCGTCGGCAGCATCCAGCTTTCCGGCTCACTCCATTGCGGGCCGTGCCGGCACGAGCTTCAAGCACGAACATTTGCAGGCGATCCTGGCCGACGGGAAGCGAGATCGTTTCTTTGAAGTGCATGCCGAGAACTACATGGGCGCTGGCGGTCCGCCCCATGCCGCGCTCACGCGGATCCGTCAAGATTACCCTGTCTCGCTGCACGGCGTCTGTATGTCGATCGGCGGTCCGCAACCGCTCGACCGGTCGCATCTGCGGCGGTTCAAGGCGCTCGTCGACCGCTACGAGCCGGTGCTGGTATCCGAGCATCTCGCCTGGTCAACCCACGGCACCACCTATTTCAACGATCTGCTGCCGCTCCCGTATACGCGTGCGACGCTGGCGCGCGTCGCCGATCATATCGACCAGGTGCAAGAGGCCATCGGCCGCCGGCTTCTGCTGGAGAATCCGTCCGGCTATCTCATTTTTCCAGAATCAACGATGAACGAAACCTCCTTCTTGGCGGAGCTGGCGCGGCGTACCGGGTGCGGCTTGTTGCTCGACATCAACAACGTGTTCGTTTCGGCGACCAACAATGGCTTTGCCGCGCTCGACTATCTGGCCAATTTCCCGCTTGCGCAGGTCGGCGAGATCCATCTCGCCGGTCATACGCAACATGCGGACGATGAGGGCGACCCCCTGCTGATCGACAGCCACGACCATCCGGTGGCCGATGCGGTGTGGAAGCTCTTCGACGTCATCACCCGCCGATGCGGGTCCATCCCGACGCTGGTCGAATGGGACAGCGACCTTCCGGCTTGGCCGGTGCTGAGAGCGGAGGCTGACGCCGCGCAAGCCATCATTGATCGCAGCCTGCAACGCTCGATAGCGGGAGAAGTCCATGCCGTCGGCTGAGGTTCGCGTGGGGAATTTCAGCGCCGCGCCGTCTTACGCAGCAGGCTTTGCGGGCGCGCTGCTCAATCCCGACCTCGACACGCCCGGCCTGGTCGCCGGGCCGAGAGCCAAGGCGGCAACGAAGCGATACAACGTCTATCGCAACAACGTTACAGTCAGTCTCATCAACGCTGTGGCAGCGGTCTTCCCCGTGACACAGCGAATCGCCGGGCCGGATTTCTTTCGCGCGATGGCCCGGTTCTATGTCCGGGCGGAACCTCCGATCTCGCCTCTCTTGTTCGAATATGGACGGACCTTTCCCGATTTCATCCAAAAGTACGAATATGCCCAATCCGTGCCCTGGCTGGCGGACGTCGCCCGAATCGAACGGGCGTGGCTCGATGCCTATCACGCCGCCGACGTCCAGCCGCTGACGCCGGGCGCGCTGGGTTCCATCCCCTCAGAGCGGCTGGTCGATACTGTTCTAAGACCGCATCCGGCGGCCCGGGTCATTCGCTCGCGTTACCCAGCACTGAGTATTTTTGCTGCCAATCGGCGCGAGGGTGCCGGCGCAGTCGAGGCTGTAGAGCCGGAAGACGCGTTGTTGACACGGCCCGCCTTGGACGTGGAAATCCGGCCGCTGCCGCCCGGCGGCGCGAGCTTTCTCGCCCACCTCATGAGCGGCTGCCCGCTCGGCGCCGCCGCCTCTGCGGCGCTGTCGGACAATCCGTCATTTGATCTCGCGGCCAACATTGCCGGATGTCTCGAAGCTGGTGCATTCACGACAGCACTTGGGGGAGAAGGTTGATGTCCCTGGAACAGCAGGCCGTCGGCAACCGATCGAAAGCGATCGCTCGCCTCGTTGAGCAGGTGAATGCCGCTATCGGCGTGATCGCCCAGCCCTCGCTGACGCAATTTGTGCTGCGTATCGGGCTCGCAACGCCGTTCTGGCGTTCTGGCATCCTCAAATGGGACGGATTCCTGCAACTGAACGACGTCGCGATCGAGCTTTTCAGCAGCGAGTTCAAATTGCACCTGCCGGGCGGTCCATACGCATTTCCAGCGCCGGCGGCGACAGCCTTCCTTGTCGGATGCGCCGAAATCTTTTTTCCTGTCCTCCTCGTTCTTGGGCTGGCGACGCGTGTGGCTGCCTGCGCGCTCCTGGTGATGACCGTCGTGGTCGAGCTCACGGTGCCGGACGGTTGGCCGATACACATAACCTGGGCGGCCATGGCGCTCGGCATTATGGCGTGGGGGTCTGGCCGGTGGTCGCTGGATCACTTGATCGGGCAGGGCATGAAACGGGCAAATTAGACCGTCCTTGAGGGCCGAATCATCGGCATCTGGCTGACCGGAGGTCGCCAGGTTTTCACGCTTCAAAATACAAAATATTCCAGCATAAATGCCGCCTTGGCGCTGGGCCGACACGCGCTCGAGTCGGAGACGCGCTTCACTCTTTTGTGTCACTGAAGATCTGGATCGCGTATGATCGGGCGGGCGACATGATGGGGTTCATTCAAAAAATGGCGGGGCTGCAATTCTTGTCCGTGACGATCTCCGACAGATTTTGATCACGCCGGAAACGCCATGGCCCGCCCCGCGAACATCTTGTACGCCAACTCGGAAAAACCTCCGACGATTGTCTGCGTATTGAGCGCCCTTCAGCAGATCGCCATCTTGGCTCCGACGCTGGCTTACCCGATTCTTGCCCTGCAAGCGGCGGGCGCCAACGGTCGGGCGATCGCATCCGGAGTAAGTCTCGCCCTTGTTGCGGGCGGGCTCGGAACAGCGCTGCAGAGTTTGGCATTTCGATATATCGGCTCCGGATATCTGATCACCTTTGTCAATTCCGGGGCCTATTACCCGGTCACCGTGGCTGCCGCGAACCTCGGAGGCATGCCTTTGGTTGCCGGCATGACGCTGATTGCCGGCGCCACGGAAGTTGCATTGGGACAGGTCGTTCGCCGATTTCGCTCATTCTTTCCGGCGGAAATTTCCGGACTATGCATTTTGCTCATCGGAGTGATCATCGGCTTGCTGGGATTACGGCTGATATTCGGCTTGAGCGAAGTCCCATCCGTGCCGAGCAACACCAATGCGCAATCCGTAGCGATCGGTTTCGGGACTTTCGCCCTGATGGTCGGCCTCAATGTCTGGTCCCGCGGCGCGCTTCGAATGTACTGCGCGATCATTGGCATTATCGCAGGTTATGCAGCCGGTATTGCCCTCGGGAACGTCAATTCCGACGCAAATGTTTCCTTGGGAGACTTGGCGATCATGGCGTGGCCAAGCATCCCCACCGCATTCCCGGCCTTCAGGGCCGGATTGGTCATTCCATTCGCCATCACGGGACTTGCATGCTGCCTGAGAGCGATGGGGGACATTACCAACGCCCAGAGAACCAATGACCAGGATTGGGTGCGACCCGATATGGTTTCACTGCGAAATGGAGTCACTGCCGATGGCGCGGCAACGGTCCTGTCGGCGGCCCTGGGCGGGCTTGGAGGAAACACCTTTTCTGCCAGCGTCGGCCTGGCAGGTGCCACCGGCGTTGCCTCGCGGGTCGTCGGCATCTGGATGGCCGCCATCCTGATCGTGCTGTCGATATTTCCCGCCGTGGCGTGGGTGCTCATGTCGATACCGCGCCCGGTGCTGGGGGCCACGCTTATCTTCAGTTCCTGCTTCGTCGTGAGCAGCGGCCTTCAAATCATCACCACGAGGCTCCTTGATGCAAGAAAGACCTTCATTATCGGCATTGCTCTGCTCCTCAGTCTCAGTCGCGATATTTTCCCCGGCTTGTACTTGAGCGTTCCCGATTACCTGCAGCCTTTTGTAAGCTCGGACCTCACGATCGGCGTGGTTCCTGCCTTGCTGCTGAATGCGTTGTTTCGCATCGGGATCACGCGTCGGCAGAAAATCGCGCTTGCTTCGGATGCGGGTATCCATGACTCGATCAGGGTCTTCCTCGAGGAGCAGGGGGCGCGATGGGGCGCGCGCCGCAATATCATCGAACGGGCAATTTTCGGCACCGCGCAGGCAGCCGAGAGCATAGGCGAGCATTGCAATCCCAAAGGTCCGATCACGATCGAGGCGTCGTTCGATGAATTCAATCTCGACGTGCGGTTGACCTATCAGGGCGATCCTTTGACATTGGAGGAGACGAGGCCCTCGGTCGAAGAAATTCTGGAGAGCGACGAAGGCATGCGTCGACTGGCGGGCTTTCTGTTGAAACGCAATGCAGACAGCGTCCGAACCTATTCCACTGCAGACAAGTCGGTCGTCGAGTTTCGTTTCCTGCATTAACATCGGTCATCTCGCAGAGATATCAGTCGGGGGGGCGCGTGCAGATCGTCGACTCGCAGGTTCATATCTGGGCCGAGAACACGCCGCAGCGGCCATGGGCGCCCAACATGGAGGGCCGCGCCCATCTGCCGGAGCCGCTCACGGCTGAGCGGCTCCTCGGCCTGATGGATGCGGCCCAGGTCGATGCCGCGATCCTGGTGC
>Ga0126381_100007907_pt1 | contig 11863 bp, 7 predicted proteins | sample PanSoiMetPlot_28_FD_96465 | JGI IMG/M metagenome (GOLD analysis project Ga0126381, IMG submission 96465) | Tropical forest soil microbial communities from Panama - MetaG Plot_28 | ecosystem: Environmental > Terrestrial > Soil > Tropical forest > Bulk soil | place: Panama | collected 2016-02-17
CTAGGAGCCAAGCGCCGTGAGCTGGTGTTATCGAGTTATGACGAAGCGAACAACGATCGCGCTCGGCGGTGACATGGAAGTCGAGCGCGTCGGCTATGGTGCGATGCGGCTCACCGGTCCGAACCTACTCGGCGATTATCCCGACCGGGACGGCGCGCTCGCGCTGCTGTGCGAGGCGGTAGCGGCGGGTGTCACCCTGGTCGACACGGCGGACGTTTACGGACCGCACAGCAACGAACTACTGATCCGCGATGCGCTGCATCCCTATCCGCAGGGCCTGGTGATCGCGACTAAGGGAGGCATGGTCCGCGGCGGGCGCGAACTGTCGACGTTCGACGCGGTCGGCAACCCGAACTACCTGCGCCAGTGCGCCTACATGAGCGCCAGGCGCCTTGGCGTTGACCGCATCGGCCTGTACTACCTGCACGGCACCCAGGCACGGGACGCCTCGTTCGAGGACCAGGTCGGCACTCTCGCCGAGCTGCGCAAGGAGGGCCTGATCGGTCACATCGGCCTGTCGAACGTGACGCCCGGCCAACTGAGCGCAGCCCTGCGGATCACGGAGATCGCTGCCGTCACCGCTCATTTCAACGTCGCGTCAAGGCAGAATGCTGAGCTGCTTGAGGCGGCCTACGCGGCCGGCGCGGTCTTCTGCGCCTGGCAGCCGGTCTCCCTGATCCAGCCCGGCTTCCACACAGACACCGGCGGGCCACAAGCGATCCGGCGCGCTCTTGGGCCCATCGCCGCCCGCCACGGGGTGACCGTCCCGCAGGTCGCGCTGTCCTGGCTGCTCGCTCGCTCACCCGCGATCCTGGCCCTCCCGGCGACCACCAGCATCACCCACCTACGCCAGAACCTAGACGCCCGGGACCTTGAACTGACACGGGAAGAACTCAGGACGATCAACGACCTGGTCCCCGAAAACCGCACCGGCCGCGTCGGGTCAGCGGGCCTCGCGGACGCCTGGCCATCCCTCGGGTGCTGACCAGGGAGTTCACTGGCGCGCTCGCCGCTAGCCCGCTGCCACAGTGGACGCCATCAAACGCCTGGGGCCTAGGCGGATCCGATGGTCTCGGCCCAACTCGTGACAAACAAGGGGGACAACCTCATGACTTCTTACGACTTCATCGTGGTGGGAGCGGGCACGGCTGGCTCAGTCCTAGCGGCGCGCCTGTCCGAAAACCCCGAGGCGCAAGTACTGCTACTGGAAGCCGGCCCGGCCGGGGGTCCCGAGGCGGTGTCCGTTCCGCCCGCTTGGTTCACGCTGATCGGCAGCGAGGTGGACTGGCGCTATTCGACAGTTGAGCAGCCGGGGCTTTCTGGGGCCCGCCTCCCGTATCCGCGGGGCAAGATGCTCGGCGGATCAAGCAGCATCAACGGGATGTTGTATGTCCGGGCCGACCCGTCGAGTTACGACGACTGGGCGGCGGACGGCGCTCCGGGGTGGGGTTACCAAGACCTGCTCCCGCACTTCCGTCGCAGCGAAACGGCCCACGGCCGCGACCCGCGGTACCGCGGCACGGAGGGGCCGATGAGGCCGGGGCCTGCTACTGACGTCCATCCCGTCGCGCGCGCCGCGCTGCGTGCGTTCGAGCAGCTTGGGTACCCGTTGGCGGCTGACCTCAACGGAGCCGACCGGGAGGGCGCATCCAGGCCCGAGCTGAATGTGGTCGACGGCGTCCGGCAATCGGCCTCCGATGGGTATCTCCGTCCGGTTCTCGACCGTGCCAACCTGACAGTGGTCACTGATGCCACGGTCCGTTCGCTGACGCTTATCGGGACTCGCTGCACCGGCGTGGAGTACTCACTCCGGGGCGACCTGCATATCGCCGAAACTGCCGGCGAGGTTATTGTCTGCGCCGGAGCGATCGGATCGCCGCACCTGCTGCAGCTGTCTGGCATCGGCCCTGCCGATGTGCTCCGCACCCACGGCATCGACGTCCGCGTCGACCTGCCAGGAGTCGGAGAGAACCTGACCGACCATCCACTCGGGAGCGTTATCTACACTCCCCGCCAACCGATCCCCGCCGGGTCAAACAATCACGGCGACGTGCTCGCCGCACTGCGGACCGACCCGGCGCTGGACGCACCCGACGTTGAGCTGCTCTTCATCGACGTCCCGTTCACCCGGCCAATCTTGACCGCGCCGTCAGAGGGCTTCACGATCGCGTTCAGCGCCATCCGGCCCCACAGCCGTGGCACGGTGCTGCTCGCGTCCAGTGACCCCGATGTCAGCCCGCTGATCGACCCCGGGCTGCTTACCGACGAACGCGACATGCGGACCATGCTCAGCGCGCTGCGGCTTGCCCGTGAGATCGGTGACGCGCCGGCCCTCGCCGAATGGCGAAGGGAAGAAGCCCAGCCCGGTCCGGCAGTGCAAACCGAAGCTCAGGAGCGCGACTATCTTCGCCGGAGCACAGGCTCGTACTCCCACCCTGTCGGCACGTGCCGGCTCGGCGTCGATGAGCGAGCAGTCACAGACCTCGAGCTCCGGGTACGCGGTGTCGACGGCCTGCGGGTCGCGGACGCGTCGGTGATGCCATCTATCCCCGCGGCGCCAACCAACGCAACCGTCCTGGCAATCGCCGAACGCGCCGCGGCGATCATCGCCGGGAACGATCGCGTGGCGGAAGTGCAGCAACCTTCCGCACGCATGTAGAGCCCGTGATTTCAGTCGTCACCATTCGTTCCACATCACCGTGGAGGATCCAATGACCACTCACATCGGCGCCTGCACCCGGCGCGGCAACGCGCCGCCCTACTACCAGGGCCGCCCGGCCGCCTTCTGGCTGGCGCATTCGCGTCGTGGCCAACGGCACGGTAAACCGCCGCCTTCCCCTACCCGCAGCCGACCCCCGGACTAGCTGCACGTTTAGCAGCTGAAAAGCCGGTGACGCGATTCCGCGTCACCGGCTTTTGGGAGATCGGACTTTCAGGCGGCGTTGAGGAACTTGTTAACCTCAGCCGCGAACTCGCGCGGGTACTGGAACAGGAAGCCGTGGCCGGCGTCTGGGTAGATGATGAGCTCGGCATGGGGAATATGCCCGGCCAGCAGGTAGCAGTTCACGGTCGGGACCATGATGTCGTTGCTCCCGCCGGCAACCAGAGTCGGCTGGGTGATGCCGGCCAGTCGCGCGAGCTTGCTGTTGTCAGGGACGCCCCAGTCGGCGATCGCTTCTGCCTGCGCGTCGCGCACGGCGAGCGCTGGGATCTCGTCGCGGTCTTGTTGGCGGGTGAAGATCCGCTCGACGAACTCCTTACCCTTGGCCCTGCTGGTTTCGGTCGGCGCGAAGAACAGATAGAGGACATCTTCCGCGTCCTGAACGTCCCTGCACGCGTGAGCGCTGGCTTCGTCAGCCCAGCCGTGCATATCACGTCCGCCTTGAGGTCCGGTCCCTGCCAGGATCAGTCGACGTACCAGGCGCGGGCGCAGCAGGGCGGTTTCCTGGGCGACGAAACCGCCGAGGGAGAACCCGAACAGGTCAATGGCGGTGAGGCGGAGCGCGTCGGTGAAGGCCAGAACGTCACTGGCCAGTCCCTTAACGGTCCGCGGGGTGGTACCCGCCGAGAGACCTACTCCGCTGTTGTCGACCAGGATGACTTCGCGCTCGGCGGCGATGTCATCGATGAGGGCCGGGTCCCAGTTGTCGAGGTTGCCACGGAAATGCTGGAGGAAGACGACCGGAATCGAGCCGTTCTTGCCGAAGCGACGGTATGCGTAGGTCGTTCCATTCGCAGCGTTGATAGTGAGGTTGGGGGCGGTGCACTGAAACATGTCTTTCCCTTCCTTTGATTCAGGGCTGGTTGGCACTGAGGTCAGGCTGGCGTTCGGGAGCGCCCCTGCGCGCCAGTGAAAGCCCCGGTGGGTGCCCCGGTCTGCGGTTGCGGGAAGCTGCCGCCCGGCGGATGCCGACGCCCACGCTGGCACGTATCGTGCTGGTAGCGTCACTCGTGGTTGCGGTGAGCGGGCCGGGACGCTGTTGTGGTGGCGCTCGCCCCGGGGGGTAGATGGCGTGCTTTTGGACCGCGTGAGTGAGCGCGCACACATCGATCGGTTCCTGGCATCGGCCGGGCGGGGGGTGAGCTCAGTCCTGGTCCTGCGGGGCGAGCCAGGGGCAGGCAAGACCGCGCTACTTGGCTACGCTGCCGACTCGGCGACAGACTTTGAAGTCGCCCGGATTGCCGGGATCGAGTCCGAGAGCGAGCTGAGTTTCGCCGGGCTGCACCAGCTGCTGCTGCCGTTCCTGGACCGGCTCGACGCACTTCCCCAGCCGCAACACCGGGCCCTGGCGACCGCGTTCGGTCTGCGTGACGGGGGACCTGCGAACCGGTTCCTGGTCGGGCTGGCAACGCTGACCATGCTGTCGGCCACAGCGCGGCCTCTGTTGTGCGTCATTGACGATGCGCAGTGGCTGGACCAGGAGTCGGCGGACGTCCTTGCCTTCGTGGCCAGGCGGCTGCACGCCGACGCCGTCTGCATGCTGTTCGCGGTCCGAGAGCCGGCGGAGCGACGTGTCGGCCTGGACGGGCTGCCTGAGCTGCGTGTTGGCGGTTTGCCGCCGACAGAGGCTCACGAGTTGCTGGCGTCGGCCGCTGCGGGCATCGTCGACGGCGTTAGTCGCCAGATCATCGCGCAGACGGGAGGCAACCCGCTTGCGCTGATCGAGTTGGGTCGCGAGCTCACGGCTGGCCAGCTAGCAGGCGAAGTGGCGCTGCCGGAGCCGCTGCCACTGGGCCCGGGCCTGGAGGCCAGGTTCCTCCGCCAGGTTCGCTCCCTGCCCGCCGACTCGCAGACCCTGCTGCTGACCGTGGCAGCCGACCCGACCGGTGATCCGGCGATGGTCTGGACCGCCGGCGAGCATCTCGGATTCGGGGTTCACGCTGCCGGACCCGCTGAAGCTCATGAGTTGCTGGACTTCGGTCCGCCGGTCAGCTTCCGGCACCCCCTGATCCGCTCCGCCGTCTATCACGGCTCGTCCGTCGCGGAGCGCGCGCGCGTGCATGAAGCGCTCGCCGAGGTGACCGATCCCGTGCGAGACGCAGATCTGCGGGCGTGGCACCGGGCCGCGGCCGCTACCGGGCCGGACGAGGACGTCGCGGCTGAGCTTGAGCAAGCCGCCGGCCGGGCCAAGAGCCGGGGCGGGTGGGCTTCCGCAGGCGCGTTCCTGGCCCGCGCAGCAGAACTCACGCCGGACGTCGGGACGCGCCGTTGCCGTGTTCTGGCGGCTGCTCAGGCCGAGGCTACGGCCGGGGCGCCCGGGCGCGCTCAGGCCCTCCTTGACAAGGTGGCCGCCCTCCTAGAGGATCCCGGCAAGCGCGGCCTGGCTTTGCGCGTTCAAGGGGTTATCGCCTTCACGCAGGATCGACCTGCGCAGACGGCTTCTCTCCTGGTCGGCGCGGCTCAGGAGGTCCGGCCGCTAGACATCAGCCACGCTCGCCGGCTTCTGCTCGACGCGATCGGGGTTGCTAAGACCTGCGGCCGGTTTGTCAGCGCAGGTGCCAGCGAAGTCGAGATCGCGCGGGTTGCTCGCGCCATGCCGCTGCCGCCGCAGTCGGCCATGACCGTAGGCGATCTGCTCTTGGACGCCGACACCGCGCTGCTGCTCGACGGCCATGAAGTCGCCGCGCCCCTGCTCAGGCAGGCACTCATCGCCTTGCTTGACGTCCCGATCAGCTCGGAGGACCAGATGATCTGGGTCTGGGTGGGCTTCTGGTTCGCGGGCGCGCTTGGCGACGACGACGCGCTTTATTCACTCGCGACTCGGATGGAGTCCCAGATGAGGGAGCAGGGCGCCATGCCGGCGTTGTCCTCCGCCCTGTACTTCACGGGACTATCGGAGTTGTTCGCCGGCGCGCTGGGCGAGGCGCGGGCCCGCTTTACTGAGCGCGCGGCCATCGAGGCGGCCCGCGGCAACAGCTGCCAGATGGGCCAGGCCCTAGTGCTGGCCTGGCGCGGCCAGGACAGGGAAACCCGCACCACGGTCGCGGCGGCCGCCCGCGTCGCGGGCGAACGGGGACTTGGCTGGAAGTTGGACTGGCTCGAGTACGCACTCGCCGTGCTCGAGCTCGGCCGCGGACACTACGCGGAGGCATTGGCGGCCGCACCGCGGGCGTACGAGGACAATCTGCTGCTGAACGGGTTCGCCCTGCCCGATGTGATCGAAGCGGCGGTCCGTTGCGGCCAGCGGGCTCGGGCGGAGCAGGCCATGGAGCGCGTCGCGAGCCGTGCCGCGTCCAGCCCGACGCCGCTGACGCTGGGCCTGGTGGCCCGCTCGCGCGCGCTGCTCGAAGACGGACCGGATGCGGAAGGCTTTTATCAGGAGGCCATTACTCAACTGCGCGGGGCCCGGGGCCCAGCCCACCTCGCCCGCACCCATCTGCTGTACGGGGAATGGCTGCGGCGGGCGAAGCGCCGGCGGGACGCACGCGAGCAGTTGCGGGCCGCGCACGACATGTTCGAGGAAATGGGCGCCGGTGCCTTCGCCGAGCGGGCCCAGCTTGAGCTGGCTGCGACCGGAGAAACCGCCCGCAAGCGGAGCCTTGGCCGCAGCGGCCACCTCACGCCTCAAGAATCGCAGGTCGCGGCGCTGGCAGCAGTGGGCGCTACCAACCCGGAAATCGCCGCCCGGCTGTTTATCAGCCCTAAGACCGTCGATTACCACCTCGGGAAGGCATACCGGAAGCTGGGCATCGGCTCGCGCCGCCAGCTTGCCCGCGTCTCCCTCGACTTCGACCAGGCCTTACGACTCACCGCGGCTACGCCCGATCGGCAGGTACCGGCCCCGGTACTCGTCGCACACTGCCCTGCACATCTGTGCCAAGACTAGGCAGCTCACCGGATTCGAGCTAACGAGCCGATCGACGAAGCTGTCGGCATGGAGAAACACATGAGCGCGCCAGAAGTTACCGTGTCGTTGTCCGCGCTGGCGGGCGGGGCGCCTGGCGGCGGGCTGCTTGGCCGGCGTCGTGAGTGCGCGGTCCTGGACCAGCTGGCGGCCAGCGTGCGGGCCGGTGGGAGCGAGGTACTGGTCTTGCGCGGCGAGGCGGGAGCCGGGAAGACCGCCTTGCTGGAATACCTGCTTGAGCGGGCGTCCGGGTGCAGAGTCGCACGAGCGGCGGGCGTTGAGTCCGAGATGGAGCTGGCGTTCGCCGGGCTGCATCAGCTCTGCGCGCCGTTCCTTGACCAGATGGAGCGCCTTCCCGGTCCGCAGCGCGACGCGCTCGGCACGGCCTTCGGCCTGCAGGCGGGCGCTGCGCCGGACCGTTTCCTGGTCGGCCTGGCGGTCCTGAGCCTGCTCAAGGAGGCGGCAGGACAGCAGCCTCTGGTCTGCGTGGTGGACGACGCACACTGGCTGGACCGGGCCACGTCGCAGGTGTTGGCGTTCGTGGCGCGCCGCCTAGCAGCCGGGCCGGTAGCGGTGGTGTTCGCGGTGCGCCAGCCCGGTGCCGAGCAGGACCTGGCCGGACTGCCGGAACTGGTGGTCGGCGGGCTCGCCGACGGCGACGCGCGGGCGCTGCTGGACTCCGTTATTTACGGCCCGTTGGATGAACAAGTCCGCGACCGGATCGTGGCCGAAACCTGGGGCAACCCGCTGGCGCTGCTCGAACTGCCGCGCGGCCTGACGCCCCAGGAACTGGCTGGCGGGTTCGGGTTGCCCGGAGCTGGCGAACTGCCGGGCCGGATCGAGAAAAGTTTTCAGCAAAGGGTCCAATCCCTGCCAGAAGACACCCGCTTGTTGCTGGTAGTCGCAGCGGCGGAGCCAGTCGGCGATCCCGTGCTGGTATGGCGGGCGGCCGGCCACCTCGGCATCGACACTGCCTCGGCGGCCCCTGCGGTCGAGGCCGGGCTGATCGAATTGGGCGGGCAAGTCCGGTTTTGTCATCCGCTGGCACGATCGGCGGTCTACCAGGCGGCCTCGCCGCAGCAGCGTCAGCACGTGCACAGGTCGCTGGCGCAGGCAACCGACCCGGGCGTTGATCCCGACCGCCGCGCCTGGCACCTGGCGCACGCCGCACCCGGGCTAGATGAGGACGTCGCCGCCGAGCTGGAGTCCTCCGCAGGCCGGGCGCGAGCTCGCGGTGGCCTGGCGGCGGCGGCCGCCTTCGCCGAACGCGCCGCCGAGCTGACGCCCGATCTAGGCCGCCGGGCCCGGCGGGCACTGGCTGCGGCGCAGGCCAAGCATCAGGCCGGCGCGCCCGAGGCGGCGCTACGACTGCTGGCGATGGCCCGGGCCGGACAGCTCGATCGGCTCAGCGGCGCCCGTGCCGAATTGCTGTGCGCCCAGCTGGCGATCAACTCGGGTCACGGCCGGGACGCGCCGTCGCTGCTGCTTCGGGCTGCCGGGCGGCTGGCACCTCTCGATGCCGGGCTGGCGCGCGAGACCTACCGCGACGCGTTCGAGGCGGCACTGGCGGCTGGCCGCCTGGCCGTCGGCGGCGGGATGCACCAGGTGGCCCAGGCTGTCCGGGCAGCGACCCCTGCACCGCGGCCGGCGCGTGCGCCCGATCTGCTGCTTGATGGGCTGGCCGTCCTGACCACACAGGGGTACGCCGAGGGGGCGCCGATCCTGGTGCGGGCCCTGCATGCCTACGGCACCGCGGACGTATCGCTGCAGGAGGGACCCGGCTGGCTGTCGCTGGCGTGCCGCTTGTCTCATGACGTCTGGGACGATCAAGGCTGGCACGCACTCACCGGCAAGCTGATCGGACTTGCCCGCCAGACTGGCGCGCTAACCGTGCTCCGGAGCGCCCTGCTGCTGGGTGTAGCCGCCGAGCTGTTCGCCGGCGAGCTCGCCACGGCGGCCTCACTGGTACAAGAATCGCAGGCGGTCGCCCAGGCAATCGGAAGCCCCGCGGGCCCCTACGGCCCGCTGGTACTCGCCGCCTGGGGCGGCCGTGCCGCAGAAACCACCCAGCTAATCGAAAGCGTGACCGCGGAGATGACCGAGCACGGGGAAGGACGCTGGCTGACCGCCGCGGCCTGGGCAACCGCAGTGCTCAACAATGGCCTGGGCCGCTACGACCAGGCACTGGCCGCAGCCGAGGAGGGCAGCGTTTACCCTGCCGAGCTCGGGCTGGCCACCTGGTCGATGACAGAGCTGATCGAGGCGGCCGCCCGGACCGGGCAACCCCACCGCGCGGCCGACGCCCTCGACCGCCTGTCGGAAGCCACCAGCGCCAGCGGGACCGACTGGGCACTCGGGGTCCAAGCGCGCGCCCGGGCCCTGCTGAGTGAGGGCGAGCCGGCCGAGCAGCTCTACCGCGAGGCCGTTGAACGGCTCGGCCGCACCCGCGTTCGCGCGGAACTGGCCCGCGCGCACCTGCTCTACGGCGAGTGGCTGCGCCGCCAGGGCCGCCGCTCGGACGCTCGCGACCAGCTGCGGGCCGCCCACCAAATGCTGACCGCGATGGGCATCGAGGGATTCGCGGAACGGGCCCGCCGCGAACTGCTCGCCACCGGCGACAGCGCGCTGAAGCTCGTGATCGACGCGCCTCGCGAACTCACCGCCCAGGAGGCGCAGATCGCCCGGCTCGCCCGGGACGGGCATACCAATCCGGAAATAGGAGCTCAGCTGTTCATCAGCGGCCGCACAGTCGAGTGGCATCTGCGCAAGGTATTCGCGAAGCTCGGCATCAGCAGCCGCATGCAGCTGCACAAAGCCCTGCCCGACCACCGGAGACAGGCCATGGCCCATTCAGCTACATAACAGCACGCGAGGCCCTGTCGCATCAGTGCTGTGCTGCGACAGGGCCTTTCACTACGTACCCGGATGTAAGGAAGCCGGCCGGCTTGTCACGCGTCGGACGGCGTCAGCACGAATACCGGGAACTTTCTGGTCGTCTTCTTCTGCTGTTGGGCGTAGTCGGGCCACGCCATCACGGCCCGCTCCCACCAGATGGCGCGTTCCGCGCCGTGTACCTCTCTGGCCCGGTAGTCCTTCTTGACCGGGCCATCCTGCAGCTCCACGTGCGGGTTGGCGGTCAGGTTGTAGTACCAGGCCGGATTCCCGGGCGCCCCGAAGGCCGCCGCGACGACTGCGTACCGGCCGTCATACTCCACGCGCATCAGCGGGGTCTTACGCAGCTTGCCGGTCCTGGCGCCAGCCGAGGTCACGATGATCACAGGCTTGCCGTCCAGCTCGGCTCCCGCCGTGCCGTCGGAGCGCTCGTACAGGTCGGCCTGCTCGCGAGCCCACGGCAGCGCAGCAGCTTGGCAGTCACGGGTAAGACGCATGTCAGCACCCTCCAATCAGCGGTTCGCTTGGTGCGGCCACACAGGTCCGGGAGGATCCGTAGTCCGCATTGGGATCATGGTCGCGCTCGGGGATGGCACCCCGCGCCTGTCGAAGCCCTGGCAGGCGCCCTGGTAGAGGTTCGGGCCACCGCAGCCAACGTGGTCGCTCACCGGGCTATGTCGCGACCAGGGCACCGGCCGGGGCATTGACTGGCGCGCCAGGCGAGCGGGATGCGCGACGCTCAGCCAATGGCTGAGACGAATCACATTCGCACACCTGATCAGCGGGCGCGCGTCTTTGTCAGCTCGGCGCTTCGGGAACTTGCCAGTGAGCGCCAGGCGGTGCGGGATGCGGTCGCCGGGCTCCGGCTAGTGCCGGTGATGTTCGAGCTGGGTGCCCGGCCGCACCCGCCGCGGCACGTGTACCGTGCCTACCTGGACCAGAGCCAGATCTTCGTGGGTATCTACTGGCAGAGCTACGGCTGGATCGCTCCCGGGGAGCGGGTATCAGGGCTGGAAGATGAGTACCTGCTGTCCGCGGGACTGCCTCGGCTCATCTACATCAAGTCGCCGGCGCCGGAACGCGAGCCGCGGCTTGCGCAGATGCTTAGCCGGATAACGGACGATGGCGACGTCTCCTATCAGCGCTTCTCCGATCCCGCGGAGCTACGGCACCTAGTCGAGAATGACCTGGCTGTGCTGCTGAGCGAACGCTTCGAGATGGCACGGGAAGCAGACCAAAGGAACGCTCTGGACGAGCCCCCGGGGACGCTGCCATCAGCGGCGACGCCGCTGATCGGACGAGAGCAGGACGCCAAGGCGGCCCGCGATCTGGTGCTTCGTGAGGGGGTGCGGCTGGTCACCTTCACCGGCCCCGGCGGCGTAGGGAAGAGCAGACTGGCGCTCGAGGTGGCCAGAATGCTCAGCTCTCAGTTCCCGCACGGCGCGCAGTGGGTCGACCTGGCCCCGGTCCGGGCGGCCGATATGGTCAAGGCCGCCATCGCCACAGGGCTGGGGTTGAGGACCTCGGCCGGCCCGCTGATGGCAGACGTCAAGACCTACCTGCGAACGCGGCGGCTGGTTCTGGTGCTGGACAACTTCGAGCAGGTGGCCGCCGCGGCGCCGGTGGTGGCTGAGCTGCTAGCGGCGGCGTCCGGGCTAGTGGCACTGGTGACCAGCAGGACCATGCTGCGGCTCAGCGGGGAGTATGAGTTCGCCGTCGCGCCGCTAGCGGCGCCGGCCGACGGTACGCGGCCCAGGAACCTGCGGCGCTACGCTTCAGTGCGGCTGTTCGCCGAGCGCGCGCGCGCCGCAGTCACCGGCTTCAAGCTGACCACAGCGAATGCTGGCGCCGTCGCGGAGATCTGTCGCCGGCTCGATGGCCTGCCGCTGGCGATCGAGCTGGCCGCCGCGCGGACCCGGCTGCTGCCGCCCCACGCGCTGCTGGCCCGGCTCGACAACCGTCTGAACCTGTTGACCGGGGGCGCGCGTGACCTGCCCGAACGGCAGCAGACCCTCAGAACCACCCTGGACTGGAGCTTCAGCCTGCTCTCGCCCGTCGAGCAGGTGCTGTTCCGCAAGCTGGGAGTGTTCTCGGGCACCTTCGACCTAGAAGCCGCCGAGGCTATC
>Ga0126381_100007908_pt1 | contig 11862 bp, 13 predicted proteins | sample PanSoiMetPlot_28_FD_96465 | JGI IMG/M metagenome (GOLD analysis project Ga0126381, IMG submission 96465) | Tropical forest soil microbial communities from Panama - MetaG Plot_28 | ecosystem: Environmental > Terrestrial > Soil > Tropical forest > Bulk soil | place: Panama | collected 2016-02-17
CCGGGCGGACTGGCGCATCGGGGCGCTCGGATCGGGCTCTGACTTCACGCCGTTTCTCCAGCACCTCGGCGTGCCGACGCTGAATATCGGCTACGGCGGTGAAGACGACAGCGGTATTTATCATTCGATTTACGACGATTTCTATTTCTATACGCACTTCCTCGACACCGATTTCGCGTACGGCCGCACGCTGGCCCAGACCGGCGGCACCGCCATCATTCGGCTGGCTGACGCCGATATCCTGCCGTTCCAGTACGGGAACCTGGTCGACACCGTGCGCACGTACGACGAGGAGCTCCAGCTCCTCGTGAAAAGAAAGCGCGAAGAGATCGCCGAACGGAACCGGGAGATCGCCGATGGCCTGTTCGCGGCCGTCAACGATCCTCGGCATCCGATGGTCGTGCCGAAGATGGAGCCGATGCCGCCAGCCATCGAGTTGACACCGATCTCGCGCGCGATCGAGGTGATGGCCAGGCAGGCGGCGCTGTTCGACGACGCGCGGACGGCCGCAGCGAAAAAGCACTTGGCGCCCAACGCGCTGGCGGCGATTGACGTCAAGATCGCGAAGTCCGAACAGCAATTGCTCGATGCGGCCGGCCTCCTGCATCGTGATTGGTTCAAACACCTGCTGTACGCGCCGGGCCTCTACACCGGGTACGGTGTGAAGACGCTTCCCGGCGTCCGAGAAGCGATCGAGCAGGCGCAGTACGACAGCGTGCCTGGGGAGATTGCGCGCGTCGCCAAGGCGCTGGAGCGCGAGGCGGCGTGGCTGGACTCGATGACGAAGGATATCCGCCGCTTGAAATAGCGTCTAAGCGCAACCGGCACCTTGCATCCGGAATCCGAGCCGCGCATCCTCCATGCGGGCAAGCGGCGGCCCAGTGCATTTTGACGTTCAACGTTCAACTACACGAGAGCGTCAGTCCCTCTATGGCTGATCGCCTTTCCGCTTCCGAGCGGCGCTCCAACGCGACGACACTTCAGACGACGAACGCGCGTTTTTTCGCGCTTCGCTCGACGCCTTTGCACGCGCGGTTTTCCTTCAACGATCATCGATCGTTTTCTCGAGGACGGCTTCGAAGCGATACGTCTGGGGACGAGCATCCGATGATCGTCGAAACAAGCGATCCGAAGGCTTCAAGAAAGGCGGCTGGTACGAGCATTGGTAGAACTGTGCGGATTATGCAGCTGCGCTTCGGGAACGAGCCGCCGAAGCCGAAGCGTCCGAACCGTACACGTCGTTTACGCCGCTGGCGATCGGTCCGGCGGGTTGGATGGCTCAGCAGTTCGCGTGATCGGGCGACGCCATGTTCCAGCCACGGCAAGGCGCGCCGCGAACATTGTCTGTTACTTTTGACTCGGTCTCTGGCCTGCTGGACGGGATACGATGCGGAGCGCGACGCAAGATCCTGGTGAACGACGAGCTCTGTTGCGCGCCACATTTATCGCGGCGAGACTGCAGACACCGCGACATCTGAAGATCGCGTGGACCCGAAGAAACGAACCGGTGGAGCAGAGCTCCGGCGTCGTGCAGCACTTGGAGAAGATGGAGCACAAACGACGCGTCGAAGGCCCTACGGTGACCGATGAGTACCGAGACTGCAAAAGAGTTAATTCGTCACGCGATAGCCGATCTCGAACAAGCGTTGCTGGAGCTCGACATGGGTACTGACGCTGCAAAAGAATTGATTCGTCACGCAATAACTGATCTCGAACAGGCGCTACTGGAACTCGACAGCACGCCTCCGCAGCCACCGTCTCAGACTGTGACGACGCCGGAGGAGTTCGATAGCGCTCTGGCCGCGGCAACGGATGGGAGCACGATCGTCTGCGCGACCACATTGCAGTACACCGCGCCATTAACGATTGGCCAGTCGCGTATCACGATTCGTTCTGAACACGAAGGCAGTGGACGGATGACCTCTGACGAACCTGCACCGTGGTTTCAGGGCCAGGTCGTGCTCAACGGATCGGGCATCATCCTCAAAGGGCTGCAGTTGACGAATAGCAAGTTGACGGATGTGCTCGTGTTGAAGGGGGCCTCGCCGACCATCGATCGATGCCGTATTCTCGGCGATCACACCCAGGGATCGAAACGCGGCATCGCCGCGAATGCATCGAACGTGACCATCGTGCGTTGCTACATTGATTTCATGTTCGGTCCTTACCCAGGGGACGATACACAGGCAATTTGTGCGTGGGACTCGCCCGGACCCTTCTCGATTGAGGATAACTACCTGTCTGGCGCCAGCGAGTCCGTGATGTTCGGGGGAGCTGATCCGTCATCCGAAGCCAATTTACCCTCGGATATCGTCATTCGCGGCAATACCATCACCAAACGAGCGGAGTGGCAGACGCAGGCAGTCGGCGTGAAGAATACGTTTGAATTGAAGAACGCGCGGCGAGTACTGATCGAGAACAACGACTTCTCGTACTCGTGGGGCGGCCATGGGCAGGATGGGTATCTGTTGATGCTTACGCCCAGAAACCAGAGCGGGACAGCTCCGTACTCCACCGTAGAGGACGTAGAAATTCGGAACAATCGATTCGCGTCTGGAGCGGGTGCGATTTCCATGCTGGGTGCCGATAACAACCATCCGTCCCAACGCTTGGCAAGAATCAATATCCATCACAATCGGTTCGAGGACGTGGATTCACAGAAATATACCGGGTCGAACAAGATGATCCTCGTTGCCGCCGGACCAACGACCACCACGATTGATGCAAACGAATTTCAGGGAGCCAACGTCGGATCGGTCATCTACTTTGACGGGAGTCCGCTGTGCCAGGACCTGGTTGTCACCAACAACAAGTGGCCACACAGTAAGTACGGAGTCTTTGGCTCGAACGCCAGCACCGGGACTGGATCGAATGGTTTGCCCAATGCATGGAACCAATATGTCGCGTCAGGAACGTTTAGCGGCAACGTCGAATGGTGAGAAGGGATGGTGGTGGCAGACCGAGTGTTCGCGATGGAGAACGTCGTTGGGGAAGCCGGCGGAACCGCGCGTGCAAGGCCGTCAGACGGCGCGGAGAAAATCGCGTGTTCGTCGACTAACATGCCGTCTGGCAGCAAGCGCCGCTCGCAGCCGCAAACCGGGACGGACCGGGATCGCGACGCGCGACCGTCACCGCGACGGCGGTTGTCGTCGTCGCGCCGACCTCATGGCAGATGCGCGCTGCGAGATCCCGGACGCGCTCAGCCGTCCACGGGGGCCGTCGCCGATCGCTGGGACGCTGAACGGCGCTGCAGGCGGAGCGTCTCGCGCGAACGATGGCGCAGAGCCCCAGCACCGGCGAATGGACCGTCGCCGGCGATGGAGCCGACATCTGGGGCACCGCCGACGCGTTCCACTACGTGTATGAGCCGCTCGCGGGCGGCGCCATCGACCTCACGACACACGTCGACAGCGTCGAGAACGTCGAGGCGTGGACCAAAGCCGGGTTGATGATCCGCGGCACGCTGGACGCGAGCTCGCTGCAGGCGTCGATCTTCATCACGCCGGGCAAAGGCGCCGCGTTCCAATGGCGCATCGCGAACGGCGGCACGAGCAGCCGTACCAGCGCCGCGGGCGTCACCGCACCGGTGTGGCTGCGTCTGACGTACGACGGCACCACGGTGCGGGCGTTCTACAAAAAGAACGCGACGGATCTGTGGGGGTCGTTCGGATCCCTGAGCTTCGCGGGGTCGGCGTTCGGATACGGCGGCCTTGCGGTCATCACGAGCCATTCGAGCGGCACGTGGACGAACTTCGCAACTGGGGCCTCACCGCAGCATAGGGTCGCCTTGCTCCAACAACCGCTGATCTGCCACCTTTCTCAAGCAGGCACCGTCAAGGTCCGCGGTCCTCGGTTTTCAACCTGCACTCTGGCTCGTCCGGACGGCGTCATCATGTACTTTCAGACGTGCGGAGCGACCAACATCGTCACGCTGTAGCGGAATGCTGTGATCCGCCACAGCGACAGAGCTTCCTGCTCGAGTTCCAACCTGAATCGAATCAGCCTCAGGGCGCGCCAGACTTTAGCATCGACGAATGATCATTTAGAGCGTGGCGATCGTTCGGACGGACCGCTGCCAACGTTCAAAGGCGACCAGGGCTCGCCGATGGCGGGTACGCGACCGAGTCCTCTGATGGCGACTGGGACGGGACATGACGGCGCGATGGTGACGGCATTTCATGGGCTCCCTCCATTAGACGTCTATCGGGCTCTGCCGGCTCTTCCAGTACGTGGCCGCTTCAGTCGATGCGATGGGCGTCCAGAGGTTGATCAGGGCAGGGGCCACCGATGGTGCCGCGGTGTTATGGCGAAGACTTTCGCCCCCGTCCTCGACCGGTTATCGTCGTTATCGGACGTGGTATTGATGGACGACTTCGCCCGGCGCCGCTCACCGTCGCGGCGAGTCGCCATCAACCGTGGAAGCAATCGACTGCAGACGTGCCGTGGCGCTTTGTCGCCCTGCGGTCTACGACGAACGGCTACGCGTTTGCTGAGCGGCTGGAGTCAGACCCTGCGGGAATATCGACTTCGGGCGCCAGCGGCTCGCTAAGTAGGGTACCGCGTCTGCGGACCGTCGTTCGACGTCAGACGTCCGCTGGGGCGATTTTCGCCTTCAGCAGCCGTACTAAGGACACGTCGCGTCCGTGCGTTGCCAGCAGGACCAGCACGCCACAAAACAGCACGTCCGCAATCCACCACTCATAAGCGCGGAGGTCGTCGACGATGATGGTCAGAACGTGTCCGATCGCATATCCGCCTCCGCCGATGACGCCGACCCATATCATCGAACCAACAACGTCTCCGAGTGAGAAGGTCAGCGGCGACATCCGAGTGGCGCCGCACGCTGCCGGGATCGCAATTCGGAACCCATACACGAACCGGGAGCCGACAACCAGCGCCAGGCCGTGCTGCCTGACCCACCCGACGACGCGGCGAGAGGAGCCGTGCTGATGCATTGCTGCCAGGCGTGTCGGCCCATACCGACGACCGACCCAAAAGTACGCCTGATTGATGGCGATGGTCGCGCTGGCGGCGACCAGCATGACTATCTCGAGCTGGAGATAGCCGCGACGCGCTAGGAACGTCGCCGTCAGCAGCGTGGCATCGCCTTCGGCGGCGGCCGCCGCGAAGATCATTCCATAGCCATACCGGAGAATGAGTTGGACAAACATGCGACGAGGAGCGGCGACGAACAATGACGACCGATCGGGGGAATGCGCCCTGACGCCGCTCAGTTCGACGACGATCGCACGGTGAGCTGCACCGGCACAGCGGCGTAGTCCTCAAGGATGATGCCTTCTTCGGGCGACGGCTTGACGCGCGCGGCACCCGCCATCGTTCCGGTCGCCGCGCCGCGATCGTCGAACTGCAGCTCCACGACGGTCAGGTCGTAGCCTGCGCGACCTTGGGCATCTCTCGCGAGGAAGAACAACGGCTTGTCCGCGATGACCACGAGCCGTCGGCGATTCTGCACCTGGGTCTCCCAGGCGTACTTCACGTCGACCTGCGCGCTCTGTGTGGCGATCGAACCAATCGCGGGCAACGTCCAGATCACGTCCATGAAGCCCTGATAGCTGTCTCGTTTCAGGCCGTCGATCAAGCGATCGCGTCGAGACGGTTCCACAAGCCGGTCGATCGTGATCGTAATGGTCGACGTTACCGTCGTTGCGCCGTCCACCGCTTTGGCGCTCGCGGTCATCGTTTGAGGATAGGTGCTCGCGGCCGAAGCCGACAGGCAGACGTGCACGAAAGCGACGATCGCCATGACACACGATCGCGTTGGTGCTCGCATGAGAAGCCCCGGTGCGAACGAGCAATTCGAATGCCACTCAAATGCGTTGATTTGGGGCGGACAGGCGGCGAGTTCGCTCCGGTCGGTCGTGTCGACTCCACCAACCCGGAGATCGGCCACGGCAACAAAAAAGGGCTAAGACCTGAGGAAAACAGCCCTCAGTCTCAGCCCTCGGTTTGACGGGGGGGTGAGCCTTAGCCGTTGGCCGGCTTCACGGTGACGAAGATGTCGGCGCCGTCGCGGTGGATCAGGACGAGCGCCGGGCGATCGGTCGTCTTCGTGAGCGCCGCGCGCAGTTCGTCGACGGTCTTCACCGGCTGACGGTTCACCGACGCGATCACGTCGCCGCGCTGAATCCCGGCGTCGGCCGCGCGGCCGTCGGGATCCACATCCTGCACGACGAGGCCTTTGTCGCTCGGCTGAATGGCGACGCCGAGGACGCCCGTATCGTCGCTCCGGTCGTTCGAGCCGTTCCGATCGGCGCGCGCCAGCTTCTCCGGGTTCAGCTCCTCAAGCTTCACCGTCGCGTGCCGCTCGCTGCCGTCGCGGACGAACGTCACGTCGGCCGTCGATCCGGGACCCGATGCCGCCACGCGGTTGCGCAGCGCGTTCATGTCGTGCACCGGCTGGCCGTCGAACGTGGTGATGACGTCACCCTGCTTCAGGCCGGCGCGGTCCGCGGCGCTGTCTTTCGTCACGCCGCCGACGATCACGCCGCCGGGCTGCTTCAGGCCGAGGCTCTGCGCCATGTCGGACGACACGGTCTGCACCGTCACACCGAGCTGGGCGCGCGTTACCTTACCAGTGGTGCGCAGCTGCTCCATGACGTGCTTCGCCATGTTCGCCGGAATCGCGAAGCCGATCCCGATGTTGCCGTCGTTGCTCGACAGGATCTGCGAGTTGATGCCGACGAGTTCGCCACGGTTGTTCACGAGCGCGCCACCCGAGTTGCCGTGGTTGATCGGCGCGTCGGTCTGCAGGAAATCTTCATAGCTCCCGTCGACACTCGTCGATCGGTTCTTCGCGCTGATGATGCCCATCGTCACGGTCTCGCCGACGCCGAGCGGGTTGCCCACTGCCAGAACGACGTCACCGACCTTGACGGCGTCGGAGTTGCCGAGCGCGATCGCCGTGAAGCCGTTGCCGGTCACTTTCAGCAGCGCGAGGTCGCTGGGTTTGTCGGTGCCGATCACCTTCGCGGTCAGCGTGCGGCCGTCGGTGAAGTCGACCTTGATGTCGTCGGCGCCGTCGACGACGTGATTGTTCGTGAGGATGTAGCCATCGGTCCTCACCATGACGCCCGATCCGAGCGCGCGCTGCTTGTGCGGATGCGGCTCCATGCCGCGTCCATCGCCGCGTCCCGGTCCGCGGAAAAACTGCTCGAAACCCTCCGGCATGTCCGTCGTCGACGCTTTGGCCTTGCCCTCGGTGCGGATCGTCACGACGGCTGGCGCCACGACCGTGACGATGTCCGCGTACGAATCGCGTCCGCCCGCGACGGCATGCGCGAGTGGTGTGGACACCGTCGCAAACGGCGCCGTCGATCGCTCCGCGGCGACACCGTGCCAGACACCGCCGCCGACGAGCAGCGCGGATGCCGCGATCGCGACTGCGGTCCGCGCCTTGCGCTTGGAGATCGTGATATGTGTTTCAGTCATGTCAGCATCGCTCCTTCAAAAACGTTCCTGTCACGATTAGACGATGCGCAACCTTTCAGGCTCATGACCGCAGTCTTACATCCGTGTCAGATACAGCGCGATCGCCGGCACCACGGTGAACAGCACGATACCCAGCTTGTAGATCGCCATGCCTCCGTAGTGCATGGCGTCGAAACTCTCCGGCGACAGCCGGAACCACTTCACATGCAGCCGATAGAGCCAGTCGTGCGCTCCGACGAACGTCAGCAACCAGATGATCAGGACGGCGTAATTGATGACGGCGCTGTAGACCAGCATCCGGGTGAGTTCGGCGACATGCATACGTCCTCCGTGACGATGAGTACACTACGCGTCGTGGCGGACACATGTGACGCGGCGGGCCGATCGGGTGATAGACGCGGCCACGTCGCGAACGGCTAGCGACAGACGCGCGTAGGACGCGATGGCTCGGAAACCCCGTGCGCGGTATCGGTTTCGACGCTGGTAAGGCTGGCATAAGTGCACCTGCCAGGCGGCCGAACATGCGGCACATCACGCACCGCGATCGTCGGGTGCGACCGGCGACAACATGCCGGCGTGTTCCACCAGGTCGTTGCGTGCTCCGAGGTGTCGGAGTCTCTGACGATTTAGAAAGAGGCCCGCGTGTTACGGCGTCTGCACGCGTTTTGCTCACCGCCATCGCGAACGGCGAACGCGAGAGCGGATGATGGCCGTCCTGTGGCGTTTCGCTCGCATGCCGTCGACACGCTGGAGGGACGCCGCGACGCGATGGCCGACTCGGTCGGTAACACCACCAGCCTGAATCGGCCACGCGCCATCGATGAATCAGGAGGACTCGTGACTGCTATGCATTGGCGTCGTGCGACGGTGATGGTGTCGTGCCTCGTCGCGCTGATCTCATCCACCGTACGCGCGCAGTCCACGCCGATCGCCGATCGCTCACCATCAGCGCTACTGCAGTTAGGCGAGTCCGCGAAGGCCCTGTTCGACGCCGCCTATGCGTCGGACTGGCGGTCCGCCGCCGATCGAATGCAATCCGTCACCGACGCGGCCTCCGCGTTGCCGCTCGATCTCCCCAAGGCCGACATCGTCGGCCATCTCAAAACCGCGGTGCAATATGCCGGGGACGGCACGACCGCACGCGACCGGATCGAAACGATGGAGGAAGCCAACCTGATCACGCGGCTGGCGGCCGACCTGTCGGCCTTGTTCCAGCCGCCCGTACCCTACGAGGCGACGATGCTCGGCTACTATGGCCGTCAGCTGGAATTGGGCCTCGTGGCGTCACGACCGTCGCTCCTCGCCCAATCCGCCGACGCGCTGCAGAGCACCTGGTCGAGGCTCGAACCCACGCTGGAGCGCGGCGGCCACATCGACGTCGCGAAACGCTTCACGGACATCGTCGTCCAACTCGTCGGGGCGCAGAGGCCAGCGCAGTACGTCGCGCCGACACGAGCCGAGTTGACCGAGACCGATCGCATCAACCAGTTGCTCATGCAGCGCTAGGGGTGACGTCAGTGGCGCGCCTCCTGAATCTCCACGCGTCGGCTATGCATGACAGGCTCGTCGACATCGCGGCCGACCAACGGGCAGCCGACGACGCGGCCCGCGAGGATCATGAATGGGCGATGCGGTGTCGCGAATCTGCCGTTCCTCGCCGTCTCTGGTGAGGAGCACGTGTCGTGCGATCGGCACAACCATCTCCTTGTACAGCGCCTTCACAACCGGGTTGACGTCGGGTCGGTGCGTCCAGCGATCGATGAGTTCGAACACGGCGCCGACGGGCAAGCCGAGCGCTGAGGCTTCCCAGCCCGTCAGTGATACCGCGCGGATTTGTGCGCCTTCCGCTTCGCTGAGTGCCGCCGCGATCATCGACTGCTCCGCGGCGGTCATGCGTCGGTTGGTTCACACCGCGCGGTGGTGCGAGCGATCAGCGAGGGCGCACGCTGTTTCGTTTCCGTCGCCTCAATCCGCAATTCTTGATTCATAACGTCTGTCCTTCCCTCGAACCTCGAACGGACGTGCTCAGCGGACTGTGCAGGACCCAAAGTCCTGGCGACGCTGCCGCGCTGTAACCGCGAGCCGTTGTCCTGGACTCGGCGTGCGCGCAGCAATCGGCCGGCAACGGTCGTCGTGCGAGGTGCTCGGTGTCATGGCAGACCCGAACGAGAGTCGACAGCGGCACCGTGCATGCAGACGCGCCGCACGCACGTCGACGGTGAAACCGAGCATAGAACGCCGCCGGCGGCGGCGGAACTTTGTGTGTCGAAAGTCGTGGCGCGCCCTGTCACCCGATTGGCCTCTCGTGTCAGGACGCGGGACTCCACCCAGTCGTCACATCCAGCATGAGGAACAGCACTCATGCGACTCGACTGGTTCGAAATTGTGGTCATCTCTTTCGAGATCTTCGTGGTCATTTTGATTGGCTACGCGATCTACCAACTCGTGAACTGAACCTCGGTGGCCGCGCATCGGCACGCCGAGCCATTGCGTGTCATCCGACGCGCGCGCGGTACTCGCGGATGGCACTGAGCACCGCGCGTTGCTCGTGAGCCAGCTTCGGCGCGACGCGCGCGGCCAAGTCGATCAGGTCTTCCATCGCGTCCTCGAGCCGGGACGATGGCGCGCAGTGTGAGGGTTCAGCCCCTCGGGCACCATTCGGGGCCTGAAAATAAGAGAGACTTCTGAGCCACGGGAGGAGGAGCCCGATGGTGAAAGAGAGCACCGCCCCAGAGAAGGTCGTCGAAGCGATCCGTCGGAAGACGCGCCGTCGATTTTCGGCCGAGGAAAAAATTCGGATCGTGCTGGAGGGGCTGCGCGGCGAGGAAAGCATCGCCACGCTCTGTCGCAAAGAAGGCCTGGCGCCGAATCTGTACTACCGCTGGAGCAAAGAGTTTCTCGAAGCTGGGAAGAAACGGCTCGTGGGGGATACGAGCCGCGAGGCGACGTCGACCGAGGTGATCGCGTTGCGGCAAGAGAACGCGCGGTTGAAACAGGTCGTCGCCGAAACCGTCCTCGAGAATCGATTGCTCAAAAAAGTCTGACGGCTGTCGATTCGGACGACGAGGTCTCCGCATGACGGCGGCCGAGAAACGGGAAGCGATCGGCCTCGTCGAAGGCTCGGATCTCTCAGTGCGGCGGACGCTCTCCGAACTCCAGATTCCGCGGACGACCTTCTACCGGTGGTATCGGCGCTATCGGGCCGAAGGACTCGATGGGTTGCAGCTGCGGCCTTCCGCGGCGCGCCGCCACTGGAATCGCATCCCATCGGCGATCCGTCAGCGCGTGGTGGATCTCGCCCTGGTGGCGCCGGACTTCGATGAGCGCGACCGACGTGATGGAGACGCTCGATTTGGCCCGCGCGGCCGCAGGCGTCGATCGCGTGCCGGTGGTCCATCGCCCGCGGCTGCTCAGCGACAACGGGCCGTGCGATGTCTCGGCGGAGCTGGCGACGTACCTCCAGGCGAATGGCTTCTCGCACACGCGCGGCGCACCGTATCATCCGATGACCCAGGGCAAGATCGAGCGATACCATCGCTCGCTGAAGAACGTCGTGAAGCTCGATCACGACTACAGTCCATGGGAACTGGAGCGGGCCCTCGCGCGCTTCGTGGAGGCGTACCATCACCGGCGGTATCACGAGTCGCTGCAGAACGTGACGCCGGCGGATATCTCTTTCGGCCGACAGACCGCGATTCTGTCGCGTCGAGAACGGATCACGCAGCGGACGCTGCAACGACGGAAGCAGGAGAACTTACACACGCCGCATCATGCGGCCATTTGCTCAGAAGTCTCTCTTTGAAAAAGCGCCGAACGGTGCCACTGAGGCTGACGACGTACATTCGCCCCACCGGTAGGCGCGGGAGCGCGCGTGATCATGCGTAAAGAAATTCCACGCATCGCCGTTGTCGCTGTAGTCCTCGCGAACCGTGCCCCACTGCCGCTCGCTGAGATACGGACCCCATTTCTTCCACAGAACGGTTCCCCTCGCGCTTCTTGGAGACGGGTTTGCTCGGCATTCATCGTGAGCCTCGCTTGACTTGTCGTGCACAGCCGGTACGCCAAGCTGCGTGCATGGGACTACCCACACACGTTGGGGTTCATGGCGAAATATCGGCGTCGGGAGCGCGTGCAGAGCTGGTGCAAAGTGTGAAGACGTGTCCATTGTTATGGACGCGCATCCGGCAACATCAGCGGCCGACGATGCCCCCGATTCACCCTCCAACCTCCGATATCCCGTGCACTGTGTCGTGACGATCGAGCAGCAATGACCACGTCACCCGAAATGCTCACACCCAAGATCGGAACGCTCAGGATCACAACCGGACGTCGTCACTCTGATTCGAGGTCATGTTGCGTCGACCGATGAGCCCACGGCTTTATCGCTTCTCTGCCGCCACTCGCCCGGCTTGA
>Ga0126381_100007909_pt1 | contig 11862 bp, 9 predicted proteins | sample PanSoiMetPlot_28_FD_96465 | JGI IMG/M metagenome (GOLD analysis project Ga0126381, IMG submission 96465) | Tropical forest soil microbial communities from Panama - MetaG Plot_28 | ecosystem: Environmental > Terrestrial > Soil > Tropical forest > Bulk soil | place: Panama | collected 2016-02-17
CGGCACTCCCCTGGGGATTTGAGGTTATCGTTCCGAGCGGCTTCGACTACATGCGCAGCCGCGCGAATTTTGGCGACTGGAACACTCTCGGTGTTCGCCGCACGGTCGGCAAAGCATTTCCGCCCTCAGGCCAAGGAATACTCTTCTTCCCGAGTGGCGCGCACGGTCCGGCTTTCATCGTGACGGAAAACTTCGATGTCTTGAAGGAGTACAACAACTCCGATGCCTATGCGATTGCAGTCGGCCACCTCGCCGACCGAATGCACGGCGGCGGATTGATCAAGACGCCCTGGCCGAAAGATGACCGCCAGCTTTCGCGCGATGCCCGCATCACATTGCAGAAAAAATTGTCCGAGCTCGGATACAAGGTGAATGAGTTCGAGGGCCACATCGATTTCGACATGCGCGACAACATCCGCGTCGAACAGAAAAAATTTGGCATGTTGCCTGACGGCACGCCGACGTACGCGTTGCTAGAGAAGCTTGGCTTAAAAGTCAGGTAACTCGAGTGTCTTGCACGTGGCGGGCGGCGGCGGCTGGAACATTTCGCAAGGTCCACAGTTGCATTTCTGGGTAGAATATTGCAAGTAATGCAGCCTTTGGTTGTGCAAAAATGGAGGGAGGCGTCTCTTTCGCGCCCTATTTCACTGGTCTGACACCGCTTCTTAACGGGCTTATTTGACACTAAGGGGTACGTTCCCCATGTTCCGGGCCATAGCTGCGGCCGATTCCGCCTTGAGTGGCAATGGTACAGGCGGATAACCCACTGGATTTCCATGAATATTGTGGTGGTCGAGTCGCCTTCTAAGGCGAAGACAATCAATAAGTACCTCGGCTCCGGCTATGAGGTACTGGCTTCTTTCGGCCATATCCGCGACCTCCCGCCCAAGGACGGCTCGGTCGATCCGGATAACGATTTCCGCATGCTCTGGGAGGTCGACGCCAAATCGAACCAGCGCCTCAATGACATCGCTCGTGCACTCAAAGGTGCCGACAAGCTGATCCTCGCCACCGACCCCGATCGCGAAGGCGAAGCAATCTCTTGGCACGTGCTTGAGGTGCTGAAGGAAAAGAAGGCGCTGAAGGACCAGAAGATCGAGCGCGTCGTATTCAATGCCATCACCAAGCAAGCGGTCAGCGAGGCGATGAAGCATCCGCGCGAGATCGATGGTGCGCTGGTGGATGCCTACCTCGCCCGTCGCGCGCTGGACTATCTCGTCGGCTTCACGCTTTCACCGGTGCTGTGGCGCAAGCTGCCGGGCGCCCGCTCGGCCGGCCGCGTTCAATCGGTCGCCCTCCGGCTGGTCTGCGACCGGGAACTTGAGATCGAGAAATTCGTCGCCAGGGAATACTGGTCGATCCTCGCCAAGCTGGCCACCCCGCGCAACGAAGTCTTCGAAGCGCGGCTGGTCGGCGCCGATGGGCAGAAGATCCAACGCCTCGACATCGGCTCCGGCGCTGAGGCGGAATCCTTCACCCGCGACCTTGAGAACGCGATCTTCAAGGTGGCATCAGTCGAAGCAAAACCGGCACGGCGCAATCCGCCGCCGCCTTTCACCACCTCGACCATGCAACAGGAGGCAAGCCGCAAGCTCGGCTTCGCCCCGGCGCTCGCGATGCGACTTGCGCAGCGATTGTACGAAGGCGTGGAGATCGATGGGGAAACCACCGGTTTGATCACCTACATGCGTACCGACGGCATCGACATGGCGCCGGAGGCGATTGCCGACATTCGCGCGATGCTGGGCCGCAACTATGGAAAAGAATATGTCCCCGCTTCGCCCCGGGAATATCACAACAAATCCAAGAATGCGCAGGAAGCGCACGAAGCGGTACGCCCGACCAGCGCCAGCCGCACGCCTGCTGAAGTTGCCAAATATGTCGATCGCGACCAGGCGCGGCTGTACGAGTTGATCTGGAATCGTGCGGTGGCGAGTCAGATGGAAGCCGCCGAACTCGAGCGCACGACCGTTGAAATCGTCGCCAAAGCGGGTTCGCGGAACCTCGAGCTGCGAGCCTCCGGCCAGGTTGTGAAGTTCGACGGATTTCTGACCCTCTACCAAGAAGGCCAGGACGAAAGTCCCGAAGATGACGAGTCACGCCGTCTCCCTGCGATGTCTGCAGGCGAGCCGCTGAGCAAGCAGGCGATCGAATCGTCGCAGCATTTCACCGAGCCGCCGCCGCGCTTCTCGGAAGCCGCTCTGGTCAAACGCATGGAAGAGCTCGGCATCGGCCGCCCCTCGACCTATGCCTCTATTCTCCAGGTGCTTCAGGACCGCGGCTATGTCCGCATCGAGAAAAAGCGCCTCATTCCGGAAGACAAAGGCCGCGTCGTCGTTGCGTTTCTTGAGAGTTTCTTCACGCGCTATGTTGAATACGATTTCACCGCCGGCCTTGAAGAAAAGCTCGACGAAATTTCAGCGGGCAAGATCGACTGGCGAGCTGTGCTCGCCGAGTTCTGGGAGCAATTCGTCGGCGCCGTTAATGAGATCAAGGAAGTCCGCAACCGTGTCGTGCTCGATGCGCTCAATGATTTGCTTGAGCCGCATATTTTTCCAGAGCGCGCCGACGGCAGGCCACGCCGCGAATGCCCTCAGTGCGGCACGGGCCAGCTTTCATTGAAGACCGGGCGTTTCGGAGCTTTCATCGGCTGCTCGAACTATCCGGAATGCAATTTCACCCGGCAGATCACGCCGAACGCAGACGGTGTTCAGGGCAAGAAAGTCCTTGGTGAAGATCCGGGAACCGGTCTTGAAGTGACATTGCGCGGAGGCCGCTTCGGCCCCTACTTGCAGCTCGGCGAGCAAATCAAGCCGCCCAAGCCGAAGAAGGGCGAGAAAAAACCGGAAGTCGAAAAGCCCAAGCGTGCCAGCATTCCCAAAGGAATGTCACCTGACGACATCGATCTCGAAAAGGCGCTTGGTCTCCTGGCGTTGCCGCGCGAAGTCGGATTGTCGCCTGACGACCGTGAGCCGATCGTCGCCGGGATCGGGCGCTTCGGACCTTATGTCAAGCATGGCAAGACCTATGCGAGCCTGGAGGAAGGCGACGACGTCCTCACCATCGGCCTCAATCGCGCAGTGACGTTGATTGCGGAGAAGAAAGCCAATCCAAAGAAGGGTCGTCGCTTCGGTGCCGATCCCGGCAAGATATTGGGCGAACACCCGGACAAAGGCGGACCGGTTGTCGTCAAGAATGGCCGCTACGGGCCTTACGTGAGCCACGGTGGCGTCAACGCCACCATTACTGGCGACAGAACGCCGGAGACGATCACGTTGACGGAGGCGATCGTGCTGCTCGACGCCCGCGCCGAACAGCTCGGGTCACAGCCGCGGCGCGCGGCCGGCCGCAAGAAAGCAGGCGAGCCCTCGGAAGCTCCAAAAGGCCGAAAAAAGAAGGCCGCCGAGACCGCAGATACCGCCGAGAAGACCGCTAAGGCGGGCAAGAAGGCGGCGAAAAAGACAACCAAGATTACAGCCGCCGAGTAACTGGCGAAGCTGAGATTCGATCATTACATTTCATTCAATCGCGTCGTTTCGGCGCAGGACTGCTATTTTGAAAAAACACACTAAGAAAACACCTTTTCTCCCTTCCAAGGCTGACATCCTCGCCTTCATCGGCAACAACCCCGGCAAAGTCGGCACGCGCGAAATTGCGCGCGCCTTCGGGTTGAAGAACGCGTTGCGCGCCGATCTCAAGCGCGTCCTGCGGGAACTTGCCGACGAAGGATCGATCGAAAAGCGGCGCAAGAAGCTGCATCATCCCGGCACCCTCCCTTCAACCGTCCTTGCGGATGTCACATCGCGCGACAGCGATGGTGACCTCATAGCGACGCCCGACGAATGGGATGAGGACGCGCATGGCGCCGCGCCGAAGATTCGCATTCAACTGTCGCGCAACGCGCGGCCAGGAGAAGCGGCCGGCGTTGGCGACCGCGTACTGCTGCGGGTCGAAGAAATCGACGAAGAAGATGATGGCATCCGGCATCGCGGACGCGTCATCAAGATCATTGACCATCCGAAACATCGCGTGCTGGGGATTTTCCGACAAATCTTGCACGGCGGCGGGCGACTTGAACCCGTCGACAAAAAGATGCTGGGCAAGGAACTGGCTATTCCAGCCGGCGCGACTGCGGGTGCCGAGGACGGCGATCTGATCGCAGTGGAAACCTCCCGGGCGCCGCGTCTTGGCCTGCCCACAGGGCGCGTAGTCGAACGGCTCGGCTCGCTCAAAAGCGAACGCGCGGTCAGCCTGATCGCGATCCATGCGCACGGCATTCCTTCGGTTTTCCGTCGCGAGACGCAACTCGAAGCCGACGTCGCGAAGCCGGCGACGCTTCAGGGTCGCGAAGACTGGCGGCACATGCCCCTGGTGACCATCGATCCGCCTGATGCAAAAGATCACGACGACGCCGTCCACGCCGAGACTGATACCGCGTCCAACAACAACGGCGGCTTTATTGTCACCGTCGCCATTGCTGATGTCGCCTATTACGTCAAACCGGGTTCGGCGCTCGATCGCGAAGCGTTAACGCGCGGCAATTCTGTCTACTTCCCCGACCGCGTCGTGCCGATGCTGCCCGAGCGCATTTCCAACGATCTATGCTCGCTGCGACCGCGCGAAGATCGTCCCGCGCTGGCGGTGCGCATGATCATCGGAGCCGACGGCCGCAAACGGTCGCATACGTTCCACCGCATCATGATGCGGTCGGCCGCAAAGCTTTCTTACGTGCAGGCTCAGGCAGCGATCGATGGCCGAACCGATGACGAGACCGGCCCACTCCTCGGTCCGGTCCTAAAGCCTCTCTATGCGGCCTATGAAGTGTTGAAACGTGCACGTCACGAGCGCCAACCGCTCGATTTGGATCTGCCCGAACGTAAAATCCTGTTGAAAGCCGATGGTACCGTCGATCGCGTGGTCACACCCGAGCGTCTCGAAGCACACCGCCTGATCGAAGAGTTCATGATTCTCGCGAATGTCGCAGCTGCCGAAACGCTGGAGCGGGCGCGTTCTCCTCTCGTATATCGCGTGCACGACGAGCCGGCGATGGAAAAGGTGCAGGCCTTGCATGAGTTTCTCGCCACGCTGGACATCCCTTTCGCCAAAGGAGGCGTGCTCAAGCCGGAAGCGTTCAACCGTATTCTGTCGCGTGTGAAGGGACGGGACGCCGAGCAGCTGGTGAACGAAGTGGTGTTGCGTACCCAGGCTCAGGCCGAATATGCGGCGGAAAATTACGGCCATTTCGGATTGAACCTGCGCCGCTACGCGCATTTCACCTCGCCGATCCGCCGTTATGCCGATCTGATTGTGCACCGCGCATTAATACGCGCACTCAAGCTTGGCCAAGACGGCCTGCCCGACGGCGTCGATCAGAAAGTATTGGCCGAAGTCAGTGCGCAAATTTCCGCCGCCGAGCGTCGCGCGATGTTGGCCGAGCGCGAGACGAACGACCGTCTGATTGCTCATTTTCTCGCCGATCGCATCGGCGCGAGCTTCGATGGCCGTATTTCCGGCGTGACGCGCGCAGGATTGTTCGTGAAATTGCGCGACACGGGCGCCGACGGGTTTGTGCCTGCGCGCACGATTGGCGATGAATATTTCCGCTATGACGAAAAAGGTCACGCTATGGTAGGCGCGCACTCCGGCGAGACGTACCGGCTCGGCGATTCCATTCGCGTCAAGCTTGTAGAAGCGGCACCCGTCGCCGGCGCTCTGCGCTTCGAGATTTTGTCCGAGGGACGTGTAAGCCGGCCTCAACGCGCCGCACGCCACGAGCGCGAGCGGCACTACCGATCGCGCGGCAACCAACGGAAAGCACGATGACAAAAGACCTCGGAAAGCTCTGGGCCGAGCGCATGACGAAGTCAGAGCGCGATATGTCGTTTCCCGACAGCGAACCGCGTGATGCCGCTACTCTGATGCTGATCGACCGGTCGGGTCCGACACCGAAGGTCCTGTTAGGACGCCGTCACGCCGGGCATAAATTCATGCCGGGCAAATTTGTGTTCCCCGGCGGCCGCATCGAAGCGTCCGATCAGCAAATGACCGCCGTCAGCGAACTACATCCGGATACGCAGCTCAAATTGCTGGAGCGCGTCGAAAAACCGAACAGAGATTTTGCCCGGGCTTTTGCGCTCGCAGCTGTGCGCGAGACGGCCGAAGAGACCGGCCTGCTGCTCGGCGTCAAACGCGATCAACCGCCTACTGTACCCGGCGAGATCTGGAGCGAATTTGCCAAGGCAAACGTGCACCCGGAGCTTGGCCAGATCCATTTCGTCGCGCGCGCGATTACACCACCGCGGCGGCCACGCCGCTACGACACGCGATTTCTCACGGCGGACGCATCGGCGATCGCTCACACCATCAAGGGTGTTGTCGGCCCGGATTCAGAGCTGGTTGAATTGACCTGGATCCCGATCGAAGAAGCGGCACAGCTGGACATGCCCACGATCACCGGCATTGTCCTGGAAGAGCTCCTTGCACGCGTGGAAGCGGGCATGGGACATGGTTTGCCCGTGCCCTTTTACTTTATGATTGAAAAGGAATTCTTCCGGGAACTGCTCTAAAATGCCGCAAAATGGCGCATTTTCTTGACATTTGCCGCTTCGACGCTAGTTTCCGCGCCAAAGCCGACTGCACCGCACATTTAGTTCAAGGGAAAAGTCCATGGCCAAAGCCATCAGTCTCAAGATCAAGCTCGTCTCCAGCGCCGGCACGGGTCACTACTATGTGACACGGAAGAACTCGCGCACGCAGACCGACAAAATGAAGAAGAGAAAATACGACCCGATCGCAAAGAAGCACGTCGAATATTCCGAGTCCAAGATCAAGTAGCCGCAGGGCCGCGATGCTTCGCGCCTTTTTTGTTGCCCTGCTGCTGGTGCCGCTTGCCCTTGCTGCAGCGAACGCCGCCGAAAAGCACAAACTTGCGCTGCAGATCAGCGATAACGACCCGGACAAGATGAACGCGGTACTCAACGTCGCCGCGAACGTATCGAAATATTATTCGGATAAAGGCGAAGAGGTCGATATCCAGATCGTCGCCTTCAACGCCGGCCTGCACATGTTGCGCGAAGACACCTCGCCGGTGAAGCCGCGGCTGAAATCCTTTAAGCAAGGCATGCCAAATGTCTCGTTCATGGCCTGCGAAAACACGCTCGAGTCGATGGCCCGCAAGGAAGGCAAGGAGCCGGCGCTCGTTGACAACGCAGAACGCGTCAAAGCCGGCGTGGTTACGCTGATTGAGCTCGGCGAAAAAGGTTGGACGATCGTCCGGCCCTAAAGCGATGCGCAAAAAAACAGGTGGCCGGCCGGAAGCGGTTTGAAGAGGCCACTCGCCCCGCTCCCAGACCGGCCGGACCCCACGGACCCAGGAGATGCGGCGGACCTGGCATCAGTAGGGTATTGCGAACGCATGAGGCACGTCGCGATTCGTGCGTGCCGATTCGAAAAACTGTCCGTGGCAAGGCTAGACCAAGCGACGCCCCTCAACCAACCGGCTCCCTAACACGCTGGAATGTCTCGGCAATCTGCGCAACGCCGCCGTGCCCTCGCCGCCCGGATCAGCGAATCAGGCGGCGTCAGGCACAACGCGATTGCGACCGTCGCGTTTGGCACGATAGAGGGCCCGGTCGGCGCGCTTGAGAATCGTGGCTGCGTTGTCGTCGGCGCCCGACAGTGCCGCGATACCGATCGAGATCGTGACTTCAAGGTGTCGCGCACCTTGCTGAACTGCAAATGGCTCGCTGGCGATGCGGCGCCGCAACCGCTCCGCCACCATGGTCGCTACCGCCAGGTCGGTTTCCGGCATCACAATCACAAATTCTTCACCGCCATAGCGGCAGGCGAGGTCGATATTGCGGGTGGCCTTGCGCAGGCGCAGCGCGAACTCGCGCAGGACGTCGTCGCCGGCATCGTGGCCACAACTATCGTTGACCGCCTTGAAATAATCGATATCGAGCACAAGCACTGTGATTGGTTTGTTGCGCTCAGCAGACTGCTCCACCAACGTCCCCAAATGCGTTTCCATGTAACGCCGGTTGAAAAGGCCTGTGAGCCCATCGGTGATGGCCAGTTCGATCGAAGACTGAACGTTGTCCCGTAACCTTTCCGTGTAGCGTCTCTTTTTGATTTGAGTTCGAGACCGCGCCAGCATCTCGTTTCGATCAACAGGACGCAAAAGGTAGTCATTTATTCCAATCTCCAACCCGCGCGCGAGCTGCGCGGTGTTGTCGGCTTCGGCAATCGCAAGGATCGGGATGGTCCGCGTCCGCTCGAGCGAGCGGATCTGGCTGCACAGGCGAAGGCCATCGAAGTCTTTCAGCGCAAGCGAAACAATAACGAGGTCGTAGTTGCTTTCGGCGGCGCGAAACAACGCTTCGCTCGGGTTGATTTCGACGTCGACGGTATGTTCGACAGACAGGGTAGCCGCAAAACGGTCGTAGGAACTCGGCCAATCATCCACAATAAGCACACGACCGTTACGGCCTGTCTCCAAGACCGCTTCACGCTCCGGATTTTGCAGGCCGATTTCCTTCGAGGTCACCGCCCGCATGCGGAGTTCGTCGGTCACCATTTTCAACCGCGCCAAAGAACGCACGCGAGAAACCAGGGCGATGTCGCTTACGGGCTTGGTGAGGAAATCGTCGGCGCCAGCTTCAAGTCCGCGCACGCGATCGGACGGCTGATCGAGGGCCGTCACCATGACAACCGGAATATGATGCGTCAGCGGATTGGACTTTAGCTGGCGGCAAACTTCGAGACCATTCAATTCGGGCATCATCACATCAAGCAGGACGATGTCGCACTCGCCACGCTCACAAAGGGCCAGAGCCTCGGCGCCATTGTACGCCGTTACAACATCGAAATATTCGGCCGAGAGCCGCGCTTCGAGCAATTTGACGTTGGCGGGCACGTCGTCCACGACGAGAATGCGAGCGCTCATCGATGCGCCCTCAGCTCGGGCCCAAAAAATGGCGAATGGTCTCGATGAACTTTCCCACCGAGATCGGTTTGGACAGATAGGCCTCGCAGCCTCCCTCGCGAATGCGCTCTTCATCGCCCTTCATGGCGAAAGCAGTGACGGCAACGACCGGAATGGCCTTCAGCTCAGGATCGTCCTTGAGCCATTTGGTCACTTCAAGGCCCGACACTTCCGGTAACTGAATATCCATCAGGATCAGATCCGGCTTGTGCTTGCGGGCAAGGTCGAGGGCCTCGATCCCGTTACGCGTGCCGACGGTTTGGTAACCATGCGCCTCGAGAAGGTCGTGGAAGAGCTTCATGTTGAGCTCGTTGTCTTCCACGATCAGGACGGTCTTAGGCATCCCATTTCCGCCCTTTTGTCCCCAATGCACATAAGCCGGGCGCGTGCGGTCGCGCTCGCGCTCGGGCATTATCGGCACGGTAGTGCCGATTTCTTACGGAAAGGCAAATTTACCAGATGAAACAGGGCCCTGCACCGACGCGAGAACAGGCGGAAGAGCTTGCGATTCAGGCTCTTACGTTCATCGCAGGTGATCCCGAGCGACTCGGTCGCTTTCTCGCAATAACGGGAATCGGGCCCGGCGAGATTCGCCTGGCCGCGCGCGAGCCCGGATTTCTTGTCGGGGTCCTTGACTATATGGCTTCCGACGATCGGCTTATTTCAGCATTTGCCGCAGAAAACAGCCTCGACCCGGCCGACCTCGACAGAAGCCGCATCGCGCTGGCCGGCGGTACTTGGGAGCGCGACGGGCCATGAGTTTCTGCCGGGACTGCTTCGCGGACACGACCGCCCGCGCTATGCGGTGTCCGGCATGCGGCTTGCCGCGCTTGGTGCGACATCCTGAAGCCGAAACGCTAAGCATTGCACATGTCGATTGCGACGCGTTCTACGCGACCATCGAGAAACGTGACGATCCAGACCTCGCTGACAAGCCGGTCATTGTTGGCGGTGGCAAGCGCGGCGTGGTCGCCGCCGCGTGTTATGTGGCCCGCACATATGGCATCCGTTCCGCGATGCCGATGTTCGAAGCCAAGCGCCGTTGCCCCGATGCAGTCGTGGTGAAACCAAACATGGCGAAGTACGTCCAGGTTGGCCGCGAAGTCCGCAAGGCGATGTTTGCACTTACGCCGCTGGTCGAACCGCTATCGATTGACGAAGCTTTTCTCGACCTCACCGGTACCGAGCGATTGCATGGGATGAGCGCGGCGAAGGTGCTGGCCCGCTTCGCCGGCAAGGTCGAACAGGATTTTGGCATCACCGTATCGATCGGCCTGTCGGCCAATAAGTTTCTTGCCAAAATTGCCTCCGACATGGACAAGCCACGCGGTTTTGCCGTGCTTGGCCAGACCGAAGCGGTCGCATTTCTTGCGCCAAAGCCGGTGAGCTTCATCTACGGTGTCGGCGCGGTGAGTGCGGCAAAGCTCACTGCCGACGGTTTCCGCACGATCGCCGACCTCCAAAGCGCGGACAAGGGCGATCTTATGCGGCGGTATGGAGAGGAAGGCGCGCGCCTCTGGCATCTTGCCCGCGGGCAAGACAATCGCACAGTCAACCCCGATCGTGACACCAAAAGCATTTCAGCAGAAACCACCTTCGAGCAGGATATCGGCGAGTTCCGGCCCCTCGAACAATGCTTGTGGGATTTGACAGAGCGCGTCTCAACACGCCTCAAAGCGAACGGGCTCGCCGGTTCAACCGTGACGCTTAAGCTTAAAAGCGCCGATTTTAAATTACGCACGAGGGCGCGCGCGCTGGGCGCCCCAACACAGCTTGCATCCCGCATTTTCGCAGCCGGCCGCGATCTGCTCGCCCATGAGGTAGGAGCAACGCGCTTTCGCCTCCTCGGCATCGGCGTGAGCAATTTGGAAGAGGCGGATGGAGATGATTTGGCCGATCTTATCGACCGCCGCGCAGCAGAAGCCGAACACGCAATCGACAGGCTACGCTCGAAGTTCGGCCGAGGCGCAGTGGTGAGAGGTCTCGCGCTCGATGACGATTAACGGGGCGTCACGGACACGGCTTGGGGCTTTTCATTTCCAACGAGGTCATTTCACCGGTGATGGTGAAATCGGTGTAGTCGAGGACCAGAGCACGCGAAATGCCGTTCTCGTAGAGTTCGAAACCGATTGAATAGACCGGGGTCTGTTCGCCCGCCTGCTCCGCCTGCTCGTCCTTTTTATCAAAGTAGCTGATCGTCACGGGCCAGCGCTTGAGCTTCGCCAAGGCGGGAATTTTGCCTCCCGCGTCGCTTGGCATTTTTTCGCCAGGGGCGATGGGCCGGCCGATAACCGTCAGCGTATTGAATAATTTTTCGCCCGACTCCGAGCCGTCGTAGACCGGAAACTCAAGAACCGACTTGCCTTCGCGCGCCGCAGCAATAATCCGGCGCATATGCTCGGTCGGAAATACGGCGCCCTCGGTTACACTGAAATTCGCTTCCTTCGGCTTGTTCAGGCTCACCGCCACCGCCTTGGCATTGCGTTCGGCATGGCCATCAACCACGTCCGTGCGGCGTTCGTTGAACAGATTCTCTGAGCTGAAGCGGAATTTTTTGGCGCTGCCATCTTCCCACGTGTTGGAGCGCAAATCGCTCAGGGCAGGTTGACCTTCGCCGGAATCGAGTTCTGAAACCTGACGAAATTGCAGCGCGTAACCTTCGCAGGCGCTGCCCGAAAAATCATACAGGATGCGGCCGCGAACAGCTTCAATACCGCGGCTACCCTGTGACTTAGAGAGTTTGAGGTCATAAACGGCCCGATGCGGCGCAAGGGCTACTTGGTCAGGTGATACCGTGGCCGCAAAGGCGTGACTCACCAGACCAGCAATACCAACGGCCAAAGCAGCAGGAAGCCAGCGTTGCGCGCCAGTGATTATGC
>Ga0126381_100007910_pt1 | contig 11862 bp, 10 predicted proteins | sample PanSoiMetPlot_28_FD_96465 | JGI IMG/M metagenome (GOLD analysis project Ga0126381, IMG submission 96465) | Tropical forest soil microbial communities from Panama - MetaG Plot_28 | ecosystem: Environmental > Terrestrial > Soil > Tropical forest > Bulk soil | place: Panama | collected 2016-02-17
GCCGCGCTAAGGCGTTTGGAGACGGCGCGGGACGCCTCGGCGCCTCTCTCGCCGCGGCGGGGATCAAAGCTGAGGACATCGACATTGTTTTACTGACCCATGGCCACATCGATCATCTTTCGGGGCTCATGGCGGCCGACAAGCGCCTCTTCCCTAATGCGCAAATCGCAATCTCAAAAACCGATTTTGACTTCTGGACCGACCAGGGCAAACTCTCGGCTCCAGGCCTCAAAGTTCTTATTGACGCGGCTCGCGCGAACCTTTTGCCGAACAAGGATCGTCTGTTGTTTGTCGAGAACGGCAAGGAGCCGATCAAAGGCGTGACCGCGATCTCGACGCCCGGACACACACCGGGTCATGTATCATACGCCATTGCTTCGGGTAGCGTCACCTTCCTCTTCGCCGGCGACTTCGCAACGCACTCCGCGATTTCATTCAAACATCCCGATTGGGATTTCGGCTTCGACTCTGATCCGGCCACCGCCTCGGCGACCCGCGTGAAGATGCTCGACATGGCGGCAGCAGAGCGAATGACCTTGATAACCTATCACTTCGCTTTTCCCGGCATCGGCTACGTCGCCAAGGATGGCGGAGCCTACCGCTACGTCCCGGCTTCGATGGAGTTTTAAATCTCTAGCGCTCCCCGGGCGGTCTCGGACCGTCCGGGGCAAAGCTCTCAGCGCCGGGGGCGCGGATGGGAACAACATGAGCACTTCCCAGGAGACGTAAACCGCAGCTCCTGGCCCCGAGCGTGATCAAACTGGTCGGTCTTGTGAATGTCGGCTGTTGGGTGAAGCGGTCGTGCCTGATTTGTTTGCGCCACGATCATGAAGGCATGAGGAATCGCATGTAGAAAGCTCCGAACACAAGAACAATGCCAATATTCACGATCAGCCGCTCCCAGAATCTGTCTCTGAAGAACACGAGATCTACCCCGACTATAACGGATGCCATCGCCACCACGTAGAGTACGACGGCTATCCGTCTGTCCATCGCCTTAAGCCTTTCGTGACTCTGAGAGAGAGTATGCTTCGACGTGACAAGTTCAAGTGCGTCGAATGCGAGAAGCCGTGCAATCGAGATGATGCTGATATTTATTTACTTCCACGTTCTGCCGGCGGCAGCGATGCGGCGCCTCATTATCCGGCAGGGGCCACCCGCCTTCGTCAAGAAAGTGGCGGGCCCCCAACGGGTCCGGCGGTTCCCTTGTTGGTGGCAATCTTGCGCCAAACCTACAGTGCAATGATAGGTACTCCCTATTTGTTTTGAGGCCTTTGTTCGTTGGCAGGTGACAGCGGAAGCCGCGCGCGCTCTAGCGTCCAGGCGGTGCGCCGGTCTCGATGCGGGTGCGATTGAGCAGGCGTGCGATCTGCCGATCGGGCATCAGCAGCGGGCTGTCGACCAAGGCCAGACCGTACGGGCTCGCCTCGGTTGCGCAGGTTGCTGTATACCGCCGAGGTCTGGGGAAGCCTCACACAGAAGAATAATTGCGTGGTCCAGATCGCGCGGGGACGGAATTTAACGCGTCGGTAACACCATACGATGCCTATGGAGGTTCTATTTTCCAGGAGGGCGCTCATGAAAACCAAGAGACATGCGATATTGCTCGCGATCATCGCGGCCGCGGGGATTGGCGGCGCAAGATCGACATCTGCCGCCGATCTGACCCGTCCTGCGCCGCCCGCGCCGGTTTATGTTCCGCCGCCATTCACCTGGACTGCGTTCTACATCGGCGGCAATCTTGGCGGAGCCTGGGCCCAGGGGAACGTGACCGACACGCTGACCGCGCTGAACTTCAGCAACGGAAACAGTAACGGCGTGTTCGTCGGCGGCGGACAAGCAGGCTTCAACTACCAGATCAACAATTTCGTGCTAGGCGCCGAATTCGACTTCGATTTGGCCGCAAACAACAATAATGCCACCGGTGGGGTTGTCATTGCGGGTCCGCTGGGGGGACATACCTTCACGGCAGGAGTCAACAATGGTTGGATCAACACCTTCACGGGCCGGCTTGGCGTCGCCTGGGATCGCGTATTGCTTTACGGCAAGGCCGGCGGTGCCTGGGTCGGAAACGGCGGCTTCACCGTCACCGACGTGACGAGCGGCCTGTCCATTACCGGCTCGAGCAACAATTCCAACAGCGGTTGGACGGCGGGCGCCGGATTCGAATGGGCCTTCGCGAACAACTGGACCGTCCGGGCCGAGTACGATTATATCGGGCTGGGCAGCCGATCCTTTACGATTCCGGCCACATCGCCGGTCCTCCCGGGCGACACCTTTACCGCTAACCGCAACATCCAGATGGTGACGGTGGGCATCAACTATCTCTTCAATTGGGGAAGCCCAGGCCCCGTGCCGACCAGATACTAGGGCGGTTCCCGGTCGGTTTTGCATCGCAGAGCCCGAGCTCCCACCGCGTCCTGACCGCCGGGGGCTTTTGGTGCTAAGCGTCCCTCGCGCAGAGGCAACGGCCGCGGCTTATCGCGGCTCCGCTTGCCGAGTCCCCGTCGAGGGCAGACAAGGGAAAAGGTCGGAACCGCAGAGGAGAGCGAGTTTCCTCTCTCACCTTCGCCTCGACAGTGCTGCTGGCTTTGGCCGAGAGGCTTGGTACAGGCACACCCAGGCGCTGGCGCGCGGTAGCGATGCACGCGGCCTTGGCGGATCCGGCGGGATCGGCTTGAGGTTCTGAGACATGGGCGGCCAATTTTTGCTGTGACGCACCACACAGCTCTCAGCGCCGCAATGTGGTAGGGTGTGGTCCTCGCCCAAGGGGAGCCTTCATGTGACGGCGCGAGTTTATCACCCCTCTTGGCGGCGCCGAGGCGGCCTAGCCGCTGGCCGGGTCGGCGCAGCAGCCGGCGCCGCCAGTGGCGGGTACCTCGCCAACCGGGGCATACGCGTCGAGGTGACCAAGTATCGATGCAGCAAAGCAAGAGTCTGCAGCGAAGCAAAAGTCTAAAGAGCCATTCGACGGAACGCTTCCTGTCCGGTCAAGCGATGCGCGCTTCCACTCAGAGCAACAGTAGAGCAGGCGATTTGACGGATGGTTAGGTGCTAGGGATGATGCCGAGCAGAAAGCCTAAAGTACTAATCGTGGGCGGCGGCATCGGAGGCTTGACGACTGCTTTGGCGCTGAAATTCCGTGGGATCGAAGCGCTGCTGTTCGAGCAAGCCGCAGAATTTCGCGAAGTCGGAGCCGGCATTCAACTGAGCTGTAATGCTACGCGAATCTTGACGACTCTCGGCGTCGGGAAAGCGCTCGCAGCGATAGCGGTCTATCCGGAAGGGAGGGATTACCGCGCTTGGGATACGGGCGAAGGGCTGTTCTGGACTCCGCTCGGCAACCGCGCAGAAACGACTTTCGGCGCGCCTTACTATCATGCGCACCGCGCCGAGTTGCTTGCTGTATTGCTTGCTGCCCTAGGTCAGCAGGGGCTGCGCCTAGACTCACGCGTCAGCACGTTCGGTCAGGATGCAGATGGCGTTGCAATCACCCTCGCCGATGGGACTACTTTTACAGGCGATATTCTTGTCGGAGCGGATGGCATCCACTCAACGGTGCGATCTGGTCTTTTTGGTCAGGAACAGGCGCGCTACACCGGCAATGTGGCGTGGCGAGGCCTGGTCCCCGCCAAAGCGATAGCCCACCTACAGCTCAAGAAGGTCACCGGCGTTTGGATGGGACCGAATCGAAGCATAGTTCAATACTATGTTTCGGCCGGTCGAACATTTAATTGGATTGGCATCGGACGCTCGCCCCTTCCCGCTCGAGAATCATGGCTGGCCGAGGGCGAGATCAAAGACGCGCTGGCGGACTATGCGGGCTGGCATCCCATAATACAGACAGTGATCCAGTCGACCTCCACAGTCCTTCGGCAAGCGCTTTACGATCGCGAGCCACTTCCAGATTGGCGTGCGGGGCGGGCGGTGCTGTTGGGTGATGCGGCTCACCCAATGCTGCCTTTCTACGCACAGGGCGCCGCGCAGAGTATCGAAGACGCCTACGTTCTTGCGGGTTGCATCTCCATTTGGCCAGACAAGCCAACCTTGGCATTGTCGGAATACGTGCGTCTTCGCCGGCCTCGCACAGCCTGGATGCAGGACCTTTCTCGCCGCGAAGAAGAACTGTATCAAATGAATGACGCGCATAATATCGCGCAGCGAAACCAACGCATGCGTCGACATCGTACACCCGAGACAGCCGAATTTCCGCCGGAGCAAGTCAGGCTATATGGATACGATGCGGATGCCGTCGTCACATCAGCAGCAGCGGCCGCGTTAGCTTGATTGGCAACAGGCCACCCTCGCCCTGCGAAGAACGAATGCGCTCTTGATCCGGACCTCTACGCCGCTAAGGCATCTCTTGGCTCATCCGCCGCTCCAAAATGGGCGCCTCGCGCTTGGTCATCCGCGGATGTAACATTCTTCGGCGCCAACGGAACGTCGAGCACACCAATCGAAGGGCACAGCCATGAGAAGAGGCGGAACTGGGTTCATGCCGGGTGCGTCGCTGGCGCTGGCAATCCTCGTGGCCGGTACCGCCGCGCAGGCGCAGAGCTATCCGACGCGCCCGATTACGGCGATCATTCCGTTCGCCGGCGGCAGCGCGAGCGACGTGGTCAGCCGCATCATGTTCGAGCGGATGTCGCGCTTGTTGGGACAACCGATCATCGTCGAAAACCGTCCCGGCGCGGGCGGTAATAGCGGCACCGCCGCTGCCGCCAAGGCCGCGCCCGACGGCTACACGCTGCTTGGCGGCGGCTCGGGGCCGATCGCTGCAAACAAGACGCTCTACCGCGACCTCGGTTACGACCCGGAAAGCGATTTCGAAACGATCACGCCGTTTGCCGCCTTCACGATCGTGGTAACGACCAGCAACAAGCTACCGGTCAACAATCTGCGGGACCTAATCGGCTATGCCAGGGCCCACCCCAGCCTTAACTATGGGTCCGTCGGTATCGGCAGCTCGCAGCATCTGGCCGGAGAGTTCTTCAGTCAAATCACCGGAGTGAAGCTGACCCACGTCCCGTACCGCAACATCGGACAATACGTGCCGGACCTGATGGCCGGCACTGTCCCACTCGGCTTCCAATGGTATCCGAACGTAGCCCCCGCGATCGCGGCCGGGGGTGCGAAGGCCCTGGCCGTCGCCGGCGCAAACCGGCTCGATGCCCTGCCCGACACTCCGACCAGCAAAGAAGCCGGACTGCCCGAATACCTCGTCTCCGGCTGGTTCGCGTTGCTGGCGCCGAAGGGTACGCCGGAGGCTATCGTCGCCAAGCTCAACCACGAGGCAGCGGCAGCGCTGGCGGATCATGAGGTGCGCGAAAAATTCGCGCTGCAAGGCGCCGAGCCGATGTCGCTTCCCGTGGATCAGACCAAGAGGTTCATCGCCGACGAGATCAAGAAGTATCACGACATCGTCACGAAGGCGAAAATTCCGCAGATCGAGTGACGAACAGGCGGCCAACCGGTGGCAATCGAGGAACGGGTCTTCATCGCTGGTGCCGGGCCGGTCGGTCTCGCCGCCGCCGCCAATTTAGTACAGGCGGGTGTTCCGGTGACGGTGTTCGAGGCGAGATCCGGCCTGAGCGAGGAATCTCGCGCCTCGACCTTCCATCCGCCGACCCTCGACATGCTCGACCGGCTCGGCGCCGCCAAGCCTTTGATCGCGCGCGGCCTGATCGCGCCTTCCTTTCAGTATCGCAGCAAGCGGCACGGCATTTTGGCGCAATTCGATTTCGGCGCCATCGCGGACGCGACCGATCATCCCTACCGAGTCCAGAGCGAACAATTCTGGCTGACGCGAATTCTATACGATTGGTTGCGAACCGGACCGGGCTTTACGCTTGAATTCGACAGCCGGATCCGCGGGGTGGTGCGGCATCAAAGCCACGTCGAGGTCGCCGTCGAACGAAATGGACGCAGCGTGACGCGCACCGGCCGCTGGCTGATCGGCGCCGACGGCGCGCGCAGCGATGTGCGGCGCTCGCTTAAGGTAACGTTCGAAGGCTTTACCTGGCCGGAGCGCTTCCTGGTGGTGAGCACACCTTTCGACTTTGCTGCGGTGATGCCTGGCCTGGCTTCGGTGAGCTATGTGGCCGATCCGCAGCGCTGGCATTTCCTGCTGCGGATTCCCGGGCTTTATCGGGTTATGTTTCCGATTGCGGCAGACGAGAGCGACGCGCTCGCGCGCAATCCTGATTTCGCGCAGTCCCTGATGGCGACGGTGGTGCCGGGAATTTCTAACTACGAGATGGCGCATGTCACGCTCTACAAGGTGCACCAACGGGTTGCGCAGACGTTCCGGCTCGATCGCGCATTCCTGGTCGGGGATGCTGCGCATATCAACAATCCGCTTGGCGGAATGGGCATGAACGCCGGCATTCATGACGCGATCAACCTGACGTCGCGGCTTGCGGACGTCTGGCATGGGAGCAAGTGGATCGATGAACTCGATCGCTACGACCGGCAGCGCCGGCAGGTGACACGGGAGCATATCGAGAAGCAATCGATCCAGAACAAGCGCAATCTCGAATCCGATGGGGCCGAATTCGGCAAACGGCTCCGTTACATCGCCACCAGTCCGGATCGCACCCATGAATTCCTGTTGCAGGTCTCCATGATCGCCAGTCTGCGCCGCGCTGAAGAACTCGGTTGAAAAGGATGAATTAAACGATCAAGCCGCTGTTGCGCCCATAGTTGGGAGGCCTCCACACGGTCTCATCGATTCCAGTGCGATTAGGGCTCCATCAACACGCGCCCGATCGTGCTAAGCGCACGCAGCAGCGCGCGGGTGTTCTGCTCCAAGACATCACGATCGACGTTGTCGATCGTGTCACATGCCTGATGATAGCAGGGATCGTAGGGGCGAGCGGCCGCACCGCCGAACAAACTGGCCTGGGCCTCCGACTTCGGCTCGCTTGCGCCCGTATACAGGCCGACGGTCGGAATACCCTGTCGCGAAAATGAGGCGTCGTCGGATCGGTAAGAATCTCTAACGCGCTCCTCCCCTGCCAAACTGTGCTCGCGAAAGTCCGCAAGCAGCTCGCGTCCTGCGATCGTCGCTAATCTGTCACTGGCCGTCGAAGCCAGAACAAGGCGCACGAAATTAGGCGAGGCGACCATGTCCAGATTGACATAGAGCGAGATCTGCCGTCGCTCCCTTTCGGACAGGGTTCTGACATGGTAGCGCGAGCCGATGAGGCCGCGCTCCTCGGCACCCCAGAACGCAAAGCGCACGCCCGCACGGAGTTGGACCCCCAAGCGCAGCGCCGCTTCAAGCACTGCTGCTGAACCGCTGCCGTTGTCGTTGATGCCGGGTCCGTCGGGCACGCTGTCGAGATGCGCACCCACAACCACAATGGCGTCGTCGCGGTCAAAGTTCGTGGCGGCCAATACGTTTTGGGTCAGCCGATTGCCGCTCAGTGCGTTGACGGCAAGTCGTATCCTTGCACCGCCCCGAGCGGCGATCTCAAGAGAGCGACCGAGTTCATATGAGGTCCCGACGACCGGAACGGTAGCGAGCTCGCTCAGCTGACCTAAAAAGGCATCAGTGCGCCCGGCAGTCCCCTCATTCATGATGATGACGCCAACCGCGCCCGCAGCGACTGCGTTGGTAACCTTGGTCTGGAATGGGCAGATACCGCGACGGATCAATGCCACGGAGCCACGCTCAAATCCTTCAAAGTCGGCGATTTCGCAGCCGCTCGTTGCGGCCTGCGGTGCTCCCGCGTCGAGCCCGAGACGCACGGGGCGCAGACGCGCCACTACATCGCTTGAACCCGATTTGTCCATGGTCCGGAACGCGTCGGGCGCCGGGTCCTGGCCTCCGCCAGGCATGATCGTGCGCAGGATTGGAGGCGTCCGCTCCTCGAAGAAGGGGAACTCGAATTCTTCCAGCCGGACGAGATAGCCTGCCTCTCTCAATCTCTCCGCCACGTATGCCGCGGAACGATCGTATCCAAGCGTGCCGGCGGCCCGGTTGCCGCCACTTGCCGAGGCGATGTCCTGCAGCGCGCGGAGATGTTTGAAGGCGCCTTCGTTGGCCGTCGGTCCGGACACAGCGGCAGTGGGGACGCCACCGGTCAGGTTTTCCGCATTGACGATACCACCCGGTGGGATGGCAGCAAGCACTGCCGACAAGCCGATCAACCAGCACGCCGGAAGGGCCCTTGGTAATGACATCAAACGTGCGCGCCCGTCTTGCCTCGGACAGAGCATTGAGCTCAGAAGTCCGGCTTATCTGCGACCGGAATGTGATAGTCAAACAACGGAGTGTTCTCGGCGCAAACTTCTTCGAGCAGCGATTCTTGGACGCGCCGGGTAGCGCATTTATTGCAGATCAGGGCACATAAAAAGTGTCCGCATCACAGGCCTTGATATTGACCGCCGTCACCTACCATCGTCAATGAGCCTCCAGCGCTCCACGACGTGCAGTTTCTCGGTGTGCGCGCGGATACCCGGCGAGCGGCGCTTGCGGCGTGAATTTCAGAGGCGCCGCAGCGCCACCTGCCCGACCTCGTGATTGTCGCCCTTGGTGAGGATGAGATCGGCCCGCTGCCGGGTCGGCAGGATGTTCTCGTTGAGGTTCACCAGATTGATCCGGTTCCAGATCGCGGTCGCGGTCGCGGTCGCCTCCGCGTCGGAGAGAGTCGAATAGCGGTGGAAGAAGGACTTCGGGTCCGCGAAGGCGGTGCCGCGCAACGTGAGAAAGCGATCGACGTACCAGGCGTGCAGCACGCGCTCGTCGGCATCGAGATAGACGGAGAAATCGAAGAAGTCCGACACGTAGGGGATTGCCTTGCCGTCGCGCGGCGGCCGTCCGGTCTGCAGCACGTTGAGCCCTTCGATGATCAAGATGTCGGGCCGGTCGATCTCGATCCATTGATTAGGCATCACGTCGTAGCAAAGATGCGAGTAGACCGGCGCCCGCACCGGGCGGCGGCCCGCCTTGATGTCGGAGAGGAAGCGCAACAGCGCCGGCAGATCGTAGCTTTCCGGAAAGCCCTTCTTCTCCATCAAGCCTTCGCGCTCGAGGATGGCGTTGGGATAGAGAAAGCCGTCGGTGGTGACGAGATCGACCTTCGGCACATTGGGCCAGCGCGCGAGCAGCGCCTGCAACACGCGCGCCATGGTCGACTTGCCGACCGCGACCGAGCCAGCCACCCCGATGATGTAGGGCATCTTGCTGTCCTCGGTGCCGAGGAAATTCTGCTGGGCGTGGAACAGGCGCTGCGTCGCCGCGACATAGAGCGAGAGCAGGCGCGACAACGGCAGATAGATGTCCGCGACCTCGCGTATGTCGAGCCGGTCATGCAGTGAGCGCAGCCGGGTGACCTCCTCGGGAGTCAGGGTCATCGGCGTGTCGGCGCGTAACTCCGCCCATTCGGCGCGCGTGAATACGCGGTAAGGAGAAAGCCCGTCCTCGGTGCGCTGTTCCATTGCCCAACCCGTTGGCCCTGCCGATGGCACTAGCTGTGCTTGCGCGCCGCCTTCTCGTCGAGGCCAGATTGGGTCGCGCGGGCGGCCAGCGCCTGCTCCACCTCGACGAGCGCGATCCCGCGCGCCTTGAGCAGCACCAGCAGGTGGTAGATGAGATCGGAGGCCTCCGCGATCAAGCGGTCGCGCTCCTCGCCCACGGCGGCGAGCGCGACCTCGATCGCTTCCTCGCCGAGCTTCTTGGCGCACTGTGCCACGCCGCGGTCGAGCAGCTTGCGGGTGTAGGAAACGTCCGCGCTTGCCTGGGCGCGCTCGCGGACGCGCCGCTCCAAGTCGTAGATGGTGAACTCTGCCATTACTCAACCATATCACAGCGCGGAGCGCGGGCGGCGATAATTCGCATCACTCCCGCGTGTTTGGCTCACGGATCGAGCCGCATCGGCAGCCCGGCGGCCGCCATATAAGTCTTGGCCTCCCGCACGCTGTGCTCGCCGAAGTGAAAGATCGAGGCCGCGAGCACCGCGGTCGCGTGCCCCTCGCGAATGCCTTCGACCAGGTGCGCGAGCGTACCTACCCCACCCGAGGCGATGACCGGCACGATGACGGCATCAGCGATGGCGCGCGTCAGCGCAAGGTCGAAGCCCTGGCGGGTGCCGTCGCGGTCCATGGAGGTGAGCAAGAGCTCACCGGCGCCGAGCGAGACTACCTCGCGCGCGTAGTCGACGGCGTCGAGGCCGGTCGGGTTGCGCCCCCCGTGGGTGAATATCTCCCAGCGATCGGGCGCGACCTTCTTGGCGTCGATGGCGACCACGATGCACTGGTCGCCGAATTTCTCCGCCGCCTCCTTGACGAAAGCGCGCCGGGCGACCGCCGCGGTGTTGATCGAAACCTTGTCGGCCCCGGACGCGAGCAGCGCGCGCACATCCTCGATCGTGCGCACGCCGCCGCCCACCGTCAACGGCATGAAGCAGGCCTCGGCGGTGCGCCGCACCACATCGAGGATGATACCTCGGTTCTCGTGGCTGGCCGTAATGTCGAGGAAGGTGAGCTCATCGGCACCGGCCGCGTCATACGCCACCGCGGCCGCGACCGGATCTCCGGCATCGCGCAGCTCGACGAAATTGACGCCCTTGACGACACGGCCGTCCTTCACGTCAAGACAGGGGATGACACGAACCTTGAACATCGCAATCTCTCAGCCGCGCCCCGACCGCGCTTGTTTGATCAGCGCCAGCGCTGCCGCAGCATCCAAACCGCCATCATACAAAGCGCGGCCCGCGATCGCACCCGCGAGCTTGGTGGCGCGTGGTGCGACGAGCGCCTCGATGTCGGCGAGCGAAGCGAGGCCGCCCGAGGCGATGACCGGGATCGCGACCGCATCGGCGAGCGCAATCGTGGCGTCGAGGTTGAGGCCCTTGAGCAGGCCGTCGCGGGCGATGTCGGTGTAGATGATGGCGGCGACGCCTGCATCTTCGAAGCGGCGGGCGATGTCGAGGGTGGAGAGCTCGCTCGCCTGCGCCCAGCCTTCGACCGCGACCTTGCCGTCACGCGCATCGAGGCCGACCGCCACGCGCGAGGGAAATGTCCGCGCCGCCTGTCGCACCAGACCCGGATCGCGCACCGCGGCGGTGCCGATGATGACTCGCGCCACCCCCTTGGCGAGCCATGCCTCGACGGTGGCGAGGGTGCGGATGCCGCCGCCGAGCTGCACCGGGAGCGGGACCGCCGCCAGGATGCGATCGACTGCCATGGCGTTGACCGGCTTGCCCGCAAAGGCGCCGTCGAGATCGACCACGTGCAGGTATTCGAACCCCTGCACCGCGAAAGCCTGCGCCTGCCCGGCGGGATCGCGGTGAAACACGGTGGCGCGCGCCATGTCGCCTTCTTCCAGGCGCACGCACCGGCCGTCCTTGAGGTCGATGGCCGGAAACAGGATCACGGCTGCCACTTGAGAAAGTTCGCGATCAGCCTGAGCCCGAGCCGCTGGCTCTTCTCCGGATGGAACTGCGTGCCGACCGCGGTGTCGCGGGCCACGATGGCGGTAACGGGCCCGCCATAGTCCGCCTCCGCCACCAGGCTGTCGCGCGCGGCGGGCTTGAGGTGAAAGGAGTGCACGAAATAGGCATGCAGACCCTGCGGCCCGACCTCAATGCCCGCCAGGAGTCTGTGCGGGCGCACCTCGTTCAAGGTGTTCCAGCCCATATGCGGGATCTTCAGGCCCGGGTCGGAGGGCGTGATGCGGTCGACCTCGCCGGCGATCCAGCCCAGTCCCGTGGTGACCTCATATTCGCGCCCGCACTCGGCCATGAGCTGCATGCCGACGCAGATGCCGAGGAACGGGCGGCCCTGCCGGCGCACCCGCATGTCGAGTGCCTCCACCATGCCACTCACCGCATCGAGGCCGCGGCGGCAATCCGCAAA
>Ga0126381_100007911_pt1 | contig 11861 bp, 10 predicted proteins | sample PanSoiMetPlot_28_FD_96465 | JGI IMG/M metagenome (GOLD analysis project Ga0126381, IMG submission 96465) | Tropical forest soil microbial communities from Panama - MetaG Plot_28 | ecosystem: Environmental > Terrestrial > Soil > Tropical forest > Bulk soil | place: Panama | collected 2016-02-17
ACCAGAATTCCCGATTTGTATGACGGAGAGCCGGTCGTCGTGGCGTTGAAGACCCAGGCCGGTCCTTTGGATGTGACGGTTCGAGGCTCGATCGGCTCGATTCCATGGACCGCAACGGTCGCCTTGAAGGAAAGCCCAGTACGAGACGGTCTGTCCGTGTACTGGGCACGTCAAAAGATCGCAGCCCTCATGGACCAACAATATCATGGGCAAGACGACTCAATTGTCCGGCAAGCTGTGCTGGATGTGGCACTAGCGCATCATCTCGTCAGCAAATACACCAGTCTCGTGGCCGTGGATACGGAGCCGATTCGCCCAACGGACAAAACACTGGTCCTCCATGCGATGAAGACGAATCTGCCGGAAGGGCAAGGCTACCAGGCGATTTTTGGATTGCCGAAAACTGCGACGAGCGGACAGGCACAGATACTCCTGGGGCTGATCTTGCTCACACTGGCCTTGCTGCTGTGGAGTCATCGAACAACGGTGGCATGAGCCCCGTTCACTCCGCTCCCCGTAACCTGGCCGCGCTGACGGTGTGTCTCCTCTCTGTTGGACTGTGGCAGGTTGGGGAAGGATCGTGGATTTATGCGAAGGCCAAGCTCGCGCAGTACTTGTTGCGGCGGGCCTGGTCTCACACTCTGGCAGGAGAATCGTATATAAAGCCCTGGCCTTGGGCTGACACCTGGCCGATTGCGAGATTAATTGTTCCCAGCCAAGGTATTGATCAGATTGTGCTGGAGGGAGCCTATGAAAGGACCTTGGCATTTGGTCCTGGCCATCTCGAATCAAGCGTGGCGATCGAACAGCCAGGAACGGTTATCTTGACCGGCCATCGCGACACGCATTTCCGATTTCTTGAGCGACTCCGTCCAGGCGACGTCCTGACCCTTCAATCACGAACCGGACAGTGGAACAGCTTCAGCGTCCGAGATGTTCAGGTGGTTGACTCCCGTATCGCCTGGATTCACTTCGATACCAAAGATACACAGCTCATACTCGTGACCTGTTATCCGTTTGATGCGATTACAGCAGGAGGACCGCTTCGTTATGTGGTGACCGCAGAGGCACGTCAAAGTTAAGGCTCAACATATCTCTCTTTGAGCTGGCGACTGGAATCGATGCAAATTGTTTCAGTTTATGACTGACACATCGATCCAACGTGCCGCTTGACGACTCCCCTTCTATAGAGCCTCGATCAACACTCAAGATTCTGTTATCGTGTTTCTTAGACGCTCGCCTCCGTTTTGGCGCTGCGAGTAGGAAGCTTGAACTCGGAGTTGAGAGCATTTCGCTCTCCAGACATAGAGCAAGAAATTAGGGAGTTCTTTAAGGAGGTCTGCTATGAGAGGTGCAATAGGCAACCTCGTATGGATGATGCTGCTTGCAGCGTGCAGCTATCCCCCGGTGACGGACGGGTTTCACATTGACCTTCCTAAACCAGGCACGCCCACGATTGTCTGGGGAAATGATCCCAATGTCGTTGGAGTCGCGACCACTTGGTTGCAGAGACGGGGGTTGTCTCTTGTCGAGCGCAGTACGTTAGTCATCGATGTTGAGGAGGAACGTACCGAGTTATCCCACACCCTGAAGGACGAAGCGGCGATACTCCAAGCTGCCAAAAAACTCGGTGTTCAGGAAGTCGTATTTGTGGATAGAGGAGGCGACTATCGAGCCCCCGTGATCGCGGTTCGAGGGGTACATATTGAATCCGGCAGAATCCATTGGAGTGGCAGCGCCTGGTATTCAACGTTTGAGACTCGACCACCGAAAGATACCCTAGCCAAGCTAACCTGTCAGGCGTTGGCAACTGCATGGAATTTTCGGCCTCCCGGAGCCAAATGGTTTGTTTCTTCGGAAGCTATGTGCATAGTGAACCAGCCTGTGGCCCATTAGGCAGTATCGCCACTGCGAGGATTGCATGCGAGGGTTAATGAACACCGCATCCTCCCTTCGACCCAACGCGCTCTGCGGCCAGGAGAGAGGCGCAAGGAACCATTGGAATGGTTGTATGTGGTTCTTCGCTGTGCTTATGTGCGTGGTCAGTCTCTCAGGCTGTTCCGCAACGTACGAGGCCACAAAGACGCCCAGGTCGCCGACTGAACAGTTGCTTTTAACTCAATCGCTCCAACGAACTCTCATCGAGGCTGAGGTGCCGATTTCGCCAGGACAAACTGTCGCAGTGGAAACCGTTGGCCTCACGGCAGACCAAGCATTGGTGACCGCGTTCATCGAGAAATGGCTCGCCCGAGAAGGATTCAATCTTCCCAAGGATGGCAAAGAGTCTTTGATGGCCCGAGTCACGCTGGACGCCTTTGGAACGCTCCAGGACGTAACATTCTTTGGAATTCCCCAGATCACGACCATAGTGCTCGCGTTCCCAGAGATTGCCATCTATAAAGTGCAAAAACAACTCGGCATGACCCGTCTTTCGGTCGACTTCATCGAGAAGCAGACCGGGCGACTCATACGTTCTACACCGATCTATGAAGGAGACGCGTATTACAACAAGTATACGGTGTTCGTGTTCATTAACTTTTCGGGTACGGACCTCCTGCCACCGCCCCCGTAGCATGTTTTTTGGGACAAATCGGAAGAGCATCGATGCAGGCGATCAATCGGAATCTAACCCACGGCCCGCAGAATCGAACGGACGCTGGTTCGGCGGAGTAAAAGCCCCTTGAGGGTTTCACCCCTCCGCAAGAGCCTGTCAACCTCCCTGGGTCGCTGAATGGTACTTACCAGACATCCTTTCATATGATGTCGATCAATCTACACGTCAATTTTTGACGATGAATAGTCCAGCGGTTGGGTTGGCCCAGATGTATTGATACCAGCAGGGACTTCTCTGCCGATCCCTAGGCGCGTCCTCTTGACAAATAACAACTAATCGCTCATTCTGGGGTGCTGTTTAGTCGCGACGACTCAACGCTGGAGCTTCGAGAAACGACCCTACGGGGCTGTGACAGGCACTTGCAAGTTGCTGAGGTGGGTCCATTCTGGAGTTCTAAGGACACGGATGAGGAGGACGATGCAAAAGGTAAAAGGCGAGCAGGCTGCTTTTGTCTCCCATGCGACTCGCGAGCATGGGTCAAAAGAGACCGTTCGCAAGAAACTGGTGTCTGCGTACACGAAAGCCGCGCGCGACCGGCGTTCGCAAGAACGGTGGACTCTCAAGATTCCCGCTCGCTTCCGGATCCAGGGCAAAGAGGCATCAGGCATCACGCACGATCTGAGCCCAACAGGCCTGCGGGTCATCAGCGACACTAAATTGTCTCTCGCCACACCGCTGGCGATGCAATTTCGCTTCGGAGGAGAAACCTGCTATGCCCAAGTCGCTGGCCAGGTGGTATTTTGTCGAAAGCTTGGCAACGATGCACACGCCAAGTATGAGATCGGAATCAAGTTCTCGGCCATTCGTGAGTGGGAGCAACGGATCCTGAATTCGGCTGCTCAGGTCTTAAAGGAGGACAGCCTTACACGAGACAACTCGTTCCTCACCATCCAGGTGTCAGAGGACAATCTGGCGAGAGAGGCCGCTAATCTCTCTGCCGAAGCCGTTGAGGTTCATCCCGATGAATCCTGCCGCGGATTCAAAAGAGGCGGGAAACTCACGCCCCATCCAGCTTGGATCTTGGAACTGAGACAGAATATGGAACCTACGTGGAATGCCATCTTAAATTCGAAACTCATTCAGGAAGTCTCGGCTGGAACGCTTTCGTTACGGCAAATCCGGGCCTGGCTACTTCAGCTCTATCCGTTCATCGAAACCTTTCCAAAATGGATTGCCTTGAATATCTCCAAAACTCAGGATCCTATGTCCAGAGGTTTTCTTATTGACAATGTACGGGTCGAAAAACGACATGCGGAGCAGTGGGTCTATATGGCCGAAGGCTTCGGAGTTAAGCGAGACGACCTGTATACGGTGAAACCCCTTCCTGAAGTCGATGCACTGACTCACTGGCTCTGGTCAATCAATACTCAAGGCACACTGGCCGAGGCGGTGGCTGCCACAAATTATGCCATCGAAGGGATCACCAAGGACATCGCGATACTCATACTCAAGGGCTTACCTCTATATGAAGGGGTACACGGCATACATCTTGAGCGAAAAGCCTATTGGTGGTTGGAGACTCATGCCAAATATGATGATCTGCATCCTCAACAGGCTTTGGAGATTATCAAACTGTACGCGACATCGAAGGAACTGCAGAATAAGGTCACATTTGTCACTCGACGCAGTCTTGAATATCTGCTCATGGCCTTTGAGACTTGCTACACGCAATTCCAACCGCAAGGCTCAGCCGCCGTCGCGCACGGAGTCTAATTCTCGAAAGAGCGGACTCGTGTAGATCGATGCATTTCCTTGGATTTCTGAGGGCACGTGCTGTCCACCGACATTGAATATGAGGCACAACGTTCGCCCCCGAAACCCAGAGCCCTGTTGAGCTCACCTTTATAACTCGTCACCGTCCTCTGTAATCTCCAAAATGGCCCAGACATCTCTTTCTAATTCTTCTTCATTCCTTGCCTAGAAACGTGACAGGGGCGATGATAGCCTCCTGATAAAGCATTACTGAGATTGGAACCTGCCCCGCCCCTCAATGTGCTTCTTACCTACTCACGGCGTATCATTGTCGGAGGACGTTCTATGCTTGGTCGCGAGGGGGATTGGTTCCCTGGGACCCTGAATAAATGGGTAGGGTCATGAATCTCTTCGCACTCTCCGGATTGCTGACTGGTATAAGTTCCCTGGCATTCGGATATTTTGTCTATTGGAAAGGTACCCATAGACCGTTAAATCGGCTCTGGTTCATCTTTACAGTCTCCGTTGCTGTGTGGGGCTTCGGAGGAATGTGGATTGCTCTCGCGCCGACACCGACCCAGGCCTTGTGGGCCTGGCGTCTGGCGTTAGCTTTCGGCGTCTTCTGGATTCCAATTTTCTTCCACCATTTCGTGCGGACGTTTTGTAACCTTCCTGGACGAGCCTTCCTGATTTTTACATACGCTACTGGCATCGCAGTGTTCCCCTTGTGTTTTACGAACCTGTTTTTCTCAGACGTGAGGTTCGCTTTTTCCTCCTTTTACTACTCCTTACCCGGCGCAATCTTTCCACTCTTCACGCTCTGGTGGGTCCTGCTGGTGGTGTACAGCCACTTCCTGCTCTACAAAATGCATCGCCTCACGTTAGGTCTAAGACGGAGGCAGATCGAATATTTCTTCTTAGCGACCGCAATCGGTTACGCCGGCGGATTCTTAGGCTTTTTGCCGATCTTTGGCGTCGATCTCTACCCCTATGGAAATTTCGCAATCGTGTTGTATCCGATGATCATGGCTTACGCGATCGTCCAGTACCGGCTGATGGATATTGCGGTGGTCGTCAACAAAGGACTCGCCTATGGGTTAGTGCTTGTTCTGATTCTGATTCCCATGTACCTCGCTATCTTCTTTACCCAGCACATTACGTTCTATGCGATTCCACTGCTGTTGGCGAGTTTCTTGGTCTTTGTCTGCGGCGCGTGGGTGGTGGGCAGCAATCCCGCGGCGGTGACCAATCGGACCTTTGGCCTCCTTACTTTAGGAATCTGCATCTGGTTGGTGAGCATGTCGATGCTCTACTCCGCGACTAACGACGATGAGGCGACCTTCTGGGGGAAATGTATCTATTTGGGGATCGTCTATATTCCGGCTTTTGTATACCACTTCTGTGTTCGCCTGCATCGACCCACCGACAATAAGCTGATACTCGTGAATTATCTGCTTGGCACTGCGTTTCTTTGCACGCTTGCCACACCCTACCTGGTGAATGGGCACTATTCATACTTTTGGGGGCTCTATCCTAAGGCCGGCCTTTTACACCCTCTCCTCTTAGTCTATTTTTTTAGTGTGAGCGGGCTTGCCCTGCGACAACTCTATCTCAGTTCGGAGACGAGTGGAGCGATTGTCTCACATAAGGTGCCGAGAACTATCTTCTGGGCCTTCGTCGTTGGATACGTGGCTTCTATTGACTTCATACCCAGCTATGGACTCGCGATTTATCCAATCGGTTATTTGATGCTGGTGCTTTGGGTAACCATTGTCAGCTACGCCGTTGTGAAACATCAGCTGTTGGACATCTCGATCAGCCTAAAGCCAAAGCTGCTCATCACTGCACGAGCTCTGACGGTTATCACAGGCTGCTACTTTGGAATCTTGCTGTTACTCCACCTGTTCACTGGAGGACTGCCCTACCTGCTAGCAGGAATCCTCGTTGGAACCTTCTCGGTCTTCGCAGGCAGCTTTGTTTATCTCCAGAAGCGCATGGAGAAGGAAGTCAAGAAAATCTTATTCAGGGAGAGCCACGATGCTTACGAGACCCTGATGGCTTTCTCACAATCGCTGGTGACGATCCTGGATCTGAGGTCGCTCACCGGCGAGATTGTCCGCACACTCGTCCACGTGCTGGGAGCCAAGACAGCTTCTCTCTATCTTCGCAACCAGGAGAAAGGTGTCTATGTCCTTTCCACCTCCGTTGGTCAGGAGGCAGACGGACTACAGGACCTAAGCTTTAGAAAGGAAGACGCGCTGCTGCGTCACCTCTTGCATGTACAGTCCATTGTGGTTCGGGAAGAGTTGGAAATCCGCGATGAGGCCAGGGGGACGGATCCGATCCTGGGCGTGCTAAAAGCGATGGAGGCCGAAGCCTGCATTCCGCTCGTAAACAAAGGCAGTTTAATTGGTTTCTGTAATCTGGGGAGGTGCACTAATTTAAAGATGTCCTCCGGTGAAGACTTACATCTGTTGACGACCTTAGGTCGCAACGCAGCGATTGCACTGGATAACGCGCTCCTATATGAGGATCTGAAGCGTTCACAAAAGCTCATACAGCGCGCCGATCGCCTCCGTTCTCTGGAAACCATTGCGGGTGGATTTGCTCATGAGATTCGAAACCCGCTCACTTCCATCAAAACCTTCATTCAGTTGGCGCCCTCTCGTCGAGACGACCCCGAGTTCATGGGTGAGTTCAGCTTGGTGGTCCAGGATGATGTGTCGCGAATTGAGCGATTGATTGAAGAAATCTTGCATTATGCTAGGTATATGGAACCCAAGCTTTCTGAAGAGGACCTCAATGAAATCGTGATGTCCTCTCTTCCATTTGTTGAAGTTCAGGCAAACCAAAAAGGCATTAGTATTACGCACGACCTGGCGCCAAACCTACCGCGCATGCTGCTGGATCGGCAGCAAATTAGGCAGGTCTTGATGAATCTATTCTTGAATGCCATGGATGCAATCACGAAGGCCAAAGGGCAAATCGCTGTCAAAACACGGCTTTTGACCAAGCCAACCGATGATGAGTGGGTGCATATCGAAATCGCTGACACCGGGTGCGGGATTTCAGCGGACGACTTAGAACACATCTTCGATCCATTTTACACGACCAAGCACGAGAGTGAGGACCGCGAGGGCACGGGCCTCGGGTTGGTAATTGTCCATCAAATTATCCAGGAGCACGGCGGACACGTCGAAGTGGAGAGTCAAGTCGGGCGAGGGACCACATTCTTGATCAATCTGCCGGTCAATCCTGATTCTTCGCGGTAGGACCACGCATGAGCCGTGTGTGAAAGATTCGGTGATCGATTATCCTGCTCCCCTTGAAATTGAGACCACCTCTACGACATGGTCCTGAGTGGACTGAGGAGGTGGCGATGGCAGAAGAGTCGACAGATCCGATTGAACGGTGGACGGCCAAGCGCCGCGTGGCGCTGGTGGTCAGCATCTTGAAGGGCGAGACCTCCGTAGCCGAGGGGGCTCGGATGCACGGGTTGACGGTGGCCGAGGTCGAGGACTGGCGCGAGAAGTTTTTCCTGGGCGCAGAGAACGCGCTCCGCAGTCGGCCCACGGACGAAGAGGCGCTCAAAGTCGAGCAGATCAAGACGCTCAAACAGAAGATCGGGGAACTGCTCGCGGATAACGATCTCTTACGGGAGGCGTTGAAACCAATGGAATGGACCCATCCCTCTTTTCGTGGCATCCTCTCGACGCCATGTCCGGAAGGCACGCCACAAACATCAACTAAGGAGGGATGACACATGCAGGTGACGACAATGGGGATTGATTTGGCGAAGCAAGTCTTCCAGCTCCACGGCGTTGATGCCCACGGCAAGACGGTTTTAACGAAGCGGCTCTCCCGGTCAGCCCTAAGACCGTTCATGGCCAATCTGCCTCCCTGCCGAGTTGGGTTGGAAGCCTTTGCCAGTGCTCACTATTGGAGCCGGCAACTGCGCGCCTGTGGTCACGACATCCGCCTGATGAGTCCCCAGTTCGTCAAGCCGTATGTGAAGTCTCAGAAAAACGACTCGAACGATGCCGAAGCCATCTGTGAGGCGGTCTCCCGCCCCACCATGCGGTTTGTCTCTCCAAAGACCATCGGACAGCAAGATCTGCAAGCTCTGCATCGTATCCGCCAGCGCCGCATCCATAACCGCACTGCTCTCAGCAATCAGATCCGAGGGTTATTAATGGAATACGGCATCACACTCCCTCGTCAGGTCGCCCAAGTGCGGCGACGGTTGCCAAGCCTCTTGGAGGATGCCGCCCAGCAGTTGAGCAGCTTGGGTCGCGAGCTCCTGGAGGACCTCTATCGAGAGCTGGTCACACTGGACGGACAACTCCATGAGATCGAGGGACGGATCAAGCGCATCTTTGCCGCTACGGAAGTCTGTCGCTGGCTTGCTCCGGTCGAGGGCGTGGGACCCCTGATCGCCACCGCGATGGTGGCGGTTGTCGGGGACCCTCGTGCCTTTAAAAACGGCCGACATTTGGCGGCTTGGCTGGGGCTCGTGCCTCGTCAACACTCGAGTGGTGGCAAGCATCTCTTATTAGGCATCACCAAGCGCGGTGACCGTTATCTGCGTGCCCTGTTGATCCACGGGGCGCGAGCCGTGGTTGTTCGAGCTGCGGCGAAGCAGGATGCCCGCAGTCGCTGGATCGCCGAGCTCCAACGCCGTCGCGGTACCAATCGGACCAGTGTGGCGGTGGCGAATAAGAATGCCCGGATCCTCCGGGCGTTGATGACGACAGAGGCACACTATCGCCGAGCGGCGTCATGACACTCCTCAGCGATTGATGATGACCGTGAAACCCGCCCGAGATTGCAGGGGCTGACACGCGTGATGGCACAAACGGGACGACCCGCTCTTTTAGAACCTGAAAAGGGTAGAGGCCCACGGGACCGAGAAACCAATGAGGTGAAAGAGCGCACATACCATCAGGACCAGAGACGCCACAGCGCCCCACTCACAGGCCGAATATACGTCCGCAGTCTTGTCTTGGGCCGCTGCGTGAACACAGTCCTTGCAAATGGTATGGGTCCATATACGTACCCTTTGGACCGGAAGACATCCGACGGGTGAGAGTGGCCTTGTCGGGTGTTTTGGAACGACGCAGTTGTCGAGTACTAAAGGTGGGCCGAGCCGGCCTTTATCGCGAGCGCGAGGGGACCCAGCCAAGGGGCCGACCCGATCCGCGGTGGACCGAGACGCTGCGTCGGTTGATTGCGCAGCATTCCACGTTCGGGTATCGGCGGCTGTGGGTATTGCTGCGGTACCAAGAAAAGCTCGTCGTGAATCGGAAGGCGGTCTATCGGGTGCTGAAGCAGAAGCGGTGGTTCGTGCATCAACGGGCATCCACTCCACAGCCTCGGGCGCGGGGTTGGGTGAGTCGGGCGAGTCGGAACAATGAACGGTGGGCGATGGATGTGACGCATATCACCTGTGGGCAAGACGGGTGGGCGCATCTGGCCGCGGTGATTGACTGTTATGATCGGGAAGTCATCGGCTATGAGTTCGCCCTCCGGAGTCGCCCGAAGGAGGCCGATCGAGCGGTGGAAGCAGCCTGCCTCGCCCGGTTCGGGACGCTCCGCCGCGTCGGCGCCCCGGTTCTGCGCAGCGACAACGGCCTGATCTTCCAGAGTCGCCGGTTTCGGCAAGCCTGTCGAGACTATCGTCTGCAGCAGGAGTTCATCACACCGTACACACCGGAGCAGAACGGTATCATCGAGCGGTTCTTTCGCAGTCTCAAAGAAGACTGCGTCTGGCAGCACACTTTCCCGACGTTTGAGGTGGCGCGGCGGGTCATTCGAGATTGGCTGCAATGGTACAACCAGGATCGCCCGCATCAGGCGCTGGGGTATCAAAGCCCTGTCCGATATCGTGCGCAACAAACAACCCAGGTGGCTTGATTCCAGGGGAGCACTACACGATGTCTCACACGACAAAACTTCATCGAGCAATGGAACGTTTTCAAATGGTCCTAGCTAGGAAGGCGACCGCAAAATGCTTGCTGCTGGTCTTGCTTAGCTCGCATATTTTGATCCCAATAACTGCTCTCGCCAACAACGGTCCTCAGTTTATCGGCTTTTCCGCTGAATCGACGGCGTTGGCAGGATCTGGCCATGTCGCAGTGGCCGATACTTCGTCCATCAACACGAACCCGGCCGCATTATCATTAATCCAGGGGACTCGCTTCGATGTGACCGCGGGAGTTCTGCAGGCGTTTCTGCACCACTCGGATGTCTTTGGAAACAACGATGTGGCGGGCCAGAATAATGTGTTCGCACTGGGAAACCTGGGGGCGGCGACGCGACTGGCCTCCGTGCCGGGCCTCACCGTTGGGGCTGGCATTTTCACACAGGGAGGGTTTGGGTCAGATTATCGGAACCTCATGACCGCGTTTGGCACGCGGGATGACACGTCCTCATTTTTTCGGTATCTCAAGTTCGCGATTGGATTGAGCTATGAAGCCACCGACCGGCTGTCCTTGGGGATTGCCCCCAGCGTGGGGTATTCCGATGTCTCGCTCCGGCTGTTTCCCGGCACGTCGGTGCCCCCGTCAGCGGGACTGCCTGCTGGGTTCGCCGGCTTCAGTATCCGAGACACCTGTGCCCGGAACGGTGGCCTGGGGGAGCTGGGCGGCCAATGCCCCTCCGATGTCGTCTTTGGGGTCAAGGTCGGCGCGATGTACCGGGCCCTGCCGTGGGTGACTGTCGGCGCCACCTACACCTCGCCCGTCAAATTCACTGACACTAACGGCCAAGCCACCCTGAATTTCTCCGCCTTCGGCTTAGGGACCGTGAACTATGACGCGCGCGTGACGGGGATCAAGTGGCCCCAGCAGGTCGATGTGTCGCTGGCGGCGAAACCGATGGAACAGTTCACGGTGGCGCTGACAACGAGTTGGCTCAACTGGGCGACCATCAACACCATCCAGATTACGGCCACGAACCCCAGCAACGCGCTGGCCCCCTCCCAGGTCAATCTGAACTTTCCCTTCAATTGGAAAGATCAGTACGTGGTCGCCCTTGGACTCTCCTATGCGGTCCTCCAAGAGCCGTCCTGGAAAGAGAGAGACCGGCTGGTGCTGAGAGCCGGGTACAACTACAGCAATAATCCCATTCCAAAAGAGACCCTGAGCCCGTTATGGCCATTAATAGTCGAGCACCACTTTGCCGGCGGAGTCGGCTATCGGTTTACCGAGAACTGGTCGTACGACCTGGCTGGCATCTATGGCGTGAAGCACAGCGTGACCTATACCAATCCCTCGCTGCCCTTTGGGCCCAACGCAACCGAATCGATCAGCGGCTATTATATTTACAACACCGTCAGTTATAGGTTCTAGCGTGACCCGGAAGCTTGGAACAATAGTGATCAGGTCACGCAACGTTCTCTCCGCGATATTCATCCCCAAGAATGGCAGCTCGCAGCCGGATCCAGTCGGCAAGCAGGCGATCGGCGCAACGAAGACGTGGATATCACGAAAACGGAGGGGCAACCCCCAACTATCCGCGACCACGCGCAGGGGGAGCGGAGGGAAAGAAGAAAAGT
>Ga0126381_100007912_pt1 | contig 11861 bp, 12 predicted proteins | sample PanSoiMetPlot_28_FD_96465 | JGI IMG/M metagenome (GOLD analysis project Ga0126381, IMG submission 96465) | Tropical forest soil microbial communities from Panama - MetaG Plot_28 | ecosystem: Environmental > Terrestrial > Soil > Tropical forest > Bulk soil | place: Panama | collected 2016-02-17
CTGGCCCTGTGCACCGAGGCGGGCCTGCCCGTCGTCCCGCAGGGAGGGAACACCGGCCTGGTCGGCGGCGGCGTGCCGCGGCACGGCGAGGTCGTGCTGAGCCTGGCCCGCCTGAACCAGATGGGCCCGGTCGACCGCGAGGCGTCGGCGGTCACCGCCGGTGCCGGGGCAACCCTCCAGCAGGTCGCGGACGCCGACCCTGAGCTGGAACTCGGTATCGCGATCGCCAGCCGGGACAGCGCGACCGTCGGCGGGGCGGTGGCGACCAACGCCGGCGGGGTACGAGTCCTGCGCTACGGGCCCATGCGCGCGCAGTTGCGCGGCATCGAGGCGGCCCTGTCCGATGGCACGGTCGTGTCGCATCTGGCCGGGCTGACCGAGGACAACACCGGCTACGACTACCCGTCACTGCTGGCCGGGTCCGAGGGCACGCTGGCCGTCATCACCGCGGCGCGGCTGCGGCTCATCCCGCGGCCGCGGGACACGGTCACCGCGATCATCGGGCTCGGCGGTCTCGGTGAACTCCACGCGCTGGCCCTTCAGGCGGTCAGGGAGGTTCCCGGACTGGTGTCGGCTGAGTTCTTCACCGGGACGGGACTGCGCATCCTCGTCGAGCACGCCGGCCTGGTGCCGCCGCTGCCGGCTCCCGCGCAGGCCTATCTCCTGCTCGAGGCTTCGGGCCCCAGCGCGCTGGACGATCTCGCGGGCGTGATCGCCGACCGGGACGCCGCCGTCGGACAGTCCGCGGCAGAAAGACGCCGGCTCTGGTCCTACCGGGAACGCCATCCCGAGGCGGCCGGGTTCCTCGGCGTCCCGGTCAAGCTCGACGTCTCCGTGCCGGCCGGGCAGTGGGTCCGGCTCGCGTCCACGGTGGCTGACGTGGTCACCGAGGCCGATCCAGAGGCCAGGGTCATCACGTTCGGCCATGTCGCCGACGGCAACGTGCACATCAACATCGTCCCCGGCGGAGCCGCGAACGGCGCGGGCGGCGCGGGCGGCGCGGGCGGCCGGCATGAGAATGCGGTGTTCTCCTTCGTCGCCTCGCTCGGCGGGTCGATCTCCGCCGAGCACGGCATCGGCGCGCTGAAGGCGCCATGGCTCGGACTGGCCCGCACCCCCGCCGAACGCGCGCTGTTCGCCAGGATCCGCGCCGCGTTCGACCCGCCGGGCACGCTGAACCCGCACGTTCTGCCCCGCTTAGCCCGCTGAGCAATCTTCGTTGGCCGCCGAGATCCTGGCGTGGTGGGGAATGCGCCCAACCAGCGGGCATTGAGGTGTTATTGTCTGGGGCTGTGAGCGGCCCGCCGCCGGTTCTTGGGCACGCCGCTGTCCGTCTCCCGTGTTTCCGAGAGGTGGCTCCTCAGTGTCCTGGCCGCGGAACGACGTGGCGCGCTCCCTGGTCGCGCTGACCCCGGCTAGCGTGATCCAGCAGCTCGGAGGCCTTACCGCTGCTGCCGAGGGAGAGCCGCCCTTGCTCAGCGTCCACCTCGCCAGCGGCCAGGTTCTCGATGGCTCGCTGATGCGGGTCGACTCCGACCGCGGGACGGAGGTGCTGGTGCTGGCCGACTCGCGGACCGGCCGGCTCGCCTACGCTCCGCTGGCGAACGTGGCCGCCGTCGAGCTGCGCAATCCCGAGCCGTTCCGGGACGTGATCACCGGAGGACGGCTGCCATCACCGCCCGCCGGCGGCCCGGTCACCCGGCTGGCGCTGCAGCGGGAGTTCGTCTTCACCAGGGAGTTCCCCCTGCACATCGACTGGGCGGCGGTGGACGGTTCAGATCTGCTGCTCGGCAACACGGTCAGGTTGCTCCGGGGCTTGCGGGAAGCTGTTGCCCAGGTACGCTCCGACGAGATGGGCCGCGAAGCCTGGGAACCGGTGCACGCGCTGCGGGTGGAGCACCATGCGGGGGCGGGACTAGCCGTGGTTTCGGCACCTGACGGGCTGACGGTGCGCGCGGATCTGTCCGCCGCGCTGCCGCGAGCCCTGACCGACGAGCTGTTCAGGAAGATCAGCGCATTGCTTTAACGCTTTGACGGTACAAACACTCATACGCGGTACGGAGGACTCAGATGGGACTGGCGGAACGCCGCGCGGCTGAGCGGTGGAAAAACGATTACTACCCTGACTGGAAGGCGCGCATCGACCAGGCGGCGGGCTTCGAAGTACCGGTCGAGGTGTCCTGGGAGCAGCTGGCGGAAGAGGATTACGCCGACAGCTACGGCGAGTTCTTCCCGAAGGTCTACTTCCAGCCACTGGTGCTGGCGCTCAGCGCCATCACGGTAGACGACATGGGCAAGAGCGCCATCCGGGAGGGACTCTCGCAGATCGTCATTAAGAACTCGGGAGAGTACGGCAGCTCTTCTGGCATAACTTTCCGCAATGGTGTGCTCACCATCAATCACCGGCCGCATGTCAACGTGCATTACTACGAGGAACGCGCGAAGGCGATCCAGCAGAACCTGGAGTCCGGCCTCTAGCGGGCGCCTGGCAGCTACCGGCCCGTCGCGGGCTCCGCTCCGCGGCACCGTGGCCTGCTCGGGCGTGTGGCAGGGCGGACGGCCCGTGGCGGGGTGGCCGACCTGGGCGGGCCGCCCACCCTGCCAGCGCTGATCGGGCTATGAGTTGCACCCGCAGCCGCACCCGCTGGGGCAACCGCATGATGAGCCGTGCCCGCATGAGCAATCACGCACCATAAATCACCCCCCTCCGGCAATTTATCTATGCCGCTTCTGCTGACTCGCGAGTTCGATTGCACCATGACCAGGAAACAGCGTCTAGTGATCGCGTCGGTCACAGTTTCCTAACTGGATACCTTGCCGCGAAAAAGACGGTATTGGTGGGAATGGTCATGAAATTCCGGGTGGCTCGGTGCGCGGACTGAATGAGCGCGGTGCGGAACTGCCCGACTCGGTCGTGCGTGGGTAGCGTCACGGCGACTTGCGAGACTTCAGTGCCGGAATGATCGTGGATCGAAAGGCTCGGAAATCCGAGCCTTTCGATCCACGATGATCGCGGCATCCAGACCAGCGCCCGGTTCGCGGCATATATACCCCCGCTGACGGGGGGCGGGGCTGTGGACGAGGGGACCGGGGGCGGGGCCGAGGGGGGCGGGGCCGAGGGACCGGGGGCGGGGGCCGAGGGACCGGACCGCGGTAACGAAGCGACCGGCCGGAAGCGGATCCATGTCGTGGTCGCGGGATGCGGCGACCGCCGGTCACGCCTCATCCGGTCAGCGCCTCTTGGGCTTCATGTACCAGGCCCAGATGACGACCACGATGATCAGGAAGAGGAGAAAGACGTAGGAAACCGGGAAATCGAAATGGCCGGAGCCGCGGGGAATACGCCCAGCCAGCGTTCCTGCACCCACCATACTTGAGCATAACTCCGCGTACCAGGACCAGCAAAGCTACCCGAGCACGGACGGCAGCAGCAGCTCAGCTCAGCTCAGTTCAGCCCGCGAGCTATATCGGTTGCCGCCGAAGAGCGGATCCCGCTCTAATGCCTGCATGACCACCAGCGACCACACCGGGCACGTTGAGCGCAACCGGCGCCACTGGGACGAGCACGCGGCGGGGTGGCACGGACCGCTGGCACCCGCGGAATGGTCCGCCCGCCATCCGCACTGGGGGCTGTGGGCCACCCCGGAGTCGCAGGCCTTGATGCTGCCCGAAGACGTTGCCGGGATGCGCGTGATCGAGCTGGGCTGCGGAACCGGGTACGTCTCGGCCTGGCTGGCGCGGGCCGGCGCCCGTCCGGTCGGGCTTGACCTGTCGCACAAGCAGCTAGCCACCGCGCGGGCGATGCAGGCGGAGTTCGGCCTCGGCTTCCCCCTGGTGCTGGGCGACGCCGAGCAGGCCCCGTTCGGCGACGGCACGTTCGACTTCGCGATCAGCGACTACGGTGCCTCGCTGTGGTGCGACCCGCACCGTTGGATCCCGGAGGCCGCGCGCCTGCTGAGGCCCGGCGGCCGGCTGGCGTTCACCCGCCGCTCACCGCTGTTCGCGCTGTGCGCGCAGCCTGGCGCGCCCGCCTCTACATCGTTGCAGCGTGCGCAGTTCGGCCTGCTCCGGGTCGAGGAAGGCATGGCCGTGGAGTTCACTCTCGCGCACGGCGAGATGATCCGCCTGCTGCGCGCCTGCGGCTTTATCGTCGAGGACCTGATCGAGATCCAGGCACCCGACCCGCCGCACCGCGATTACGACGAGGTCTCCGCCGGCTGGTCCCGGCGCTGGCCCAGCGAGGAAATCTGGAAGGCGCGGCTGGCCAGCTAAAGCGTGAAGCGCCGGATGGCGGCTGCCTGATGCTGGTCACCAGGCAGCCGCCACTTAACCGGCCGGGCATGCTTCGCAGCTACCCTAAGTTATGGCTCGACACCCCAGACCAGAACCCCGTTGAGATACAGGGTCACGGTCTGCGTGGGCTTGTACACGAAGCTCTCGTCCGAGATAAACGAATAGCTGTCGGTCGTGATGAATTCTGACCAGTTGACGTGGTGGATCCGCGTCTGGATCTCTCCGCTGCTCTGGCCGGGAGCTATCGATCCGGCCGCGGCCGTGAAGCCGATCTGGAGGTAAGAGTTCGCCATCGTCACCGGCGTGGAAAGAGATACGAAGTTGGCCGTAACGTTGCTGCAGCCCACCAGGGCATAGTCACACGCGAATACCAGCGGGTCTGTGGGAGCCTCATTGGTGAACCAGTACCGCATGGTCAGAGAACTCAGGGGCACGGCAGTTGTGCCGTTGTTGATGATCTGATAGTGCGCGTATAGCTGGTTATCGGGATTGTCGTTATCGTGCGAGCGGTCCTCAACCATCAGTCCGCTAGCACTTGCAGCCGGAACGACGCTGCTGTGTGCAGCTTGAACGGTACTGCTGTGTGCAGCCGGAACGATTCCGAAAACAAGCAACGGTACGATCAGGGCGGTACCTAGTGCCAGCCTCTTGATAGCCCTCTTAGGTGAGTCCGGTTGCCGTTTTGTCATCCGTGCACTCCTTCCTGACGGCACGGCGACGATTCGGTCCGAAATGTTATCGGGAGCCGAAACAGCCATGACCGTCTCATCGGGCTGGGCGGCGCCGTCACCGACCAGCTCGTGATTTGTCGCTCTCACGGTCGCACGGAGTGTAACCCTGAATTTATCTCGGAGGGAATGAACAGCGGATAGCCAGGTGATCCTAACTTTGACCGATAGCGCGGGAAACTTGCCGTCCCCGCACGTCAGGACGCGTATCAAATAAGAACGGCGATCGCTGCCGCGCATGTAAGACGGATGAAAGCTTTCATAGCGGCGACCCGCCGGAGCGGCTCAACGGAGCGGCTCAACGGCGCGGCCGCTGTTTGACCCCGGCGGCCAGCAGGTCCACCACTTCGGCGATGCGGGCCGCGCGCAGGTCGGGCCGCCGGGTCGTCGCGTCGATCCAGCGGAGGTAGGCCTTGCGGTAGAACTGTGCCAGCGTGTCGAAGAAGGCCGCGGCGGCCGGGCTGGCCTCAAGCGCGGCGGAGACGTCCTCGGGCAGATCGCCGCGTTGCGGACCTTCAGGGGCCAGTTCGACGATCACGTCGTCGCCGACCGCGACGCTCGCATCGCGCATCCACATCGGAGTAACGGTGAAGGTCCAGCCGGGGCCGTCCGGCGCGATCGTGCCGCGGACCTGCCTGCCGTTGATCGTGCCGCCCACGAGGTGCTTGGCCTTAGCGCCCCACACCCGGTCCGGGTGGAAAGGAATCGCGACAATCGCGCTGCCCCGTGGACCCGGCGCGACGCGGGCATCGAAACGCTGAACGCGCATGACCCCATCGTGACATGTGAACCGCCGCCGCGAACCAGCCGCGCCAAACCCGCGCGCCGGGTGGACCGCGGCCGGGTCGACGATTATGGTTGTCGGGTTCGATAGTTTCGAAGTCCTTATCCGCGTCGGGGCCAGCCAGGAGAGCCGAGGAAACGGTGACTGACGACCCGTGTGTCGCGGACGTCCGGGCGGAAATCGCGGGCCGGTGCCTGCCAGCCGCCGGCCACGAAACCGGTGGCGACTGGTACGACATCATTCCGCTGCCCGAGGGCCGGACCGGACTGTTCGTCGGCGACGCGATGGGTCACGGCACCCAGGCCGCCAGCGTCATGGCCCAGCTGAGCACGGCCGCCCATGCCCTGGCCGACCTGGACATCCCGCCCGCGCAGGTGCTGCGGCGACTGAACAAGACGGTCGAGACACTGCCCGAGGGAACGCTCGCTACCTGCGCCTACGCGGTCATCGACCCAGACGCCCAGGCCTGCACGATCGCGACCGCCGGCCACCTTCCTCCGGTCCTGACCACGCCTGACGGCAGCACCCGCATCCCCGACCTGCCCGGCGGCCAGTCGCTCGGCATCGGTGCCGCCAGCTACGGCCAGGCCCGCATCAAGCTCTATCCAGGCACCATCTTGGCGCTGTACACCGACGGGCTGGTAGAGACCCGCACCCGGCCGTTCAGCCAGGGCATACTCGCGCTGCGATCGGTACTCGCCCGCGGACACGAGAGCCTCGACGCCGCCTGCGACGCGGTCATCGAGTCGCTCGGAAATCACCGCGAAGACGACCTGACCGTGATCCTGGCCCGTGTCCCGCCACCCGCGGCGGACTCAGTGTGAGCCTGGCTTGCGGGCGACGCCGCCGTACAGCACCCATGTGTCCGCGTGTTCCTCGTCGAGTCCCTCCGGACGCCACTGCCTGATGTCCACCAGGCCGGGCTCAACCAGCTCCAGGCCGTCGAAGAACGCGAGGACTTCGCGGGGCTCCCGTATCCGGCCGAAGCGGCCCTTGGTGTTGCCCATGGCCAGTTCGGTCCCCAGCTCCCGGATCTCGGCCTTATCGGACACGGTGTGGGACAGGGCCAGGAAGCTTCCGGGGACGAGCCGGTCCATCATCCGCGCGATGATGCGCAAGGGCTCATCTTCATCGGGAATGAAGTGAAGGAACGCGAAGTAGAGCACCGCGACCGGCTCGGTGAAGTCGAGGAGCCGCCTGGTTTCCTCGTGGTCAAGGATCGCGTCAACGTCGCGGGCGTCGGCCAGGATGAACGCGGTGTTCTCGTTTTCCGCGAGCGCGTTGACCTTCTGGTGCCGCAGCACGACCGGGTCCTTGTCGATGTAGACCACCCGCGACCGCTGGTCGACGTGCTGGGCGATGTTGTGGACGTTGCTGCGGGTCGGCAGGCCGGACCCGTTGTCGAGGAACTGGCGGATGCCGCGTTCCTCGGCCAGGTAACGCACGGCGCGTTCGAGGAAGCGGCGGTTGTTACGCACCATCGCCTTCGTCCCGGGGAGCAGGTCCTCGACCCGGTTCACCGCGATGCGGTCGACCGCGTAGTTGTCGGTGCCGCCGAGCATGTAGTCGTACATGCGGGCGGCAGTGGCCGTCTTCGTGTCGATGTCCACGAACTTGTCCGGCTGCATCGCGGCTCGCCCTCCTCCCCTGGCAAACGATGAGCCCCGGTCACGGGGCTCATCGCTGGATAGTGAGCTATGACTTAGCCGAGCTCGCCGTCCTTCGCCCGGCGCAGGAACGCCCGCCAGGCCCGCGGGGTGACCACCAGAGCGGGACCGGTGGGGTTCTTGGAGTCCCGCACGCCCACGGCGCCGGGCAGGTTGCCGGCCACCTCGACGCAATTCCCTGACGTGCCGCTGTAGCTGCTCTTACGCCAGATGGCCTGGGTCAGGTCAGTGTCCATCGTTCTTTCCCTCCGTGTTCGATCGGTCACTTCATCCCTTCCTTCATGCGGTACCCGAACGAGATGCTCTTCAGGAACGCGAGCGAGTCGTCGGGCGACAGCGCCGTGGCCTGAACCGCGCCCCAGATCTCCTCGTAGATCCGCAGCTCGGCGGGTTCCTCGAGGAACAGCGCGCCGGTGGCACTCTCGACGTTCACGACGCCGAGGTCGTCGGGATCGGAGAAGTTCATCATCGTGAACGGCGCCATCATGGCCGGATGCGCGCCCGCGTCGAACGGCAGCACCTGGATGGTGACGTTCGCGCGGTCCCGCGGGCGCATCAGGTACTCAAGCTGGGCGAGCATGACGTCGTACCCGCCGACCGGCCGCCGCAGCGCCGCCTCGCTGAGCACGACGTTGAACCGCGGCGGTTGCGGGTGCGGCCGGCTGAGCACTTCCTGGCGCTCCATCCTGACCTCCACCCAGCGCTTGATCTCCTCGCTGGTGTCGTTAGGCCGGCCGATGCGGAAGATCGCATGGGCGTACTCCGGGGTCTGCAGCAACCCCGGCACGAGCTCCTGCTCGTAGGAGCGGATGGCCCGCGCCTCCGCCTCCAGGCCGATCAGATCGGCGTACTCGCTATTGATCAGGCCCGCGTACTTCTGCCACCAGCCGCGCTCGTTCAGCCGCCGGGCGAGCTCGGCCAGGTAGGACCGGTACTCGCGGTCCTCGATCTGGTACATGTCCAGCAGCTTCCGCAAATCGGGCGCGGTAATCCCGGACTGGCGGTTTTCGATCCTGGAGATCCGGGACGCCTGCCAGTCCAGCCGCTTGGCCACGTCGGTGACCGACAGGCCGGACTGTTCACGCAACTTGCGCAGCTCAGCCGCGAGCCGCCGACGGCGCAGGCTCGGCGATGTGGGCATGCTGCCGACCTCCGGTCATTTCCCGCGCACTTTCCTGCCTGAATGATTTGCATCCAGGTAGAAATTGCGCGACCATAGAAACGAACCTAGCTTATCAGACCTGTGAACTGCGGCCGACACAACGTGATCCGGCTAGGGGGCAGGCAGGCCAGCTACGGAGTCAGCTATGGAGGCGACCGTGCATCGAGGGCATTGGATGAGCAATGCCCGCGACCCACGGTACGCCGCAGAGCCCGAGCAATCTCACCACGCCTCGAGCACCTTCCTGAGCGCTCCTACGGCTGCCTCCGCGCATTTTGCGCCCAGCGCAGCCGGATACGCTCGGACAGTAACCACAGCGCGTTCCACGGCCGCCGCCCACGAGCGCAGGCTGACCGGGCGGTGGCCGGTGAGTACCTTCCTGGAGCTGGGGGCGCTGGACGGCGCGGTGCCGTCCGCCCGGCTGCACGCCAAGTACGTTGCCCAGGAATGGGGTCTGGCCAGCCTGGCCGAGAGCACCGAGCTGGTGGTCTCCGAATTCGTGACGAACGCCGTGAAAGCGGCACGCGCGATCGCGCAGGCGGCGATCCGGCTGTGGGTACTCTCAGACCGGATCCGGATCGCGGTACTGGTCTGGGACGCCAGCCCGGAACCGCCGGTCCGCATCAACACCCAGGGCGACGCTGAGAACGGCCGGGGCCTGCTGCTGGTCGAGGCGGTCAGCCAGCAATGGGCCTGGTACTCCGCCGACCAGGCAATCGACGGGGAACAGCACGGTAAGTTCGTCTGGGCCGTCATCTCGAGTTCGTGACGCCGGATCGGCTCAGGCTGCTCTCCCCCCGCTCCCCCGGCGCGTACCTGGCGGGCGTCCCACTTCTGCTCGATCTTGCCGAAGTGCCAGATGCCCAGGGCCGCGATCCAGGTGAGGACGAAAATGCCGACGATGACGTACCCGGCCTTGTTAATGTCGAAGCCGCCCATGAACGTCCAGAACCCGCCGGACAGCTGGTATTCGGAGCTGATGAGGCCGAGGATCTCGACGGTGCCGATGAACATGGCGACGAACACTGACAGGCCGGTGATGGTGAGGTTGTAATAGACCTTGCGGATGGGCTTGGCGAACGCCCAGTCGTAAGCGAAGTTCATGAAGCACCCATCGATGGTGTCGAACAGGCACATGCCCGCGGCGAACAAGATGGGCAGCGACAAGATCGCGTAGAACGGCAGCCCGGACACCACCGCCGACCCGGCCAGGACGAGCAGGGCGACCTCGGTGGCGGTGTCGAAGCCGAGGCCGAACAGCATGCCGATGGGGTACATCTTCCACGGAGCGTCGGCGCGGCGGGCGATGGGCCCGAGGAACCGGTTCATCAGCCCGCGCTTGTCTAGCTGGGCCTCAAGCTCCGCGTCGTCGTACTGACCCGCGCGCATCTCGCGGAGCACCCGTACGATGCCGGCCAGGATGATCACGTTAAGGAACGCGATCAGGTACAGGAATGTGCCGGACACGCCCGTGCCGACGATGCCGGTGACATTGTGCAGCCCAGAATTGCCGTTTCTTACCTGGTTATCCAAGGCGCGGATGCCGAGGTTCAGCAGCAGCGCCATGATGAACACAATGCTGGAATGGCCGAGTGAGAAGAAGAACCCGACGCTGAGCGGGCGTTTGCCGTCATTGACCAGCTTGCGGGTGGTGTTGTCGATCGCGGCGATGTGATCCGCGTCGAACGCGTGCCGCATGCCGAGGGTATAGGCCAGGGTCCCGGTCCCGAACCCGAAGATCTGGGTGTTCGTGATGTGATAATGCCCGCCCGCGGCGGCCGCCAGCATTCCCCAGCCCGCCACGTTCAGGCCCACGACGGTCAGCACCATGGCGCCCGCGCGCGTCCACTCCCGGGGCGTCAGGCCGTCCCGTACCCGGGCCAGCCGCGCGGTCGCGCTCACCATCAGGGGACCACCTCTCACGGGAGTACCAGATCGCGACAGTCTAAGAGTAACTGCAAATGAGTTGCAATAGCGCAAGACCCGCAAGAGTGGCCCTCTCGGCGCGATGGCTTAGCCGGTGCCGGGTCCGTGGTATACGCGTGCGGAGTGCTCGGACCGGAAACCTCGCCGCCGTCGGTCATGCGCTCAGTGCCGGGGTTGTTACGTCTTGTGGGTGTACCGGCCCCGCTTGTATCGTGACCATACGCGGCGGTGCCGCTCGGATCGCGGTCCTCCCCCCCGACCGCGATCTGGTTGCTCGCCACGCGGTGACCCCGCCCGCGGAGGCTGAGCTGCGGCACCGCCGCCAACCGCCGCCGCCGCCAACCACCGCCGCCACCGGCTCGCGAGGCGGTTACGAGGTCGCGAGGCGGGCGACGCCGACCAGGCCCCAGTATTTCCACGGGTCCGCCGGCACGTCCTGCGGCGAGTCGGGGCGCCACTCAGGCATCCACACCAGTCCGGGCTCGACCAGCGTGAAGCCGTCGAAGAAGCCGGCGATCTCCTCGCGGCAGCGGGAGGCGGTCTGGGCGTCGACCCGGGCGCGGTAGACGATGTCGCTCCTGGCCGCGAGCTCGGGATCGGCGTCCCGGCAGCCGTGGCAGATGACCAGGTAGCTGCCGGGGGCCAGCGCCTCCCGCAAGGTGGTGAGGATCCGCTCCGGGTTGGCGGAATCGGGGACGAAGTGCAGGACCGCGACCAGCAGCACGGCCACCGGGCGGCTGAAGTCGATCAGCAGCTGGGTCTCGGGATCGGCGAGGATCTTTTCCGGCTCGCGCAGATCGGCCTGGATAAAGGTGACATCCCGGCTGTCTTCCAGCAGCAGCCTGCTGTGCGCGACGGCGACCTCGTCGTTGTCCGCGTAGACCACCCGCGCCTCGGGGGCCACGGCCTGGGCGACCTGATGGACGTTATGCTCAGTCGGGATGCCGGAGCCGATGTCGAGGAACTGGACGATGCCGGCCTCGGCGGCCAGGTACCTGACCGCCCGGCCGAGGAAGGCGCGGTTGGCCCGCACCGCGGCCCGCAGGTTGGGGTCCACCGCGATCATCGCACGGGCGGCGTCCTGGTCGGCGCGGAAGTTGTGGTTCCCCCCCAGCCAGTAGTCATACACTCGGGCGATGTTCGCCTTGCCGGTGTCAAGCCCCGGTGGCACCCAGCCTGGCTGCACGGTCATCGTTCTCCCGTTCCCCCCCCCCCCCCCCCCCCCCCGGGGCCCCTGTTAACCGGGGTTTGGTCCCGGGGGCCCGTTTTTGGGCGCGCCCGGGGCCGCCCCCAGCGGGTGC
>Ga0126381_100007914_pt1 | contig 11860 bp, 10 predicted proteins | sample PanSoiMetPlot_28_FD_96465 | JGI IMG/M metagenome (GOLD analysis project Ga0126381, IMG submission 96465) | Tropical forest soil microbial communities from Panama - MetaG Plot_28 | ecosystem: Environmental > Terrestrial > Soil > Tropical forest > Bulk soil | place: Panama | collected 2016-02-17
CAGATGACGAGCAATGAGCCACGGCTTTGTCATGCCTGTCCCTCAGCGCTCCACTTTATAAACAATTCTTCAAGTGTTCTTCGCAGTGGCGTAACGCTTTTGAGGGTTCCACCGGCGGCCCATACTTGCTCGATCAGCTCGCGCTGAAGGCGCACAGGTACGATGAAGCGCAAATTGTCTTCAGATGCCTCGTTGTATTGCCTGTATTGTTGGAGCGCCTGCGCGCCTTGCGGCACGCCGTCAATCACGATTTCTATTTTGCCGCTGTCTTCCAGGAATGAAGCAAGAGGGCCATGACGCAGCAGTTTCCCGTGATCGAGAAAGGCGATGCGATCGCAAATTTGTTCCACTTCAGAAAGCTGATGAGAACTGAAAAAAATGCTTTTGCCTTCGTTCCGAGCGGTGCGCAGGAGTTCACGAACTTCGAGCACTCCAGGGGGATCCAGAGCCGAGGTTGGCTCATCGAGAACGAGCAATTCCGGATCGTTAACCAGAGCCTGTGCCAATCCCAGACGCTGCTGCATTCCACGAGAAAAACGGCGCGCATCTTTGCCTGCTGCCGCTAGGTTCAACTGCGCCAGCAGTTCCATGCTTCGTGCGTAAAGCCGTGGATTTCGTACATTATTCAGTTGGCCGACTAGTCTTATTGCTTCGGAAGCAGAATCCGCGAAGAATGCCGGAGCATCAGGGAGGAATCCGACTCTGGATCGGGTAGCCGTATCACCGAAAGGCATGCCGAGAATTGCCCCACTGCCTGCGCTGGGTTTCAGAAAGCCTAAAGCAAGGTGGATGGCAGTTGTCTTGCCGGCTCCGTTGGGTCCAAGGAAACCAAGGATTTCGCCTGGGTTTAGCGTCAATGAGAGACTGTCCAGGGCCTTATGTGCGCCGAAATGTTTGGTTGTGCTCTGAAACTCCAGAACTGCCGCCACAGCGGCATTGTCTCATGCGGAACGGGAAGTAAAGGTCGTTGGCATGGATAACGTACTTCTATACGCCAAATTACTTTTTCTGATACCAGAGACTTCCTTATACTGTCACGATAACCTGTTAGGAGAGAACAACCAGCCAGGTCGAGCTCGCTAATTCGTCAATCAGGTGAGCCACGGTGGGCGCCGGTTAAACCCATCCAGAGGAGATGCATGTCCAACGAACTTCGTAATTTCCTATCGCTCTCATACGGAGAGCTGGAAGAAAAAAACCTGAGTGCAAAAGAACAGCGGAGAAACCGCGTAGCAGCCGACAAGATTCAAGAAGAACGCATCAAGTATCTGACCGATACAAAGGAAATCAAGGCGGTCACGGTGCTATTCAGCGATCTTGAAGGCCGCCTGCACATGCTGGATTATGACAAGAAGTTCCTGATCAAGAGCTTCGACAATCTCACGTTTGACGGCTCATCGATCCGCGGCTTTACCGCGCAGCGCGAGAGCGACCTTCGCCTCGGCATTGACTGGGGATCGTTCTACTGGGGGCCGGCAGATATCTTTGGCCCCGGCAAAGTACTGGTCTTTGGCGACGTCATCGATAAGAGCGGCCAACCCTATGCCGCCGACATCCGCGGCCTTCTGAAGAGTTTTGCGGACGGACTCCACGCCAAGCACGGCTACACGCTGAATGCCGCAAACGAAATCGAAGGCTTCATCTTTGCCGGGACGGACGCGGAGAGGCGCTTTCCGGACACCCGCAAGTTCGAATACATGAACACCGGAGGTTACTACCACTCGCTGCCTGGAGACCCGCTGCGCACGTTCATTGACACAACTGCCGAAGTGCTGCGCGCGATGGGCTTCCAGAACGAAAAGGACCATCCGGAAGTCGCGCCTTCGCAATTTGAGATCAACTACGGCTACGGCGAAGTGCTGGGGGCCGCGGACCAGATCCAGCTCTACAAGCTGGTCTGTCGCCAGGTGGCCACCAAGCTGGGCATGAGTGCCTCGTTCCTGCCGAAGCCGGTGGTCGGCGTGAACGGAAGCGGCATGCACACCAACGTCTCGATCAGCAAAGACGGCAAGAACCTCTTCTGGGACCCCAAAGGCGAAGAAATGCTATCCAAACTCGGATGGGAGTTCACGGACCGCATTCTGACGCACGGCAACGACGTCTGCCTGGTGATGAATTCGAGCGTGAACGCGTACCGGCGACTCGACCCGCACTTTGAAGCCCCGAACCAGTTGAAGGCCTCGGCAACGGACCGCGGCTCGATGGTGCGCATCCCGATCGGCAACGACAAAAGCATGCGCGTTGAAGTGCGCGCTGTCGCTCCGGATGCGAACCCGTATCTGGTGCTGTACTCCATCTTCAAGACTGGCATTGAAGGCGACACGGCGAAGATTGAGAACCTGCGCCAGGCGCAGCGCTACCTGCCGGACAACATCTACACGGCAATTGAGAACTTCCGCAATGCCACATGGACGACGAAGCTGCTGGGCGAAGATGTGAAGGCACGCTACGCTGATCTGAAGGAAGCGTCGGCAGACCGTTGCCCCCGCCTGCTCGGAACCTTCGTCAAGGCGCAGGAGGTGCAGTTCCACCACGAAGTCTATAACCAGTTCCTCTGGAATCAGTTCTAAGAAGAAACTGTGTTGTTACTTGCATCGCCCTGGCTTCGGCCGGGGCGATTTTGCTTATGAAGCCACGGCCCAAATCACGCGCGATGTCCCGTCCGAAGTTTGCCCGCGTCTCGGAGGAGATGCGACGTATCTCTGCACTGCTGGGCGATGAGATACTGCGCTGGCCCGAAGTGACGGAGCGTCCGATGTTCGGCATGCGCGCGTTTTATCGCGAAGGCGTAGTCTTTGCGCTGCTCCCGGACAAGCGCACCATGGACCGTCCGAATTCGATTGCTTACAAGCTCGCGAATGAAGATCGATCCATGCGAGAAGGCAAGAAATGGCGACTCTTCGATGTAGAAGGCGAGGCCGCCATCACGGATGCCCTGCAGGTTCTAGATCAAGCCTATCGAATGGCGAAGAAATAACTTCCGTTCACTCTGTGCGCAGCGCTTGCATCGGATCGAGACGTGAGGCACGCCATGCAGGCAATGCACAGGCGGCCGCAGCAACTAGTAGAAGCGTCAACGCAACCAGCACAAAGACTGCGGGATCGAACGGACTGGTTCCATACAGCATGGACGCGATCAGGCGAGTCACGCCAGCACTCGCCAGCAGCCCAAGGACCAGCCCAACCAGCGCAGGACCCAGCCCATCGCGCAACATCAGACGCATAACTTCTTTACGCTGCGCACCCAGCGCCATGCGAATGCCGATTTCCGTCGTGCGCTGCGCGACCACATAGGAAAGCACGCCGAAGAGGCCCACTGCCGCAAGCACCATTGAGAGCACAGCAAAAGCGAGCAGCAAGGCCGCGTTGAAACTCTCATCCATCGTGTTGCGCCCGATGACCTGATCCATCGTGAGGATGTTGGACAAAGGCAAGTCGCGGTCCAGTTCCTGGACAATTCGCTGGATGGGCAGAGCAAGCTGGGTCACGTCGTTATTGGAGCGCACGACCAGTGCTGCGCCATTCATATCATCGTCGGCGTAGAGTGCGTAATACATCATGGGCCGGGCTGGTTCGCCGATCTCAAAACGCGTATCGCCCACAACTCCGATGATTTCGTATACGTGTTTGTCAGTATCAGTCTTGAGATGCTTACCTATAGGATCTTCACCGGGAAAATATTGATGCGCGAAAGCGTCGCTAATGATCACCTGGGTCGCATGGCCGGGAAGCTGGTTTCCATCGAAAGTCCGCCCGCGCAAGAGAGGAATTCCAATCGCAGCAAAGTATCCGGGATCAGTCCACCGATGGAGCGCGAATGTTCCCTTGCCGAGAGGTAGCGGTGGGTGCTCGACAATAGTAAATCCATGATCTCCGCCGTAGCCATCTCCCGGAACTACCGGAAAGACAAGGCCGGCAGCGCGAACGCCGGGAAGATTGCGGACACGCGAGAGCAGCGTTTCAAAGAAATTGACTCGCTGGGTCATCTGCGTATAACGTGCTTCGGGCAAGTCGAAGTACGTTGTTAAGACGTTTTGCGTAATGCAGCCGAGATTCGCCGTGCGCAGTTTTGCGTAGCTCTTGAGCAATAATCCTGCTCCGATCAGAAGGACGACCGTCAGTCCCAGCTCGAGTGAAAGCAGAACCTTGCGCAGAGATGCACGGGAATATCCAGCACTGTGCGAGCGCGACGAATCCTGGAGCACAGCAAGCACTTGATCGTCCTTGCTAGTGGCTGCGGAGATCAGCCCGGCAAACATCGCGCAAAGAACGATCACGCCAAAGATGAAGCCGACAACGATACCGTCCATGTGAATGGCTTCGGCGCGGGACATGTCGTGACGCACGTTCATGAGCCACTGCAAAACCGCATATGCCAGCACACAGCCCACGAGGCCGCCGGCGGCAGAAAGCAGAAAGCTCTCCATCATATGTTCGCGCAGCAATCGCAGTCTGCTGCCGCCCAGTGCCGTGCGAACGGCAAGCTCCTTACGGCGCGCAGCCGAGCGTGCCACAAGCAGATTCGCAACATTCAGGCATGCAATGAGCAGAACGCACCCGGTTGCGCCAAGAAGCACGTAGAGCGGCTTCGTTAAGTCGCCCACGATGGATTCGAGAAGCGGCCTGGCATTCGCTCCATCGCTCACAAACGGCTTGTCGTGATGCTCATCGTGAACGCGGCGCGTGATCACGGAGAGTTCTGTCACGGCCTGCGTCTGGGTCACGCCGGGCTTGAGGCGTCCGACGGCTTTGAACTCATGATCGTCGATGGCTTGCATTAACTCAGGCTTTTCTTCGTGATAGGTCGGGGTCCAAAGCTGCACGGCCTGGTTTGGAAGCGCAAACCATGCTGGCATCACGCCTATGATCGTATACGGCTTGGCAGCGAGCAGAATGGTCTGACCAAGAATTGCGGGGTTACCGCCGAAACGGCGTTTCCACAATCCCCAACTCAAAATTACCGTTGCATTCGCGGATGGCTGATCGTCGGCAGCGGTGAAGTTGCGACCTATAGCCGGCTCGATTCCCAGGGTCGGGAGCAGGTCATGTGAGAAAGTCGCTGCACGTACATTTTCCGGAAGCTGGCCTCCGGTTCCGGAGAGGTTGTAGCCGGCATAACCCAGAATCGCGAGATCAGAGAAGCTCTTGCTTTGCTTCTTCCACTCGGCAAATATGCCGCCCGCGCTCTGGTTATAAGGAAAGTTGCCAAAGCCACTGTGTTCGTATAACCGGACGAGTTGGTCTGGATCTTTGAATGGCAGCGGCTTAAGCAGAACCGAGCGCACGATGGTGAAGAGCGCGACGTTCGCGCCGATGCCAAGCGCCATCACGAGTGTCGCGATCACTGCAAAACCCGGAGTTCGCAGAAGTGTGCGGGCAGCGATGCGCGCGTCGCGAAGAAGCGATTCAAGCCAATTCCAGTTCCAAGTATCACGCGTCTTGTCTCGCAACGCGGTTGGATTGCCGAAGCTGCGCATCGCTGCATGGCGTGCCTCTTCTTCGCTCATACCCGCCGCGACATTTTCAGCGATCTGCTGTTCGAGGTGAAACTGGAGTTCATCGTCGAGACGCGCGCCTTCCTTGCCACGCCGAAAGAGCATTTGGAACGACATGATGAGCCTCTGAAACCAGCGCATTTGTGTTCCTCCTTGATTTACTCCGCGCGTAACGCCTGCATGGGATCGAGACGCGACGCCTTCCATGCGGGCACGACGCACGACAATGCTGCAATAATCAGTAGCACCACCGAGACTGCCACGAAGACAATGGGATCCAAAGGCCGCGTTCCATAGAGCAACGACTGGATCAGGCGGGAAGCCCATATGCTTGCCACCACACCGATCACGAGGCCAAACAAGGCCGGGCGCAAACCGTCGAGCAACATGAGCTTCAACACCTGTTCGCGCCTTGCTCCCAGCGCGATGCGAACGCCGATCTCCGTAGTTCGCTGCGCTACGATGTACGACAGCACGCCGAAGAGTCCCACGGCCGAAAGCAGCAGTGATAGCACAGCGAAAGCAAGCAGAAGTTTTGCGTCGAAGTTCTGGCTCAGCGTGGATTGGCCCAGGATCTGCTCCATCGTGAGAATGTTGGCCACCGGAAGATCGCGATCCATTTGAGCGATGATCTTCTGAATCGGAAGCGCCACAACCATCGGATCGGATGCTGTGCGCACTGCAAGCACAGCGGAGCGCTCCGTACCCATATAGAGCGGGTAGTAGATCGTCGCTTCTGCCGGATTCGCCAGGTCTTCCAGAACGTCACCGACCACACCCACAATTTCGTAGCTCTGGTTTCCCTCTCCAATATCCGGAAGGATATGTTTCCCGATGGGGTCTTCACCGAGAAAATATTGGCGAACCAGAGATTCGCTGACCAGGATGTACTGGGCGCGCTCATAGAGCTCGCTCGGTTGCATGAACCTTCCCTGAAGAAGCGGTATGTGCATGGCCTGGAAATAAGAGGGATCGACAAAACGCGTCGCCGCATCGAGTACCTGTCCGCGCGGCAATGGCGGATGTTCGGCGATCGTGAAAGTGTCATCGCGTCTGTGGCCCTGTCCGGGCAGAACCGTCGATAGGCCAACACCGCGTACTCCGGGCAGTTGCCGCACGCGTTGCTGCAACTGCTCGAAGAAGGCCACGCGCTTGGCGGCGGTTTCGTAGCCCACTCTCGGCAGGTTGATGTCCATGGTAAGCACGTTCGTAGCGCTGCCGAGGTCAACGGAGCGTAGCTGCCGATAACTCTTGAGAAGTAGCCCCGCTCCAATCAGGAGCATCACGGTCAATCCAACTTCCAGCGCAAGCAGGAATTGGCGCAAGCGGGTGCTGGCCCGTCCGCCGCTCACAGAGCGCGATGCCTCATGCAAGGTCTTCAAAAGCTGTTTATGACTCGACGAAAGGGCCGGGATAAGTCCGGCGAAAAGACCACACAGAAGAATCACACCAATGGTAAATAAAAAGACAATGCCGTCCATGTGAATCGCGTCGGCCCGCGGAATATCATCACGCGTGGAGAGCAGCCACGCGAGAATCATCGACGCAAAGAAAAGACCAATTGCTCCTCCTCCAGCGGAAAGAAGCAGGCTCTCGATCACCTGCTCTCGAATCAGGCGTGCCCTGCTTCCACCTAATGCGCAACGAATCGCCGCTTCCTTGCGCCGCGTAGCAGATCGTGCCACCAGCAGGTTCGCAATGTTCAGGCACGCAATCAGCAGCAGGCATCCAGTAGCGGCAAAGACGACGTAGAGCCCGGTCTTTACGTCACGGACCTCAGCTTCGAGAAGCGGTCGGATATTGGCGGCATCCATGACTGGGCCGTCGGGAAACTGCCTGCGGACTTGGGCTTGAATTGTATTCAGGTCAGCGGTAGCCTGCTGGATCGACACCCCGGGCTTGAGACGCGCTATTACATCGAAGTTATGCGCAGTGTGCATCTGCATCAGTTCGGGCGACCTTTCGTGATAGAGCGCCGTCCAGAGCTGGGTCTTTGCATCGGGATAGGTAAACCACGCGGGAAGTATGCCGATAACCGTGTACGCTTTTCCATCCAGCAGAATGCTTTTGCCAACGATGCCGGGATCGCCGCCATAACGCCGCTTCCACAAGCCCCATGACAGCATGACAACTGAATCCGCATCACGCCTGTCATCGCTCGCTGAAAAGCTCCGCCCAAGCGCCGGCTTCACTCCCAGCATGGGAAATAGATTCCACGAGGTGACATAAGCGTTCGCGAGTTCAGGAAGCTGGCCCCCGACGCCGGAGAGGTTATATTCGACATGCTTCATGATCGCCATGTCGTCGAAGCTTCGCGCCTGGGCCTTCCACGCAGCGAACGTGCCACCGGCAACAATGTTGTCCCGAAACCTGCCCTGAGCGTCTGCCTCAAAAAGCCGCACCAATCGATCGATATCTCTGAACGGTAACGGTTTGAGCAGCACCGAGCGAACCACGGTCAGGAGCGCAACGTTGGCGCCAATGCCCAGCCCCATCACCAGAATTGCAATCACGGAAAAGCCCGGCGTCCGCCTTAGCATGCGCGCGCCATAGCGAATGTCCCGCCATAGCTGCTCGAGCCAGTTCCATGTCCAGGTGTCACGCGTCTGGTCGCGGAGTACTGTTGGGTTGCCGAAGCTCCTCAGAGCGGCGTGGCGCGCCTCGTCAGCGTCCATGCCGGAGGCAATGTTCTCCGCAATCTGCTGTTCAAGATGAAACCGGAGTTCGTCATCGAGACGCTCATCTTCCGCATCGCGATGAAAAAGCATTCGCATCCGCATCGATAATTTATGCAGCCAGCGCATCCGCAGCCTCTCAGGCTTCCTGAACGACGATATTGATGGCTTCCGAGAGCCGGTTCCAATTGGCCGTCTCCGACTCAAGCTGTTTGCGCCCGGCGGTCGTCAGCGAATAGAACTTGGCCTGGCGGCCAGTTTCACTTTCCGCCCACTTGGCCTTGATCCAGCCCTGCTGCTCCAGCCGGTGAAGCGCTGGATAGAGCGAGCCCTGCTGAACCTGCAACACATCGCCCGAGACTTGCTGAATGCGCTTTGCGATGGCCCAGCCATGCTTGGGTTCCAGTGAAAGCGTTTTGAGAATCAGAAGATCGAGAGTGCCTTGTACCAGATCGCTTGGTTTCCCCATGCCTCGATTATCTACACATCGATATGTAGATAGTCAAGGCGTTGCTACCCAGCTAACGTATTAATCTTCCGGCGAGAAGCGAAAAGTGGAGCGCCCCATGTGCCAGCGGCCATAGCGCGCCGAATAGAATCACGCTATGCTTTCTCTTCCCTGGCACACCCAATAACGTCCTGCAAATTAAGCCAGAGGGCAAATTCATCGAGCGTGAGTGCGGCGCCTACTCCATAGAGGAGGACAGCAGGCGGCCGAGGAAGATCGACGTTGGCGACTTTCCTGTTCCAACCTCTGCCAGCGTGCATTAGCCCACAGTCAGAAGCAGCAGAATTCCCCAAACGAGATGATGAATGTGGCGGCCATCGATCAATCACCCATCCAAAGGGTCCTACATGGTGCGTGATTGATTCGACTAAAAGACGCACCCCGACAAAAGTAATGAAAAAGCATACGCAAGCGCGAAAAGGCGGCGGCGGGCCGGTCTGGAATGCGCTGATGAACAATGTGACCAAGTTTTGCAAGGCGAAGTAGCAGCAGCATCGAGCTGTTGCAAGAAGAGCAAAGAGGAGGAGGATCCAGACGACGCCCGTAATGTAGATTGCCACTAAAGATACATTTGCATGCGGCGGCTATTACGCAAAAATACAAACGCGCAGCTTAAAGCTGCGCGCTCTGGTAGGAAGGCCCTGAGCCTTAGCGTCCAAAATACGTCGCGTTCTTCTCCGTGTAGCTGGCCCATTTCTCCGGCAGGTCGTCTGCGGCAAAGATAGCCGACACGGGGCAGACGGGGACACAAGCTCCGCAATCGATGCACTCGACCGGATCAATATAGAGCTGTTCCTGTTCGCCGTGAGGAGCCTCGTCCTTCTTGGGGTGGATGCAGTCAACGGGGCACGCATCCACGCAGGCGGTGTCTTTCGTACCAATACAGGGTTCCGCAATTACGTATGCCATGAGAGCTTCTCCGGTTGAGAGTGAATGAAGCTATTGTAACAGGTGCTAGCCGTAGAGGCGGACGCGCCTTTCGGCGCAAAAGCAGGCCTATTCTACCGTCCTCGGTCAGCTCGTTTTTCCGCAAACTCTCTGGGCGTTGGAATTGGGTCAAGATCGCGTCCGGCAAACATATTTTGAAACAGGGCGATCACTTCCTTATCGATGATCCCGTTTGTAGCGAGTACTTCTCTGCTGTTGAGTTGGAACGGACTGCCGTCGAAAGTAGTGACTGTCCCGCCGGATTCTAAAACGAGCAACGCCCCTGCGGATGTATCCCAGGGATTAAGATTGAATTCCCAGTAGCCATCCATGCGGCCACATGCTGTATAAGCAAGATCCAGTGCTGCCGAGCCCGCACGGCGCACACCGTGCGATCGCAAAGTTATCTCGTGGTAGAAGTGGATATTCGGATTCTGATGTCGCGCGCGGCTCGGGAACCCCGTGGCTAGCAGGCTCTCTGCCAGATCATCGGTGCGGGAAACATGCATTTTCTTACCGTTGAGATACGCACCTTTTCCCTTTTCTGTGACAAATAATTCGTCGCGTGTAGGGTCGTATACAACACCAGCGATCAGGCTGCCATCCTTGTCGGCGGGCAGCTCTGCCGGGCGGCGCTCCAAACCGAGCGATACGCAAAATACGGGAAAGCCGTGCGCAAAGTTGGTCGTCCCGTCTAAAGGATCAACATACCAGCGATACTCGCGATCGAGACGATCGCGCGTTCCTTCTTCGCCATAAATCCCATGCCCGGGAAACTCTGCATGCAACCGTTCAACAATCAGCGTCTCTGATGTCCGATCGGCCACCGTAACCAGATCGACGTCAGTCTTATATTCCGTCGCGACACCACGATCATAGAAATCGCGAATCAGGGCTCCCGCTTCGAGAGCGATGCCCGCCGCAGGTCCAGCAAACTCCAAGACAACACCCGAGGGAAGCCTACTCACTTCTGTTCTCCGTCCAGCGCGGTTTCCTGCTCGTCAGCGGTTTTCCGTGGATGGCGCGAGCGCGAACCGTGGCGGCTGGCCTGCTCAGTAATGGTGCGGATCTGTTGTTTATAGATAAAAAGGTTAGGCTTGCCTTCACGCGTCAGGCGGATCATTCGGTCGTCAAAATACTCAATCCAGCCAGTAACTGTTTCGCCATCGCGCAGTTTTACGACGACAGGCACTTGTTTCTCGCTCAGAAATTTCAGATACAGCGATTCCTGTCCGGTGTCTCCGGGCGGAGGCGCTTTCTGGCGACGGCGCGAAGTTGAAATGGGCATGCAGCTATTGTAACGAAGCTGCTTTACTGGCCGGGAGTCGCGTAATATCCCGTGCGGTGTCGAACCGTATAGTGCATGCTGGGCGGCTGCTTTAACGTTACGCTGATCTGCCGGAAGTCTGTATCCGAAACTCTATGTATCGGGTAGTAGGCCAGCAGATATTGCGTACGCAAATCTTCAGAGACCTTCTGAAATGCTGCATCGAGATGTTCGGCGTCCGCGTAGTAGTATTTGCCGCCGGTTTCTTGCGAAAGCGTGATCATGGCGTGTTCGCCACCGGTATCGCGTCCGGCGTCAGCCGCAATTGGCACATCGATGATGCTGTAGACCATGGTTTCCGAACGCACGGCCTGTTCCAGCGCGTCAGCATAATCGGTTCCCTTTACGGTGTTGCCCCCGTCAGAAATCAGGATGAGCACCTTGCGGCCTGGCTGAGTCGCGAGACTCTGTGCAGATAGGTACACGGCGGCATAGAGGGCCGTGGCTGGCCCGGTCATGAGATTTTCAATGCCGTAGTCGATTCGGTTCAGTTTGTTGGTGAACGGCACTACTTCGCGTACGTCGGAAGAAAAATCGATCAGGTCAAGCCTATCCACTGGACGCAAAAGCGAGTGTACAAAGGTACGCGCAGCGCGCTTTTCGATCGCCAGGTCTTTCGCCACACTGCCGCTGGTGTCGATTGCTAGGACTAGCGACAGAGGCATCTCTGACTCACGCTCAAAGACGGCGATCTTTTGTGGATGGCCATCTTCAGCGAGGGTGAAATCGTCTTTGGTGAGTCCGCCGACTGGAGCGCCGGTTGAATCCGTCACATTGACGAAGACGTTCACCAGTTTCACGTCAACGCGGATCGGAGGGGATGTCTGGGCAAGCACGGCTAATGGGGCGGCCAGCACAAAAAGGATTGCAGCTGACAGCCTCATAGTACGGCAGCGCCTTTCATTTCTTCAGGAAATGGCTCGCCGTC
>Ga0126381_100007915_pt1 | contig 11860 bp, 8 predicted proteins | sample PanSoiMetPlot_28_FD_96465 | JGI IMG/M metagenome (GOLD analysis project Ga0126381, IMG submission 96465) | Tropical forest soil microbial communities from Panama - MetaG Plot_28 | ecosystem: Environmental > Terrestrial > Soil > Tropical forest > Bulk soil | place: Panama | collected 2016-02-17
ATAACAGATATTATGTAAAATTCTATACGCGCCTGATCCAACGCTTTCCGTCGAATGTTGCGTTCTCTTCCGTCCAGCAGCCAAATTTGGACGCCATCTGTCCCCCGTCTACAAACACCGCGGCGCCCGTGATGTAAGAGGCTGAATCGGACCCCAGGAATAGGACTGCTTGAGCGACTTCGTCCGGTTCGCCACCCCGGCCCAGCGGTATCTGCTTGAAGTAAGGGCCAACAATGTCCGGGTTCGCGAACGATGCCGCTGTTAAACGCGTTCGTATGAGTCCCGGGCAAACGGCGTTGACGCGGATTCCATACGGACCGAGCTCATTGGCGGCCGTGTGCAATACTCCCAGCAATCCGGCTTTGCTCGCGTTATAAGCGATCAGGTTCTCCTCTCCGTCAAAGGAGTTCGTCGATGCGGTGAGCACGATTGCACCGCCATGGTGTCGCTTCATTCTTTCTGCGGCAATTTGGAGGGTCTGGAACGCGCCCGTCAGATTTACTGCCAGCGTTCGGTCCCAGATTTCCCGCGACGTTGCTGAGAGCGCGTGTTGCGAACCGATGCCGGCGTTCACCGCCACGACCGCTGGATCGTCCACTTCCGCGAAAGCCTTTTCCAGAGATTCGCGCTCCACCACGTTAACCGCGCAGGCTCGGGCGCCGAGCGAGCGGGCCGCTTCTTCGGGTTTCTCACTGGGAAGATCAAATATCCAAACCTCGGCGCCGGCACGGGCGAAATTGCTCGCGATTGCGAGGCCGATGCCATTGGCGCCACCGGTAACCACTACTTTTTTGTTTCGAAAATCGAATGGCATGAAGATATGCTACGAGGGTGCCTCGGCCATGACCAGCGTCACCCCATTCCGCAATGGCTCGACCAGCGGCTTTCTCCATTTGCCGGCAGGTTCGCCAACCGGTGCTCTGGTGCTCACTCATGGTGCGGGCGGAAACTGCCAAGCTCCTTTGTTGGTTGCAGTTGCCACTGCTTTCGCATCTATCGGTTTCACGGTTCTCCGCTGTAACCTGCCGTTTCGCCAACAGCGCCCGCATGGCCCGCCGTTTCCGGCAAAGGCCGCCGAAGACCGGCAGGGTTTAGCGGAGGCCGTCGCCGAAATACGCCGTATCGCACCCGGACGAACCTTTCTCGGCGGGCATTCGTACGGCGGCCGTCAGGCAAGCATATTGGCGTCTGAAAATCCGGGCATTGCCGATGCCCTGCTCCTGCTGTCTTACCCGTTGCATCCGCCCAATAAGCCACAGCAGCTGCGCACCGCGCACTTTCCGAAACTTCGTACGTCCGCGTTCTTTGTGCACGGAACGAAGGATCCGTTCGGAACCATCGAAGAACTTCAAGCAGCGCTTGAATTGATTCTGGTGTCCTCGCGCCTCTCGATCGTCGATCACACCGGCCACGATCTCGCGCAGGGACGCTTCGACATTGCCAGGCTGGTCATTGCGCCATTTATCGAAAAAAATGCCGCCCCGGTCCTTTCAGATCCGGACCGGAGCGGCTGAGGGAAGGTCGTGCTTTAGTGGCCGTGGTGGCCTCCTCCGCCACCTCCATGACCACCGCCTCCTCCACGCTGGGAGCCGCCTCCGCTGTGTCCTCCATTCGACGGCGCACTATAGCGAGGCGCATTGTAGTGGGGTGTGTTGTAGCGCGGCGCGCTCTCGCGCTGCATTGGGGCCGGCCGGTAGCTTTGCGCCGGCGCCGTGTATCGCGGCATTGCCGGGGTGTTATACCGCGGCTGGGAACTTGGGTTGTAGCGTGGACTAGAAGGCGCACTGTAACGAGGCGTCGAAGGTGCTACGAATGAGTTTCGGTTGCCGTAGTTGCCAGGCACAGATCCCTGTGGCTGACCGAAACGATGCCACCCGCCCTGCTCTGTTCCGGAGTTGAAACCGGAAGCCGTCGGATTGCGCGGATCCCCGAAGCGCTGCCACCCGCTGGTCGTCTGCCTCGGCTGATTTGTAGCGTTGCCGGTTCCCACAAGGCGCCCTTGGCTGTTTGGCGGAACACCATGCTGCACCTGAGGTGTTGCAAATTGCGCCGTAGAGACGCGGTTGAAGGTGCTTCGCTGGAAAAAGTGCTGGCTCGTCGCGGCCGCTAATCTCGTGTTGGGAATGGCCTGCCGGTTTGAGAAACGAAAAGCGCTGGAGGTTGGCGACACAGGCACCTGTCCGCGGAAGAAAGTCGCATTTGTGAGTTGGGCGCGCGTCGCTGGCCGAAAGTGTTGTCCCGGTCCACCAAATCCGTTGAAAGAGGCGGACAGAGCGCCGCCGCGAAAATTGGCGTTTCGGTACATTCGGCCCATATCCGCATACCTCATGTTGAAGTTGTAAGGCCTGAATCCGTACCGGCCCGCACCGTAGTAGCCGTGTCCCCACCAGGGATGAAACACCTCAAATGGCGCTAGCGGGACCCAACCGATGCCCCCGAAACTGACACCAAAGCCGCCGCCCCAGCCGAAGAAACCGACCACGGCCGGGCTCCAGGCGTAGCGAGCTCTGACCGCGCCGGGCCACCAGCACCAGCCATATCCGGTATTCCAGAACCAACGTCCGTAGTGGTAAGGAGCCCAGCCCCACGGAGCACTGTCAACCCAGGTCCAACCGTAGTAGTTTCCCCACGTCCACTGCCCGTCGCTGTATGGAGACCAATCCGCTCCGGGCGAATTTGGCGCCCAAACTTGGCCGTAAGAGGAAGGCACCCAGTTACCGTACCTATCCAGATCATCCGCTCCGGGAATATCAGGGCTGACGTGTTGATAGCTTTGCGACGCCATTAATTCCCGGTCGCGATTCGCTGACCAATCATCAAGCTGGTCTCGCGGAATCTCGTACGCAGTCTGAAATTCGGGGTCGGTAGGATCTCCTCTCACCAACGTTGTCCGCCCTGTGCTCAATTGCTCCGATCCGCGCGGGCCGTCGATCTCCGCCTGTCCGGATCGAACGGTGATTTGCGTCGTTCCGTCGTCGAGGACCGAGATTCGATACTCGCCTTGTGCGAGCGGGCGTACCGCGATGCTCGGGGTGTCAATTTCAGATTGGGAACCGGCATCGCGCAGCACGCGATAAATGATGGTCCCGGCACCCAGCTGTACCCGGTAGCGCCGGTATTGCAGATCGGCGAGGCCAACGTCCGTATTCGGACCGAGACGCATCAAATTGCCATAGTCCAATTCGACTTCGGCCCTCGAACCAGGCGACGTCTGCACATGATCGTTCGCCGTCATCGGCGCATTGGTCACAGCAGCCTCGAGTTGCCCGTTATCGCCGCGCCTGACGCTCACGTCGCCCTGGACTATGCTGAGCCGCGCTACGCCGTGCTGTTCATCCGCCGCAATATCCTGGCCGTCCTGAGGCGGCTGCTGTTCTTGCGGAGGGTACTGAGGAGCTGGATACGGCTGAGCCGGGGCGGGCGTGAATTGTGCGCTCGCCACGGAACCCAACGCGCACACGACCGCGACAGCCAGAACCACGGACAGTACGCTGCGAAGCATTTTCGGAGATGTTATTTACACGTCAGCAGCCAAACGGTAAGTTTCTGCTGCGGTGTAGGTTAGCGGTGATGGCTCGTTTACGCCAGTGGCTGAAATCCACCACCCTGGGCAGAATGCACCGGCCGTTTTCCAAAGAAACGAACCGGGTCCATCTTCTTCTACTTCCTTGGATGGGATACCAGAGGGTCTCGCGGATCGCAGGCGCGACGGCGTGGGTGATGTGCACGGCAACAACGCTCCGCGCGCAATCAGGAATCTACCCCGGCCTCCAACTCGAGACGGGAAAGCAAATATACGAGGCGGCTTGCACGGCTTGTCATGGCTCCGACGGAAAAGGGACGCCGGAATCGACAGCAGGCTTTATGAAGCCGGACTCCTTTCCCGACTTCACCAGATGCGATCAGACCACGCCGGAAATGGACACTGACTGGAAGGCAGTAATTGTTCATGGCGGCAACTATCGCGGGTTCTCACAAATCATGCCCGCCTTCGGCGAGGCGCTCCGGAACGATCAGATCGACAAGGTAATTCGATATCTGCGGGGCTTCTGTACAAATCCTCAGTGGCCACGCGGCGAGCTGAACCTGCCGCGGGCCCTCATTACTGAAAAGGCCTATCTCGAGGACGAAGTTGCGCTCACGACAACTTTCAACACCCAAGGGGCGCCGGGCGTAACGATCGATACCGTCTACGAACAGCGCTTCGGAGTAAAGAACCAGATCGAGGTGACGGTCCCATTCACATTTCAAGATCAGAATCACACCTGGTATGGCGGCATCGGCGACGCGGCGATCGGAATGAAGCGCGAACTGTTCTCCAGCTTGAGGACAGGTTCTATCTTCAGTCTGGATGGCGAAGTCTCATTACCGACCGGCAACAAGACACGCGGTTTCGGGACCGGGGTGACAACCTTTGAGACCTTCGCGGCCTATGGACAGCTCCTCCCCGCAAACCTGTTTCTACAGTTTCAAGGCGGAGCCGAACTGCCGACAGACACCGGGAAGGCGCCGCAGTCGCTCTTCTGGAACACGGTCGTGGGACAGAATTTTACGCAAGGTCAAGGGCTCGGCCGGCTGTGGTCTCCGATGATGGAGATTTTGGCGGACCGCGATCTCATAACAGGCGCGAAGACGAACTGGGACCTGGTGCCACAATTTGAAGTCACCATCAGCAAACGGCAGCACATTCGGGCCGATGTTGGAGTGCGAATCCCCGCCAACAACACGGCAGGTCGGCCGGTGCAGGTTCTGTTTTACGTGTTGTGGGACTGGCAGGACGGCAAGCTGACGGAGGGCTGGTGATGAAAGCCGCTTTGGCAGTGATGGCGGTCCTTATGCCGCCGGTATTGGCGCAAGCCGGACGGCAGAAGCCCCTGCGGCCCGAGTTCCAAACGTCCGATCGCTGCATCGGGTGTCACAACGGCTTGACCACGCCGTCTGGCCAGGACGTCTCGATCGGTTTCGATTGGCGGGCCAGCATGATGGCTAATTCTTCGCGCGATCCATACTGGCAGGCAAGCGTTCGTCGCGAAACGATGGATCATCCCGAAGTCAGTGCGGTCATCGAAGATGACTGTTCCGTCTGCCATATGCCGGTGACGCGTTATGAAGCAAAACTGCGCGGTCAACCCGGTGAGATCTTCTCTCATTTGCCGTTCGACGAAAAAAAGAACGGAAGCCGGAAAGCGGAAGACGGCGTTGACTGCTCGGTGTGCCACCAGATCGGCAAAGAGAAGCTGGGGACGCGCGACAGCTATAACGGCGGATTCGTGATCGATACGCCGGTGAACAAAGCGCAGCGGCCGGAGTACGGGCCGTTCCATATTGTGACGGGCAACCAGCACATCATGCAAACATCCTCGGGCGGATTCCGGCCAACCGACGATCAGCATATCCGCGATTCCAAACTGTGCGCCACCTGCCACACGCTTTTCACGGAGGCTCGCGGACCGGGCGGAAAGGTCATTGGAGAACTTCCTGAACAGATGCCGTATCTCGAATGGCTCAACAGTGAGTACCGCGATACGCAAAGTTGCCAGGATTGCCACATGCCGAAGGTCAATGAGCAAACCCCTATTGCCAAAGTCCTGGGCGTGCCGCGTGAAGGACTCCGCCGGCATGTATTCGTAGGCGGCGATTTCTTCATGCAGAACATGCTGAACCGTTATCGCGACGAACTCAGCGTGGCGGCTCTGCCGCAGGAACTGGCATCCGCGGCCAGCGGAGCAATCGCTTTCCTGCAAGCGAAGGCGGCCCGCATCTCCATAGACCGAATCGAGGTTCGTTCGGGCCACCTCGAAGCCGAGATTGCTGTCGAGAACCTCGGGGGCCACAAGCTGCCTACGGCTTTTCCGTCGCGGCGGGCCTGGCTGCACGTGGTCGCGCGGGATGGCGATCATCGAACCGTATTCGAATCGGGTGCGTTGAAAGAGGACGGTTCGATTCAAGGCAACGACAATGACGCGGATCCCACTCGCTTCGAACCGCACTACAGCGAGATCAGCCACGAGGATCAGGTGCAGGTGTACGAATCAATCCTTGGGAACCAGAACGGCCGCGTGACTACGGGCCTGCTGTCGGCGACGGCTTATCTGAAGGACAACCGGCTGCTACCCCATGGCTTTAACAAGCAGACTGCTGACAAAGATATCGCGGTCTACGGCAGCGCCGCCAGCGATCCGAGCTTTACAGCGGCCGGTGACCGCGTGCGCTATTCGATCGAGCTGCATGAGGCCAAGGGTCCATTTCGGATCGAGGCGGAGCTTTGGTATCAGCCGATCGGCTACCGCTGGGCGAAGAATCTGAAGGCTTACGAAACCGCGGCCGAACCGCGGCGGTTTAACAAGTACTTCGATTCAATGGAATCCGCCAGCGCAACCGTCCTGGCGCGCACAGAGGCCACAAAGTGAAAAGCAGCCATTTACAGTGGGAGCGTGAACTTGAAAGTCGATCCGTTCCCGCCTTCGCTCTCTACCCAGATCTCGCCACCATGCGCGCGCACAATCTTCCGGCAGATCGTCAAGCCCAGACCACTGCCTTCGACCTCTTTACCGTGTAGTCTCTTGAAAGCCTGGAACACCTGTTCATGAAAGCGCGGCTCGATACCCAGGCCGTTGTCGCGAACCGAAATCGTACAAACGTCCGCTCCCTCTTCGCCGCTGATATGAATTTCCGGCGGCGCGCTGCCGTGATATAAAATCGCATTCTTTATCAAGTGCTCGAAGACGGTTGCAATCTGGCCTTCATCGGCGAACACCTCGGGCAATTCACCGCAGCTAACGCTGGCGCCGGAGTCGCGGATACGCTCCGACAGAGCCAACAGCGCTCCCTGCGCTGCGGCGCCAACCTGAAGCGGCTCACGGTTCGGCTCCGTCCGAATTCGTGAGTAAGTGAGCAGGTCGCGCACCAGAGCGCTAATGCGATTTGCGCCGTTAACGACGAATGCGGCGAACTCCGCGGGCTGCCCTTCCAAAGGATATTCGCGGCGCAGCAGTTGCGCGTAAGCCGAAATTGTCCGGAGGGGCTCCTGTAAATCGTGGCTCGCCGCATAGACGAATTGCTGGAGTTCCTCGGTGGCGAGCCTAGCGGTTTCCCTGCTCTGCTTCTGAGCGTCGCGCTCGTGCTGGAGCTCGGCGAGGCAGTCATTGATCCGCATTTCCAAGCGCCGGATCTCCGCGCGAGCTTTAGCTAACTCCTTCTCAAGGGCCTCTGGCGTTACGCTCATTTCGGCTCAGCAGGGCTACTACAGAGCGTCATGCGGCGTCGCGCAGGCCCAACCGCTCAAGAAGCGCGCTTGAATCCGGATCGCGTCCCATAAAGTCACGGTATAACTGTGCGGGATCATCACTGTCTCCGCGCTCGAGGATGCGACGACGATACTCTTCACCGGTTTTGGAATTGAAGATCCCCTCTTTCCGGAAGCGTGTAAAGGCGTCCGCATCCAGCACTTCGGCCCATTTGTACGAGTAGTATCCTGCTCCGTACGCCACCGGGCTCGCAAACAAGTGGGTAAAGCTCGCGATCATGCCGTAATTCGCGGGCAGGCTAGTTGGAGCGAAAGGCACCAGAGTTTCCCGTGCATAGGTCATCACGTCACCATCTCGCTCGACATCGTATTCACGATGAAGCTTCAGGTCTACCATCGCGAAACCGAGTTGCCGCATCTGGGCATTAGCGGATCGGAACGTGCGGGCGCGCTTCATCTTTTCAAACAGCTCGTCCGGGATGGCTTGACCGGTCTGATAGTGACGCGCGAACAGATGCAAGGCCTCGCGCTCCATGCACCAGTTTTCCATGATCTGTGACGGCAACTCCACGAAATCCCACGGCACATTGGTACCCGACAACGTCCGAACTGGTACACGGCTCAAGAGGTGATGCAGAAGATGGCCGAATTCGTGAAAAATCGTTTCGACTTCTCGGTGTGTAAGCAACGACGGCTTGCCAGCTACGGGGGGCGTCAAGTTGCCGCAGATGAGGCCGAGGTGGGGCCGTCCCTGGTCGGGGTCGCCGACGACGAAGGAATCCATCCACGCCCCGCCGCGCTTGTTCTCGCGAGGAAACCAATCCGAATAGAAGCCGCCCAGCAACGTTCCCGATCCGGCATCCTCGACGCGGTAGTACTTGACAGCCGTGTCCCAACCGGGCACTCCAGGTTCTTCGATCACCTTGATCTGCAGCAGGCGGCTGAAGATGTCGAACATCCCGGAGACAACGCTCTCCAATTCGAAGTACGGCCTTAATTCCTCTTCATCGAAGTCATAGAGCGCTTGCCGCTGCTTCTCAGCTAGATAAGCAACATCCCAGGGTTGCGTGGCGGTATAGCCAGCGGCTGCGCCGAACTCCGCGAGGCTGCGGTTCTCCTTCTCAAAGAAAGGCGCGGTCTTCCGCCACAAGCCGGTCACGAACTCCTGGGCCTGAGCTCCGGTGTGCGCCATTCGTTCTTCCAAAACCAGGTCGGCAAAATCGCCGTACCCGAGGAGGCGTGCCTTCTCCTGACGCAGGCGGAGGACTTCGGCAATAAGGCCGCGGTTGTCCAGCGAACCTGACGTGGCGCGGGCATTCGACGCTTCCCAGAGCTCCTGTCGAATGCGACGGTCGTCCAAGTAGGTCATCGCCGCGATGTAGCTTGGCGCCTGAAGGGTGAGACGCCATCCGTCTTTGCCCTTCGATTTCGCGCTTTCGCGGGCTGCAAGCCGAGCCGATTCCGGCAGTCCCGACAGTTTTGCTTCATCAGAGATCAGCAACTCGTACGCGTTGGTTGCGTCCAGGACATTTTCCGCAAATTTCGTGGTTGCTTTGGTGAGAGCAACATCGAGCGCTTCCAGTTTTTTCTTTCCTTCGGCGTTCAGGTCTGCGCCGGCACGGCGGAAACCGGTCACAGTCTTGTGAAGAAACCGGCTGTGTACGGGGGCGAGGTTCTCGTTTTCCGAACTCTCATCCACACTCTTTACTGCGGCCCATAACCCGGAGTTCAACGGTATGGATGTGTAAAACATGCTAACAGGGCCCTGCACCACGTTGTGCGCGGCCCGGAATTCCGGGGTAGTCGCAACCGACTCGAGGTGGCGAACGATCGCCATGGCGACATCGAGGGGTTCGGTCATCTGGTCCAAGGCGAGTAGGATGTCGCGGTATGTTCGCGGCACTTCCGGCCGGGCTAAATCTTCGAGCCTGAGATTCATCTGCTTCAAGAACAGATCGATGGCGGGCTCCACATGCTCCGCCTTGATGGCGTCAAACTGAATGGGAAAGCGCTCCGTGAGAAGCGGATTGTTGGTAGCTGTTTCAGCCATGGAATCACCAGACCCGGCAGCCCTGCCCCGTTGCAACATACATCTGGTCACCCGTCTTACAGCCGAAGGCGTGGCCGAACTCGGGCATATTCTTTACGACGCCAGTTACGCGGAATTCAGGCAAGGAATGCGGATCTGTCTGCGCACGCAGCCTGGCATATTCGGGGCGCATATTTGAGCACCACATTTGTGCAAATCCCAAAAAGAATTGCTGCGATTGGGTGTAACCGTCAACCTTCGCCGAAGGCGATTCCTGTTTTTTGGCCAAGGCATCCATGAGGGCCATATACGCGAGCCGGATGCCACCGTTATCGGCCGTATTCTCGCCGAGCGTCAGCTGACCGTTCTGGTGAACACCAGGCGCTGCTTCAAAGCTGCCGTATTCCTTCACGAAGCAATCCGCAAGTTTGTTGAAGTGCTGCTCGTCGCTCGCCTGCCACCAGTCTTTCAGGTTGCCGTCGGCATCGAACTTGCGCCCCTGATCGTCAAAGCCGTGGGTGAGTTCATGGCCAATGACCACGCCGATGGCACCGTAGTTCACCGCATCCGCGGCGGCGTTTGAATAGAACGGGGGTTGCAGGATACCGGCAGGAAAGTTGATGTTGTTCTCGGTAGGGTCATAGTAGGCGTTCACGGTGGGCGGCGTCATCTCCCATTCGGCGCGGTCAACGGGCTTTCCAATCTTGTCGCGCTCGCGCTTGCTTTCAAATTCATTGGCGCGATACCAGTTCCCAAAGTAATCCTTGCTATCGATTTCAACTGACGAGTAATCGCGCCATTTCTCCGGATAGCCGATCTTGTTTGCGACGGCTGCCAGCTTGACAAGGGCCTGTTTTTTGGTTTCGGGACTCATCCAGCTTAGCGATTGCAGGTCGTCCGACATCTCTTTTTCGATCTCGCGCACCAGATCGACGGTGCGCCGCTTGCCCTGCTCTCCGAAGGTTTGTTCAACGTATTTTCTTCCGAGGGCTTCGCCCAGTTCGTCGTCAACGGCCGAAACGCAGCGCTTCCAGCGAGGCTTTAATTCGGTTACGCCGGTCAATGTTTTCCCGTAGAATTCGAAGTTTTCTTCCACGAACGTTTTGGACAGAAGCCGTGCGCTGGCGCTTACAAAGTGCCAGGTGAGGTAGTCCCGGAGATCGCCCATGTTCCTGGAAGCAATCAGGCTGTTGAAAGTCTTCACGAAACCCGGAACGTCCACGTTGAGCGTCGTGAACTGCGGCGCATTCACCTGCACGAAGAATCGGGTGAAATTGAAGTGCGGGCTCAGCGCCGCCAATTTTTCCGTGGACATTTCGTGAACGAGCCGCTGCGGGTCTCGCCGTGTCGTGACGTCCAGAGAGGCCTTGGCCAGGTCCGTTTCGATCGACATGACGTTGGCGGCCTTCTTCTGCGCATCCGCCGGTGAAACTCCAATCAGCTCGAACATTTTGGCAACGTGCTCAACGTACTTCTTGCGAATTTCTTCCGATTTCGGGTCGGTACGCAGATAAAAGTCCCGCTCGGGAAGGCCGAGGCCGCCCTGATCAATGTCGGCGATGGTCATGCTGGCATTCTTTGGATCGGGCGAGGGAGCGAACCGGAAGAAAACGCCGACTTGGCGCTCATGGAGCCGCGCGACTTCGTTCAGTAACTCATCCTGGTTGCCGATCTGCGAGATCCGCTGCAGTTCAGCGTGAAGCGGCGTAGTGCCCCGCTGCTCGATCAGCGGCTCATTCATGCAGGATTGATAGAATCCGCCAATCTTCTGATCGAGCGGCGAGCGGTTCTGGTTCTTGGCGGAGTCTTCAAGAATGCCGCGCAGAATCTCCTGATTCCGCTGCAAAAGTTCGTTAAAGCGGCCCCAACTGCTCTCGTCGGCCGGTATGGGATGACTCTTGATCCACGTCCCGCAAGCGTACTGATAAAAGCTGCCGCAAGGATTGGCCGATTTGTCGATGGCTGTCAAGTCGAGCCCGGACTTTGATTCCTGAGTCGTATTTGAATCGGCTTTTTGGCTGGTTTGGGTGGTTGCGGTACCAGCCAGCAGCGTCAAGCAAAGCGCTACGGGCGAAAAGTGCGAGTATTCCATGCATTCTCAGTGTAATCAGCCAGACTGCGATGGACGGATGAGCGCGATCCGTTTTCAGATGCCGGCATAAGAGCCGGCACAGCAGGCACGAGTGCCTGCCCCACTACGCGGCGCTTTGGGTAGCGAGCCTGCGTTCGGAAGTTTGCAAATTCGTATTTCGCAAAAGGATTTGATCTACCTTCGCTTCGGCGAGCAGCACCTTCCATTTGTGCAGTTCCTGCCGGCGTTTTTCTGCCTCCTGCTTGCGCACGTGTTCCTCCGCTTGCTGATGCGCGCGTTCCGCTCGCTCACGCTCGCGGTTCTGCTGCGATTCGAAGCCAATTTCGGTCTTACGCCTTTCTGCTCTGAGCTTTAGCAGGTCGTTCAAGCACTTGTGGAAGTTCCGGTCGTGCGTAGTCTGGTAGCGCAGATACAGGGCGACCTGTTTGGCGCGCTCGGGCGAATCGGTCTCGTCGTGAAAGCAGGCGATCTGCTGGAGCTTGACCGCGCGCTG
>Ga0126381_100007916_pt1 | contig 11858 bp, 13 predicted proteins | sample PanSoiMetPlot_28_FD_96465 | JGI IMG/M metagenome (GOLD analysis project Ga0126381, IMG submission 96465) | Tropical forest soil microbial communities from Panama - MetaG Plot_28 | ecosystem: Environmental > Terrestrial > Soil > Tropical forest > Bulk soil | place: Panama | collected 2016-02-17
CAGCGTGGGCATACACGTCTCCCCTCTCTCTCGAACAGTGACTGGCACGATTGTTTTTCAGGCGACCCGGGGACGGAGTTGTTAGTCGCTTGAGATGACGCGTTTGCCGAAGAAGGTTGTCCGGTTTGCTCCATTTTGCGAGTTCCTTGTTGCAAGATCCACGGAAACGCCGGCCATTCTCGGCAAGTTCATCGTACTTAGAACGAAACGCTGACGCCTTCTTGCAGGCCGGTTTGACTCCTAGATCGCCATCCAGCGTCCACTACGAATGGAACCTTTTCTGCGATCCCCGGTATTCATCTTTGCAAGGGCAAGTTCAGCCGTTTAGGAACATAATTTCGGCGATGACTTTGGCTCCCGACGAGGATCTGATGCTCCAAGTGCGCGATGGCGCAGGCGAAATGCTAGGCGTGTTGTTTGACCGCTACCAAACGCCTCTTTTCAACTTCTACTCGAAGCTGACGGGCAACCGAACGCTCAGCGAAGACCTCGTCCAGGAAGTCTTCCTCCGCATCCTGAAATACCGGCAGAGTTACCGCCCCGGCACGCCTTTCCGTGCCTGGATTTATCAGATTGCGCGCAACGCCCGCATCGACCACTTTCGCAAGTTTCCGCGCGAAAGGGCTTTTGAGCCAGACATGCTGCCTCCAGTTCGTCCCACGGATTCCGCCCAGGAACAGCAGGAAGTGGAACTGCTGCATCGCGCGCTTCTCGAATTGCCCGAAGACAAACGTGAAATTCTGCTGCTCTGCCGCTTTCAGGAATTGAAATACGAGGAAATTGCCGAGCTTTTGGGCTGCGAGCTCAACACGGTTCGTACTCGCATCCACCGCGCCTTGCAGGAGCTTCGGAAGTCTTTTCATCAACTCACGCAAGGCCCGGCGCTAAAGCCAGCCGGCGCTGCAGCCTCGGAAAATCTTCCTCCTCGAAGGGGGGCGCCATGAAGTGTGAACAAATCGCCGAACTTTTACCGGACTACCTGCAAGGAGGCTTGAACCCAGACCAGCACCGCACCGTCGATGCCCATCTCGAACAATGCGCGGACTGCTCCGAAGAAGTCGCGGTGTGGAGAAAGCTGTCGTTGCTTCCCGTCGAGCAGCCCAGCCCCGTGTCTCGCGTGCGCTTTGAAGCCATGCTGCGGGCGTATCAAGCCGGCCGTTCAAATCAGCCCCCCAGGAATTCCCAATGGAGAAAGCTTTTCTCATCGTGGAACGTGCTCGGTTGGCTTAGCTCGCCTCTCGGTGCCGCCGCCTGGAGCGCCGCGCTTCTCGCAATTGGCGTTTTTGCGGGGTTTCATACCGTTAATCCTCCGAAGCCCCCGTCTCCTTCGCCGGGGTTGGCCCAAGTGGAAGCCGAACTTGCGAACACGAAGCAATTGGTCGTGCTCTCCATGCTTCAGCAGCAATCCGCCAGCTCGCGGCTCGAGGGAGTCAACTTCACCACGCGCGAAGAACAGCTCAATCCGCAGGTGCTGTCCGCGCTCCTTCATACGTTGCGTTACGACCCGAGCGTGGACGTGCGCCTGGCCGCGCTCGATGCCTTGAGCCGCCATTCTGCGCAACCCCAAGTGCGCAGCAGCGTGGTGAACGCCTTGCAGGAACAGCAATCCCCGCTAGTCCAAGTGGCGTTGATTGATCAGCTAGTGGAATGGCATGACCGCGAAGCTAAATCGCATCTGGAAAAACTTCGCCAGTCCCAGGACCTCAATCCCACCGTGCGCCAGCACGCCGATTGGGCCATCAGCAAATTGAATTGAGGAGGAGACCATGCGCAAAATATTCTTTCTCGCTCTAATCCTCTGCGCCGCTTTGCTGCTTGTGATTGTTCCGGCGGGGAACGCTTTCGGCTCACTGGGGCCGGCTCCCCAGGATCCACCGCAGCCACCTTCGCCGCCCGCACCTGTTGAGCCTCTACCGCCGGTTCCTCAAATCCGCATCCACGTGGAGCCTCCTCACATTGAGCCACCCCACATTGACGTGCATGTCGATCCCCAGGAAATTGCACGGAACGTGAGCGAACACTTGAATATCCCTCACGATAATTTCGAACCCATGGACTTTGACTTCGACCACGGAGACCGCGACCTCAACGTTCGCGCAGATGAAAAGATCGAGAAGTCCTTCGCGATGCCGGCCGGGCACCGCTCGCTCGAAATCGACAACGTCTGGGGCTCCATCGAAGTCGTGGGCACAAATTCCGGCCAGGTCCAGCTTACGGTCAACAAATCCATCCGCGCGGAATCTCAGGCTAAGATCGAACAGGCTCGCAAGGAAGTTACCCTCGACATCAACGAACAAGAGGGCCTGCTAAAGCTCTACGTCAACGGCCCTTTCCGTTGCCATTGCGACGATGGGTGCGGCCACCGCGAATTTGAAGGCTACATCGTCAAAATGGACTTTCAAATCCAGGTTCCGCGCGACATTGACATCAAAATCAAAACCGTCAACGAAGGCCGCGTTTCCGTGCGCGACATCAACGGCAGCTTCTTGGTGCGAAACGTCAATGGCGACATCCAGATGCACAACGTCGCCGGTTCTGGCACGGCCCGCACCGTCAACGGCCCGGTGAAAGTTTCTTTTCGGCAGAATCCTAGTGAAACCTCAGACTTCCAGACCGTCAATGGCGCTGTCGAGCTTCAGTTCGCCCAAGGCTTGGCTGCGGATTTCCGCTTCAAGACTTTCAACGGCGGCATCTATAGCGACTTTCCTGTTACTGCTTTGCCGGTGCGCGCCATCCAGGAAGAGCATCACGGTTCGAAGGTCGTTTTTCGCGCGGATCGCTATACCGGTGTGCGCATCGGCTCTGGCGGCCCGGAGATCAAGGTTGAAAATCTAAACGGAGACATTCGCATTCTCGAAAACCATGAATAAGCAAACTCAGCGTTTCCCATCCCTTGTTGTGGCAGTTCTAGTTTTTTGCTTCACCGTTGCTGCTGCGCCGGTGCGCAGTCAGGCGCAAGCCGGAGGGGATCACGTTTCTGTGACGCTCAGCGATCCCGCTCGGCCAGCCTTGGTGAAAGCAAGCTTGGTTAGCGGGGGCATCACGGTCAAGGCCTACGACGGCAAGGAAGTTGTCGTCGATGCGCGCGGCCGCAACCACGACTCCTCACGCTCGGACTCCAACATGAAGCGCATCATTGTTTCCTCCACCGGCCTTTCCGTGGAAGAGGAAAACAACGAGGTGCGCATTAACACGGATTCCTATATGCGCCCCGTGGACTTAACCATATCGGTCCCCGTTCACACTTCGCTGAAGCTAAGCGCTGTGAATTCCGGAGACATCATGGTCACGGGAGTGGACGGCGAATTAGACGTTAACGACGTGAACGGCTCAGTTACCTTGAACAACGTTTCCGGAAGCGCCGTCGCGCATGCGCTGAACGGGCGCGTCTTGGTTACCTTCAATCGCATCAACCAAAAGCCCATGGCCTTCAGTTCTTTGAATGGCGACATTGACGTGACCTTTCCCGCCGACCTGAAAGCCAACCTCAGTCTCAAGTCCGATCGAGGCGAGATTTTCAGCGATTTCGACGTTCAAGTTCAGGCTTCCGCGCCGCAACAAACCGTCGAGGATAGCCGGAAGAATGGCGGCAAATACAAGGTCAAGATCGACAAGACCGTCCACGGCACCATCAACGGCGGCGGCCCTGAAATGCAGTTCACGAATTTCAACGGGAGCATCTACATCCGCAAAGCCGGCGCCGCTCGCTGACACGCAAGTGATACGGGATTACCGTGGGTGCCAATAACCGCAAGCACCGCGCGGGTCCATTCCTCACTTCTTAATGAATAGAACGCAGTAATCGTTCTCGGGCCAGTCGTTCACGACTTTTTCCATTTGGAGCCCAGCCGCGGTCAGTTCTTCGATTACCACTTTTTGCGGAATACCGTGGCCGCCGCGGTTCGGGGGAACTCCTTCGACAGGCTCTAGTCCGGAGCGCGCCGGAAAATCAATGATTGCCAGCCGTCCTCCCGGCTTCAGCGAACGGACGATGCTGGCGTCGAACTCCGAGGGTTTCGTCAAATGGTGATACACGCGCCGTAAAAAAATCGCGTCGCAGCAAGCTGTCGGCAGACTCGTGTCCGCCACTTTGCTCTCAACGACCACCACGTTCTGCAATTTGCGCTTCGCCACCTCGGTTCGTAGTTCCTCAAGCTTCTTGGTATCAATTTCTGTCGCGTACACTTTTCCGTTTGCTCCCAAGTGCTCTACCGCCGCAAACGTGTAGCTTCCGTCCCCCGCTCCGATATCCGCCACGACCGTTCCCGGCTTCCACTCCATCAACGCCGCAAGCCGTTTGATTTGGTCTGCGGAATTGCCATTCGCCCGGACAGCGAACGCACCCGCGGCGGCGCAAACCAAAGCCAGCAAGCCTAATTGTTTCCACTGTTTTTTGTTCATTGCATCGGCGCCTTTACGCCTCTAGCCTTCTGACGCACGCAAGGAATTGTCGTTTCACTGACTCCATTTGGTGGGTGTGCGAACCCAACGGTGAGGTCGAAGCTGCTCGCGAAGCATGTCAGGCAGCGGACCTTTGTCGCTGGCCGCCAGGTTGCATTCGACGTTTTTGCGTTTGCGCATGCCGGGAATGATGGTGTGCACGTCGGGATTGTTCAGGATAAAGCGCAAAGCCATTTCCGGCATGGTCATACCGTCGCTCAAGAGCGGCCTGAGGGCGTCGGCGCGCTCGACGCTGGCTTTGAGATTCTCTGGCACGAAATAAGTGTTGCGCCAATCACTCGTAGGCCACTTGGAATCGAGGGTGAGCGTGCCGGTGAGAGAACCTTCGTCGAACGGCACGCGCGCGATGACGGCGACATCCTTTTCGCGGCATGCGGGAAAGAGTTCATCCTCAGGGTTCTGATCGAAGATGTTGTAGATGACCTGGACCGCGTCTATGCGGCCGGTGCGCACGGCGCGGATGCCGTTCGCAGGCTCCCAGCGGTTGAGGCTCAGGCCGACGGCACTCACTTTGCCGCTGTCGCGCAGCTTTTCGATGGTGCGCGAAATACGATCGTCATCGAGCCAGCCATCTTCCCAAGTGTGAAGTTGAATGAGGTCGAGGGTCTCGACGCCGAGATTCTTGAGGCTCTTGTCCACATATTCGAAGATGTAGTCAGGCGGGTAGCTGTCGTCGAGAGAATATTCGGGGCGGGAAGGCCAGCGGCGGTTTTTTGGCGGAACTTTGGTGGCAACGTAAAGCGTTTTGTCGGGCCCGCCGGCGGCTGAATTGTTTTTGTTGGCGCGAAGAGCTTTCCCAAGGAGCTGCTCGCTGTGGCCATCGCCGTAGGCCCAGGCGGTGTCAAAGAAATTGCAGCCGAGGTCGAGGGCGCGCTGGAGAGAATCGAGCGATTCTTGGTCATCGGAACCAGTCCACCCGCCCATGCCCCACATGCCGTAACCAATTTCGCTGACGTTCCATCCAGTGCGGCCGAAGCGGCGGTAGCGCATGTGCGGTCTCCTCAGTTCCAACGAACATTATACTTGCCGGATAGGCAAGGAGAGGATGCCCTGATGGAGGTGATTTTCACGCGGTCTGTTTGAGGGCGCGTTCGACGAGGGTGAGGCAGCGTTCGGCTTGCTCGCGCAGCATTTCTTCTTCTTCGGTCACTTCGGTTTTCAGGTTGTGGAGCTCGTCGGCGACGGCTAACGCCGCCAGAACGGCGAGTTTTTGTGTGTCCACAATTCCGGTGGCTTCGGCTATGGCGTGCATTTTTTCGTCCACGAACTTCGCCAGCTTTTGGACATACTTTTCTTCCAGTTCTCCCCGGATAGAGTAGACCTGGCCGAAGATTTGCACTTTTACCGACGCGCCCATGGAGCAGGATTCTAGCGCACAGCCGCGCGCGGCGGAATGTTATTCTTCAACTGGCGCGGAGTTGAGCAGCGTGACGATCTTTCAGGACGGAAATAATTTTACCCGCGAAGTCATTGATCTGGGCGTCGGTCAGTGTGGCTTCGCGGCTCTGGAAGGTTACGCGAACGAGCAGCGAGTATTTTCCGGCGGGAACGTTTTTGCCGCGGAACAAATCCACGGCCTCGATGGAAGTGATTTCCGGGATGTTGAGCGACCGGATCGATTCGGAAATCTGGGCAAATGTGATTCCCTCCGCAACTAGCAGCGAGAAATCGCGCTCCACTGCCGGAAAGCGCGGAAGCGGTTCGTAGCGGCGCGCGTCCTTCGCTGCCTCCATCGAAGTGTAGAGAGGATCGAGTTCGAGCTCCGCGAGAAAAACGTCCTGTCGTAATTTCAGGCGATCGGCAACGCGGCGCGCAAGCAGCCCCGCCATGCCAACGTCGACGTTGCTGAGCCGCATTTTTCCGCGTTTGGCGGCGTGCAGCCAGTCCGGGCCACCGTCGGTCCACGCGACTCCGCGAGCCTCCCGGCTATCAGACAGCTGACCGATTTCGTCCAGGGTGCCTTTCAAGTCGGCAAAAGAAAACTCGCGTGGAGAATCGTAAAGACCTTTTCCGCGGGCTTCACCGGTCGCGCCAAGAGTGAGCACGGACCTCTCGAAGGATTTGTCTCCGTGCAAACGATATTGGCGGCCAATTTCGAACAAGCGCGCGTTGCGCTGTCCGTGATTGAGGTTCCACTCAAGGGCGGCAACCATAGTGACGATGCCAGTAGACTTCAGCACGCTCGCTTCTTCCGAGAGCGGATTCGCAAGACCCGCGGGAGAAACTCCCGCGGGGCGGAAGAGGGCGTCCCGCTCCTCTGCAACATGAGGAATGGTGACAATTTCGCGGTAACCCAGACCGATGAGACGCTCGCGCAAACGCGTCTCTGCTTCGTGATGCGCCAGGCGCGCCGCTCCCTGACGAGCAGCTGGCAAACGCGGTGGAAATTTATCGAGTCCATAGATGCGGGCGATTTCCTCAATCAAATCAATTTCGCGCTCGACTTCCGCGCGCCAGGAAGGCTGCGTGCACTCCCAGGCCGCTAGGAGCGAGCCTTCCGCGCCGCGATTCTGATCCACGCGAAGCGGAGCGAAACCCAGCGCGCTGAGACTGGCTTCAATCTGTTTGTCCGGAACGTCCGCGCCCATGATGCGAAGAAGTTCCTTGCGCGTTACTTGGATTTTCTTCGGTGCGCGCTTGCCTGGGTACACGTCGACAACACCGGCAAGCAGCTCGCCACCGGCAAGCTGAAGAATCAGTTCGGCGCAACGGCGCGAAGCGAGTTCCGCCATTTCCGGATCAGCGCCGCGACCGAAACGCGTCGACGCTTCGGTGTGCAACTTCAGAAAGCGCGCGGCGCGGCGAACTGGGACAGGTTCGAACCATGCGCACTCAATCAAAACGTTTTTTGTCGAAAAGGAAATCTCTGTTTCGGCACCGCCCATGATGCCACCGATGCCGATGGCGCGCGAGCCGTCGCCGTCGGAAATCATGCAGATGCCGGGATCGAATTCGCGCTCCACACCATCCAAACTGCGCATCTTTTCTTTGAGCTTGGCGGCGCGAACGACAATTTTATGGTCGCGGACTTTGTCGTAATCAAAGGTGTGGAGCGCGTGGCCCAATTCGAGCATCACATAATTCGAAATGTCCACGACGTTGCTGATGCTCGCGACGCCGGAAGCTTCGAGGCGGTCTTTCAGCCACTTTGGCGAAGGCTGAATCTTCACGTTGCGAATGACTCGAGCGGTGAAGCGGCCGCAAAGCCCGGGTGCCTGAATTTCGACTTTCACGGCATCGCTGGCTTTGGTTTTACCCTCTGCGGGTCTTGGCTGAACCGATTTCAGCGGCAGTTTGTAAATCGACGCGACCTCGCGCGCGATTCCGAGGTGGCCCAAGCAATCAGGGCGGTTCGAGCCGACTTCGGCGTCAATCACGGCGCCGTGCGGACCGTCTTCAACGCCACCAACGTTCGTGCCCGAGAGCGCGAGACGCGAAGCTAGCTCTTGCGGCGGCGCGCTCACGTCAACGAAATCCTTCAGCCAGTCGTAAACAACCTTCATTCCAATTTCCTCTTAGCGGATCCCAACGCCGGCAATGTGCGGCGAGAGAATTGGTAGCAGTGTGGGCGCTCGAAAATGGTAGAGCGTCATTTTAGAAAATCCTGCGCTCTCGATCGCTGTCCAGGTTTCGCGGTTCGGATGGCACCCCACGGCGAAATGCGCTAGGAACGGCCTGAACCAGTTCTGCAAGAGTCTCAACCAAGTCCCGCGCGGTGCGGCCACGTGCTCGATGAACACAAAGCGCCCACGGCGCTTAAGCACGCGATGAATTTCTTCAAGCACACCTTTCGTGTCGCGAACCGAGCAAAGGACCAGCGTACATACGACGGCATCCATACTCTGGTCAGCCACATCCAACTGCTCGGCTTTGCCCGCGCGCAAATCCACTTGCAAGCCGCATTGTTCCGCTTCTTTCTCCAAATAGTTCCTCATGTAAGGATTCGGCTCAATGCCGATCCATCGCACGCTAGGATCGTAGTGCCTCAGGTTCACGCCTGCGCCCGGCCCAATCTCCAGCACCGTGCCCCTCAGGTCAGCGAGCAAAGCGCGTTTTCGCGCTGCCATTAAGCGCTCATATTTCGCGTTGACCTTCCGAAGCAAGAACGCAAAGACGCGTGCGCGCCAGTCACTGTGCGCCGGCGAAGAATGATCCGGCGTGGCCATCGTTTCCATCGGAACCGAAGTGCTCATGGGAATTGTCGCAAGAAGCGCACGTCGTTTTGAAAAAACACCTGGATGTCGTCGATGCCGTATTTCAGCATGGCCAGGCGGTCAATGCCCATGCCGAAAGCGAAGCCGCTGACCTTTTTGGCGTCATAGTTGACGAAGCCGTAGACGGCGGGATCCACCATGCCTGCGCCAAAAAGCTCGATCCAGCCAGCGCCCTTGCATTTCGAGCAAACGCCTCCACCGGCGGCGGTGCCGCTGCCGCGGCAAAAAATGCAGGAGACGTCGAATTCGACAGATGGCTCCGTGAACGGAAAATAGCTCGGGCGGAAGCGTGTTTTCACACCCGCGCCGAAAAATTGCTTGACGAAATATTCGATAGTGCCTGTGAAATCGCAGAAGGTAATGTCCGTGTCCACAGCAAGGCCCTCGACCTGATGGAACATGAAGGAGTGCGTGGCGTCAGGATTGTCGCGGCGGTAGACCTTTCCTGGAACGATGACGCGCACAGGGGGTTTCTGCCTTTCCATCGTTCGAATCTGCATGGGCGAAGTGTGTGTGCGCAGCAGAAGCGGCGTCGGCGCGCCTTTGGGCAGGTCGATGTAGAACGTATCCATGTCATCGCGCACGGGATGAAACTCAGGAATGTTCAGTGCCTCAAAGTTATAGTAAGGCGTCTCAACTTCCGGCCCTTCCACAATGGAGAAGCCAATCGAGAAGAAGATGTCCTCGAGTTCTTGAAGGACCTGGCAAATGAGATGATGCGAGCCGATGGGATGAATGACGCCGGGAAGAGAGAGATCTGTGGGTATTGCGGTAGTTTCAGGTGGGAGGATAGGTTGTTCCCCTTGGACGTCGACCAGAACGTTTCCGCTAGACTGAGCGTAAGTTTGTTGAATTGCTGGTCTGTACTGCGCAACCTGTTCGGCAGCGCGAACTGAAGCGTGCTTGTTATCAATCGCCTGTTCAACATGTGCCTTTAATTCGTTGAAGCATCGTCCCACCTCTCGCCTTAGCTCCGCGGGAGGACTCTTCAGCCAGTGATCGCGAGCCCAAGTTAAGATTCCGGTTTTTCGTCCTAGCCAGTTTACTCGTGTGATTTCGACGTCAGTTTCGTCAACATCCATCTGAATATCTTGATCGAAAGAATCGCGAAGTAGTCTGAATAGACCGACGACTTCCGAAGCGTCGTGGATTCCCATTTGCTGAAGGGTCTGCACTGCCCTGACTCCGACGCCAACGTGTACGCGGAAGTGCTTAGCGGCCCGTTCAGAAGTTCCTCGGAGGTTTATCGGTGCAGAAGTAACCCAGTTCTCATGAATGCGTTGAATCACGCCAGAGACTTCATTACTCCATGCCGAATGCAGCTCCAGAAGGCGAGCGCTATCCTTGGTCGAGGCCGCGGCAAGCGCGCTGGCGTCGAAGAAGGCGCGCAACCCAGAGAACAACTGAAGTACCTGTTCCGGGCGCGTCACACCAAGCTGTTCGAACGTCTTTTGAGTCTTCTCTAGCGTTTCAGACATTAGCGAAGAATAGAACTCTCGTCATGATGATAGACAGAGTTACGCTTCCACCTAAGACTTTTTCGCGGCGGCTTTGGCCTTTTCCGCGAGCTGCGCGAAACCTGCGGCGTCCTTGACAGCAATATCCGCAAGGACTTTGCGGTCCAGCGCCACGCCCGCGGCCTTGAGGCCGTGAATCAACTGGCCATATGTCAGGCCATTGAGCCGCGCGGCAGCACCGATGCGCTGAATCCACAGGCGGCGGTACTGGCGCTTCTTGTTGCGGCGATCGCGGAAGGCATAGCGGTCCGCGCGATTGGCCGCTTCCTGAGCGGACTGGTAGAGCTTGCTCTTGGTGAGAAAAAAGCCTTTCGTCCTCTTGAGGTACTTCTTGCGCCGAGCCCGGCGCTTGGTGCCGCGTTTTACGCGTGCCATGGGTTTGCTCCTTTGGTTTTCTCTGTAGCTCAACCCTTCAGGGGTGAGGATTGTTTCCTGCCGCGGCAGAATGAGCCAGCAGGCAGAAAACCTCAGGCCCAAAGGCCTGAGCTACATGTTTTCGGGAAAGAAAACCAGTTGCAGGGACGCGCAGCGAAGCGCGTCGCGCAACGGGTTTGTTTCCTGTGTGATTCGAGTAGCTCCGCGTTCCCGCGGTAACGGCCAAAGGCCGTTGCTACGTTGTCCCGACAAGGTCAGGACGATTCGGCCGGCAGGCACCCGTGAAGCGCTGCCTGGCACGAAAATCATTGTCTCAACGTTGAAACCTGAGAACGTCTCAACGTCAAAAGAAAATCTAGCCGTAAGGCAGCATCTGCTTGATGCTGGCCACGTCGGCGGCGTTTACGGTCGTTAGCTTCTTTAGCTTGCGCATGCGTCCGGAGGCTTTCAGTCCCGTAAAGTGCCGCTTGGCCGTGTGGCCGCGCAGAATCTTGCCGCCCGCGGTGACCTTGAAGCGCTTGCGCGCGCCGCGATGCGTCTTCAATTTCATTTTCGGTTTCGAAGCATTTCTTGGCATTGCGAAAACCTTTCTTCTCCAAATGCGTGTTGCGCTCTCAGCGCCTCAACGTTGCCAACCTTGTTTCAGGTGCGGCGCAGCTGTGCTGCGCCCCCACAAAACGGATCCGCTGCCTTACTGCGCCTGCTGTGAAGCCGTTTGTCCCACAGACCGAGAGGCCCCCGCACCTTTTTTGGGAGCTAAGAGCGCCACCAGAACGTTCCCTTCCATTCGCGGCATCGTCTCAATCTGCCCCTGATCCCCAATTTCGGTAAGCAGGCGTTCCATCTTGGCGCGGCCCACTTCCTGGTGCGCCATTTCGCGGCCGCGATGAAAAATCATGGCACGCACTTTGTGGCCATCGCCGAGGAAGCGGATGATCTGATTCTTGCGAACCTGATAATCGTGCTCCGCCGTGTTGGGCCGAAACTTGACTTCCTTCAGTTGCGAACCGCGGCTGCTCTTGCGCTGCTCGTGGGCTTTCTTATTCTGCTGGTACTGATATTTCCCGTAATCGGTGATTTTACAGACCGGCGGGTCGGCAGTCGGCGAAATCTCCACCAAATCGAGTCCCCGTTCGCGTGCCAGCTTCATGGCCTCGAAAGGCTGCATGACGCCGAGCTGTCCACCCTCTTCATCAATCACCCGGATTTCGCGCGCCCGGATGCGCTCGTTTACGCGCGTGCGGTCACTCGGCCGGAAGTTACGATCAGCGATAAATCCCCCTCAAGAGCG
>Ga0126381_100007918_pt1 | contig 11858 bp, 11 predicted proteins | sample PanSoiMetPlot_28_FD_96465 | JGI IMG/M metagenome (GOLD analysis project Ga0126381, IMG submission 96465) | Tropical forest soil microbial communities from Panama - MetaG Plot_28 | ecosystem: Environmental > Terrestrial > Soil > Tropical forest > Bulk soil | place: Panama | collected 2016-02-17
AATCGAACTTCAATTTTGTCGCAGCTGCTGGAGTAAGGGAATAGATGCCTACGGTTAGTACTTGGGCAATGCTTCGTTTTTGCCAGTCGCGCAACAACACCAAGTGCTGACGCGGCTGCACCAAAAAGTAATCACCCGCCGGAAAAGTGTGATCGCCAAAGCTGAATTCGAACGGGATGTTGACTCTGATGACCGCGGACTGCGCCTGAACCCTCATAACCAGACCTACAACAACGAGCATAAGTGATGTCAAAGTTCGTGCAATCGGATGTGTCATTCAACCTCCTATGGGTATTTGCTAATCACTGTGCGGAATTGACCTCCCGTTTCCAGGGGCTGAGCCATGATCACTCCATGGAAGGGCTCTGCACGGGCACCCAAGCCCAAGGGACCGAGATGTCTGGAACCGCATCTCGCGAATAATGCTCTTAGGCAGCAGAGTGCTACGGCTGCCTACGCCTCCGGTTTCACGCGAGTGTTCGGAGCCATTGGTTTCTACATGGGGTATCGGAGATGGAAGGGAAAACCACGACAACTTTGGGGGAATAATTGAGCCTATTTCGAGGCGAAAGCGGTCAGCCCAAGAACTCCATTTTGATGAGCGTAATCGGGATATTTTTTATTCCCACACCAATTCTTAGGCATCACCTCGTGTCGCTGCGTGGTACGGTAGAAGGATTTTTGCTTCTCTTGTCGTCCTTTTACGGTCCAATTGCGATCTACCAAGAGAACCAGGCGAACGATGGTCGCAGATACTGAAAGCATCCGACAGGGGAGCGCCAGTTTCTAAGTCGCGTTTGCCTCAACGATGTCTATAAGGAGATGATTTATGAACACGACTAAGAAGAATGCCCAACTGGGATTGGTTGCGGCTCTTGCGGTGGTGCTGATCGCAATCGGTGGGCAAGCCTCCGCTCAGGACCAGTCTGCAGGCAAGGCTCCGTCCATGCCCCAGGCACTTGCCGAGACTCCCACGACTCTCGCGCCCGCTCTGCTGGCAGTCAACCATGCCCTACAACGAAACTACTTCTCGTCTGGATCGTTTTTCGGAGCCTCCCTGCCTGCCGCCACCTACTCAGCAGTTGACAGTGCACAAACGATCGTCTGCCCGGGCACCTCTGGGACGTGCACGATTCAGGCAGATCACTGGATCGAGTTACAGGGGAGCACCGCTGGAAATGAGGCTTGGGGATGTCTGGCTGTGGATGGTGTTCTCGATCCCAACTGTGGCTTCCTCGACAACAAGATCCCTCCGGATGGTGGTTGGGTCCAGGCCACAAGCTCTCACCTTGTGAGCGGAGTTCCTGCCGGTACCCATACCGTGCAGACCTTCGTCAACAGCCTGCTTGGCGTGAACGCCGCGTACTTCAACATCAACTATCGCGTGTTTAAGCCGTAAGAATGAGCCCCAAGCAATCTGAATCTTCGGGGAGTGGGATCGACATATGTCGGTCCCGCTCTCTGGTTGTGAGTCACCTTTCGGTTCCTCAGTCGAATCTATAGAAATGCAACCTCTTTCAATTTCAATCCAATTGCACCTGCCTCGAAAGTAAACTGATGTCATAACCAACTGTCTGGCTCACAACGGACTGTGGCCAGCCTGAAAGAAGTAAAGCGGCCAGATGGCAAACACTTTGAACGTGGCAGCCTGGACCTCCCTTGCTTTCGATGATTTCCCGCTAACCCTGCGGGATGTCAGCACTTCGAATACGCATTGGACTTGCATCTATCCGGACGGTCTTAGAGAACTATCTTTGACCGCTTGGCTCTAGAGGGGTTGACGATCACAGCCAGCGCTCCGAAGAGAACACCCGAATGATTTGCGTAACCAGGCGATCTCACTCTTCTACCCAGAGGAAAATGTTTTTCCTGATGATAAAAAAGTGAAATCGTGAGTAAGTCGAAAACAGGCGCAGTGGCTTTAGCCTCCCGGTGGGCATGTGACTCAGCTTTCGCCTCGTCCCCTCAGTCCGGTTTGACCTGACTCTGTTTCCTGCTCCCGCTCATCGGTAGGGTCGAGGTCTGGCGCCGTGTCCCTTAGGTTCCGCCTACCTGGGGCTCCCCGTTTCCTCTGGGATTGGACTCACTAGAAGAACCGTAATCCGGGTTCCAGACCCCGCCGCGGCAAACCGAGCGTGCCCGTTTCGGTCCATCGTCAGCGGCCTTCCCCGCGAAAAAGTAAGGTCGGCTCCTGCATTATTTTTTCGGGGCCTGCTCAGCGTTCACGCATGTTATGGCCTGCACGCTTGTGGTATCCGATGTGTCGAGTTGCCAAACATCCTTGACACTGGAGGTCGATGGCGAGCTGGATATGGGCTGCTCGTTGTGGCCCCGCACGGCAATGAAGAGCGCAATTATTGGGACGATCTTACCCTTGATCACGCCTTATCGGTGCTGGAAATCCGTGATATGTTCCAGGACGGTTCACTACCCGCCGAAGATCACGCTTGATTTCCTTCGAAAGTGCCAGTTCCCGAAGCCATTTCCGCACTGGGCGAACCGCGAAAGCAAGTCGGGTGCTGTAATCAAGCGTTTACAGCCTCGCCCAGTCAGCGCGGAAGATCTGGCGAATGTCAGGATACGGTTTGCGTAGATTCTCCGGATTCCGGAATCGATGTGCTCAACGGCTAAATGTTCGGCTATTCTTTGCCGCAACTCCAAGGCTAGACACCCAGTGCCCCATTCTCCGTCAGGGTTGGGGCCCTATTCTTTGCGTTCAAAATATCCACTTAGCTTGCTTTCTGACGTCCTAAGGTGGTGGCGAGGGACGTGCTGGACCCAGGGATTCGAGCACGAGAGTAGCCTGAAAGTGGAATTGCTGAGTCGCGGTTGCCCCGCTATCCTCTCGCGCAAGTCTGTTCCACAAGTGCCCCATTGTCATCTGTTGGGGCACTTCTATCTTGGGGTTTAGAACCCATCTGGACAAATGATGAACAGTCCGACAATTTCGCCCCTTCGATATTGAATCAGTTGCAGCATTGCGCTATCGTCCCGTTTAACCTGACAGCGCCAGTTCGCTCCCAAAAAGTGCCCCAGCACACACTCTCTCCTCAAAGCGGTGATATGGGGCACTTCTCTTAGTTCGTCTTCTTTCTATTGGCGCACCTTAACGCTTCGGGTCTTAGGGTACGTTTTGGAATAAGAGTTATGAAAACAATGTCGATCTCCGAGAAAACGGAAATGCTCCGCGCAGAAATCAAGCGCATACTCCTCGAGAAACGACTTTGCCGACAGGCGTCACAACGCTCGAGGGGATCGGCCCACGTCCGCGAATTGCGGCTCATGGAAATACGAGAGGAACTTGCAGAGTTACTGGGCGGGGTTTATTCGGAAGAAAGAGAAGTATAGCCAGGGCTTGAGGCATTCCTTATGCACGCGGCCTCCGGCGCCGAAACTCAGGACAATGCCCGCGCGAGGGCGGACGGTCTTCCCACAGGCAGCACATTCCGATTAGCGGTTATCAGGGCCTGTTGCGGGAAATCCGCATGAATACCTTGAAAACTTGGTGAGCGCGGCAGGATTCGAACCTGCGACCCATGCCTTAAAAGGGGAACATTTCGAGAGCCTGCCGCGCGGATTCAATCACTTACGATCAGCAAACACCTTCCAAATCGGGGCAAAGGTTTCGCAGTCGGCGCTTAATTTACAGCTTAATTTACATCAGTCGGCGGAACCAACATTCGCAAGTAGTGGGTCGGCATTGCGCTGAAGTAGGCGTTCATCCCGCTCTTCTGAGCGATCAACGGCGAACTTCGATGACCGCGAGATCGAGAGGCTTAGGCGCCGTGTCGAGAGCGCGGGTCGAGCCGCGAATAGAAAGAGCGCATCGTTAATCCGCAGGTTCGCGAATGGCAGGAGAAGTCCGTCTTTGGCTTTGCCTTTCGCCTTGTAATGGAAAGTTACCGTGAACTGACTATGCTGCGCGATCATCCCTTCGTGTTTTACGCTGGGGACAGGAATACAAGGCGCAATATCTTCCTGCTGAATCAAATACCGGCATGTATGGCGGCAACTCTAAACTGGCGCGGGCCTATCTGGATGCCTGCGAACGGACTGATTATACGCGGGCTTCTGCAGATGTATCGGTTTATGGTCCCGACTTCAAGGTCGAGTGTCCGACCGGCTCAGAGAAGCACTCTTTGAAGTGGCAAAAGATTGGCCGGCGACTCTCGAGCATCTTTCTGCTCGACGGGAGTGGCAAGCGTCCCGTCTGTGGCTGAACCAAGAAGTTCCGGGAGGATCCGCACTGGCGCGACTACATCTTGTTCTACGAGTACTTCCATGGCGAGAACGGCGCGGGACTAAGTGCCAGCCATCAGACGGGGTGGACGGGGTTGATCGCACGCAGTCTTGATCTGTTTGCGCGTCTGACCCCGGAAGATGTGTTAAAGGAACCGACCAAAATTATGGCTCGGATGACTCGTGAGCAAGTTGCGGCAACCGAAAAGTGGAATGAGGAATGCTCCAGGGCGCATCGTTTGCATTAGAGTACGTTGCAAAGAAGCCAGAAGAACCTTCGGAATGTGTCGCAGAAAGACGAATGCTACTCAACGTTGTCCGATACAGGAGTCCATGACCGGTCTGGATTGAATAGCTCGTTTTTTTGAAACTCTTCCAGCGTGTTCGGTCCCAGGTCTTTTTGATACACCACACCATCGTTACTGACGATGAACGTCTTCACTCCAGTCACCCGGTATTTGGCAGGCGCAGCCATCAAAGCGAAACCGCCGATCATTGCTCCATTCACCACGTAGTTCAGTTTGCCGAGAGGTGCAGCGGGCCCTTGTCCTTTAAGAACTTTGAAAAAATATCCGTGATAGGGCTCTGCGCGTTTGGTGTAGCCTTGCTCGATCGCCTCCCCGACTTTCTCTCCGACCGGACCTGCCCAGCTGCCATCGGCATTTTGCCAGGCCAGACCATCTTGCTTGCCCTTGGTGCTGATGATCCTCTGGGCAAACTGATTTACGTCATAACCCTCTCGTTTCTGCATCGCATAATCGTACTGGGCTTCGACATATCCTCGGCTGATCGCGATGGCATCTAATTCGTTCGCCCCGATGCGCCGGTAGAGCATTTCTTGCTTTCCTGCCTTCGCGTCGAAGTACCACTTGCCACCTCTCTTTACCAGCGGAACCGGGAAGGGCCAGCTTTCATTTCCCACCAAGAGGAATGCCCGATTCCTGATCTTTGGATCCACAGAGATGGTTTCCTTCTCCCGTGCCCTTGCGGCAAATTCCGTAGCTCTTTCGCGGTCTTGCGCGGACTCGCCACTCACCACAATCTCTTTTCCTTCAGAACCAAAAATTTTCACGAACGAAGGTTCGTCAAATTTCTCAGCAGCGGCGATGAGCGCATAAGCCGCCTGTTTCGGCGTATCAAATCCTTCGGCCCCAGGAGGTGCCGACGCCGCCGTCTTGGTGGCCGTTTGCTGCGCAGAGCCAACAATGCAAACGGCCAAGCATACACACGCCACTGCCCCCACGCCCTGAAAGAATCTGAAAAGCTTTCCCTTCGCAATTGTCGATCTCATCGTGGTCTCCTGCGTTCGCCTAGTCCACCATCATGGCTAATTATCTGCGCCGTCCGCCGCCGCCTCCTCGACGACCTCCTCCTCCTCCTCCAAACCCTCCTCTGCTCCCTCCGCCGCCAAATCCGCCTCTGCTACCTCCGCCTCCAAATCCTCCGCGGGACCCCATGCTCGCTGCGCCGCGATTGCTATCAACGCGAGCTCGGGATCCATTGAATCCGCCCCCGCCTCCTCCGAACGCATCGCGCCCTCGATTGGCCCCACCGGAAAGATCCCTGGATCCAATGCGATCGCCTCCGCCCGCGCTGGGCCGGTTGCCAAGGTTTCCTCCGCTCGGACGGGTAGCAACGTTTCCTCCGCCTGGGCGGTTGCCAAGGTTCCCTCCGCCCGGGCGATTAGCAGCATTACCCCCACCTGGGCGGTAGCCTGCGTTTATCCTTCCCGGTCCGTTGCCAGCGTTTCCCACACCTCCGCGACCACCGAGGTTCCCCCCGGCGGGTCTGTTATTCAATCCGCCACCGGGCCGATTGCTTGCGAGATTGCCGCCCTGCTGTCGGATTTGTTGCCGTGCGTTGGATTGCCGATTGGCTAACGAGTCTCCCCGAGTCGTGCCGCCAAATCTGTTCGCTGTTGCCCGGTCGCGGTAAGGAGCGCCTCCGCGATGTTGGGGATTGTGCTGCCACCTGCCGTTGGCAGGGAGCGTGGAGGCGCGATTGCCGGCGCGGATATTCGTGTTGCGATAGAAATTGTTGTTGCGGTTCACATAGATGTTGTTGCCGCCCCACCCGCAGTTCCAGCCATAGCCTCCGCCCCAGAAAGCCCCCATTGCCATACCGACGCCGAACGAAATTGCCATCCCTGCTGCGTAATACCCTGCCGGCGGATAGTAGATTGGCGGATACGGATACACCGGAGCACCGTACACGGCGACGGGATCATAGGAGGGCACGTACACGACCTCCGGACTCGCCGGTTGGATGACGATTACGCTCTTGTTATCGACCGTTTGCGTCTCCACCTTTTGTTGCTCCGTCGACTTCAAATTGCCCTTGTCCTCAGCCTTCCTCCGCATGCGCTGCACGGCCGCCATCACCTCGCCCTCCTGCGCGAGAAAGGCATTCCCAAGATCAGTGGTCCACTGAATGTCGTTCGCGAGCCGTTTCGCGACGTCGGGGACACCCGCAAGCGACTCAACGCTTGGGTCCCACGGCTCTTTGGCCACTGCGTCTGCCAGAGCCTGACCCTTCAGATTCTTGTTCTTTTCCAGCCACTGCTGAAGCTGAATGATTTCTAAAGGATAGGTCGATGCCGCCAAAACCTGCGCCAACAATGGGTCAGGATATAGGGCGATTGGCGCGACCAGAGAATCCAGCTGATCCGGCGAGATCGTGGAACTTTGATTACCCGATGACGACGCGTCCTGTGCCCACACGAAGGTGTCGCCAAAAGCAAGGGATACGATACATAGCGCCGCCACAAGAATCCGGAGGAGTTCAGACGTTTGCGGTTTTCTCATGAGTCACACTCCACTGAGTGATGACAAGACACCAATCACAACCATCGTAATAAGGGGTGGGTGTAAGTAGAACTAGCAAAAAGCTCAGGCTGAGCCTCGCAAGGGCTCCAGTGCGCGTGCAATCGTCCCGTCCAACCCCGGAAAGTAATTACTTTGTTGCTTACCCAACAACGCCCGGCCTCGCCTAACAGGGACGCCGTTGAGGTTCGTTATGCCCGTGACGGATCGTGACTGGTACTGTGTGAGGTCATTGCGCCTGCTGCTTCAGTGCTTCAGTTCCCTCACAACCAGGGCAACTTCTTTTTGGGATCGGTAAACCGTACTGTCCGAGCATGACTCTCCGATCATCGCTACTCGCTTCCCGAAACGACGGCGAGTTTTCGCCAGTGTCGGCAGTCCGCCGTGATTCTCGACGGCATCATGCAACAGGACATCTATCGCTTGATCCTCGCCCCACCCGCCTCAAGAACGCGGAGCTAGTCGGGATCTCCGCAGATCGCTTTTTTTAGTCGATACGCTCTTGCTCCCGGCCTTGCCTATGACAAGTAACAGTGGTCACGTTTTTTCAGTTCGCGCAACATGTATTACGAAGGTGCGTCCTATGGCAACGTTTCCCAAGAAACCCATACCCCAGCGCAGAGCCCCGACACCCATCTCTTCGGCGAATGCGATTCCCGTGACCGCCGACAACTCGGTCCGAACTGGGTCTGACGTGGATTTCCACGGAGTCATGGCCGCACCGGCACTTGCCTCCGCATTCGAGGTCGAGGTAGGCTCGCCCCATCCCTTAGGAGCAACCGTTCGGCAAAACGGTGTGAATTTTTCGCTGTTTTCCGGCTACGCAACCGGCATAGAACTGCTTCTCTTTGACAAGCATGATTCGCCGCAGCCCCTTCAGACAATCCCCCTAATCCCCTCCAAGAACAAAACCTTTCATTTTTGGCACATTTTGGTGAAACAACTGAAAGCCGGAGCCCACTATGCCTTTCGTGTGACGGGCCCGTCCGCACCCGGGGCTGGCCACCGTTACATCCGAAATAAGGTTCTTATCGACCCTTATGCGCGTGGAAACACCGACACGCTCTGGAAACGTGACGATGCCTGCAACGACTCGGATAACGTTGCGACTTCGATGCGCTCTGTCGTCATTGATCCCGAAGATTACGATTGGGAAGGCGACAAACCTCTAAACCGTCCGCTCGAAGACACTATCATTTACGAAATGCATGTGCGGGGCTTCACAAAGTCTTCCACATCACAAGTTCAGCATCCTGGCAGTTTTCTGGGATTAATAGAGAAAATCCCGTACCTGAAAGAACTGGACATTACTGCCGTGGAGTTGCTACCAATTTTTGATTTTGACCAAACTGCACCACTGCGAACCGTCGACGGCAAGCCCCTATGGAATTACTGGGGCTACAGCACGGTGGGCTATTTTGCCCCCCAGTCTGCGTACTGTGTCAGGCCGGAGATTGGGATGCATCTCAAGGAGTTCCGCGATGCGGTAAAGGCGCTCCACAAAGCGGGCATCGAGGTAATCCTCGATGTGGTCTTCAATCACACCGATGAAGGCAACCATCAGGGACCCACGTTTAGCTTCCGCGGCATCGATAACCGCACTTACTACGTCCTTGTTCCATCTGCGCAGCAGTATTACATGGACTACACAGGCTGTGGCAACACGTTCAACTGCAGCCATCCTATCGCCCAGAAGTTGATCGTCGAGTGCCTGCGATACTGGGTAAGGGAAGCACATGTGGATGGCTTCCGATTTGACGAAGGTTCCATCCTTTCCCGGGGTGAAGATGGCGCCCCATTGATACATCCGCCTCTTGTTATGCAGGTGGAACTCGCGGAAGACTTGATGGATACCAAAGTGATTGCCGAAGCCTGGGATGCGGCAGGTCTATATCAAGTCGGCCATTTCCCTGGTGACCGCTGGTGCGAATGGAACGGTCGGTTTCGGGACACAATGCGCCGTTTCGTGAAGGGAGACAGTGGAATCATCGGTCAAGTTGCCGATGCCATCGGCGGCAGTGCTTCACTTTATGAGGCGCAAGGTGGTAAACCTACCAAGAGCATCAACTTCACTAATTGCCACGATGGCTTCACTCTCAACGATCTGGTTTCGTACAACGCCAAACACAATGAAGCGAATGGCGAAGGCAATAAGGACGGAATCAACGACAACCTGAGTTGGAATTGCGGAGTAGAGGGCGAGACCTCAGATCCCGGAATTAACCGACTTCGCGAGCAACAAATCCGCAATTTCGCAACCATTCTCATGCTCTCCCGCGGTGTTCCTATGCTTGTCGCAGGGGACGAATCGCGTAATACTCAACACGGTAACAACAATGCTTACTGCCAGGACAATGAGATAAGCTGGTTCGACTGGAGCAAGCCGGAGAAGCACGCTGGTTTACACCGTTTCTGGAAGCGAATCGTCGCATTTCGCAAGAGACACCCCGCTCTCCGCGAGAACTCGTTCTTTACGGGAGAAGTCAACACGCGCGGATTGAAGGATGTCAGCTGGCATGGCACGATGCTGAACTGCCCGGGCTGGGGCGACAGCCAGGCCAGGGCGCTGGGATTTACACTCGCCGGATTTGAGGACGATCCAGACATTCACGTGATGATGAACATGTACTGGGAGCCGCTCAACATGGCTGTTCCGATGATTGCCGGCCGCCGATGGACCAGAGTGGTGGACACTTCGTTACCGAGCCCGTCCGACATTGCAGATCCCGGCGCCGAAGTGGCGTTCTCGGATCCATCCTACTGTGTAAACGGACGCAGCATTGTGATCCTAGTGAATAAACCCGCCCTGAACTCCTGACACACCTAAAGGCAGGCGGTACGGGGAAAGTGTGTTGTACACCGAGTTTTCAACAGACAAAGGCGATTACACCCCAGACGCGTGGGGTATTCCAAGAACCCCTCCGCGGTTGCTGGAACTCATTGCTCTTTCAGTATTGAAACTCCTCGTTTTGTGGCTTGTTCGTAGCGGCGAGAGAACAGTCCCGCTGTTGTCTTCGGTTGCGAATCGCTGAGCCGTTGCTGTGAGACTGGCACAGTTAACAGTTTTCAGGGTCCGCGGCATCTCTGACAATTTCCCTCTGATCGCATTTCCCGATGATCGTCACCGGCCCTGACCATCACATTTCTGAAGCAATTCGGCCTTTCACTTTGGTTGACATTGTCGGTTTGGTTGAGTCTCGTGTCGCTTATCACCTACTGGGGAATGACATTGTGCTAACGATGGAAAAGCAACACCAGGCAAGCCGATGAGACAACTACTCCACGAATTACGACACAACCCGTTGCTTTGGATGCTGGTGTTCGTCCCTGTATTATTCGCGTACCACCGGGTAAAACCCGAATCGCACACACAACTCTTTGTTCTTTCAATATTGGCGATCATCCCCTTGGCAGCATTGCTCAGTGTCGCAACTGAATCCGTTTCGCGCCGGACTGGTGATGCGGTCGGCGGGCTGCTCAATGCCACACTGGGCAACTTGACGGAGTTGGTGATTGCGCTCGCCGCCTTGCAGTCTGGCCAGTACATGCTGGTAAAGGCGTCGATCGCTGGAGCAATCGTCGCTAACGCGCTTTTCGTGATGGGGGCATCGTTCCTATTGGGTGGACTGAAGCATCATGTCCAGGAATACAATCGGGTGAACGCCCGCTTTCAAGCGGCACTGCTTTTCCTGGCGACTGTAGCCCTCCTGGTTCCCTCGGCCGTGAGCGAGACCGATCCCACAGTGGGAACGATCTTCATGCAGACGTTAAGCGCCGGGTTGGCGGTCCTGCTCCTGGGTACATACGGTCTCGGAATGTTGTTTTCTCTCAAGACTCACCGCGAACTATTTGCTAGTGCACAATCGAGTGAGAACGGCGAGGCGGAACTGCCTATAGGCGTGGCCCTCGGCACGTTGGCTTTGGTTACGGTGCTGGTGGCATTGGTAAGCGAGGTTTTTGTTGAATCTGTACAGCAAGCGGCGGTGACATTCGGCATGACTCCAGCGTTTGTGGGCTTCATTGTGGTGTCGCTCGTGGGCGGTGCCGGAGAGATGGGTGCGGCGTTCTCCGCCGCTCGCAAGAACCGTCTCGACTTGAGCTTGGGCATCGCATTGGGAGCCGCGTCTCAGATTGCGTTGTTTGTCGCCCCGATTCTGTTGCTGCTCAGTTATGTTCTCGGTCCGAAGGCAATGGACCTGCAGTTCTGGCCCGGCGCCGTGGTGATGATTCTGATCGCCACCATGGCAGCGGCCTTGGTTACGAGCAGCGGCAGATCGACTTGGTTTGTCGGAGTATTCATAATGATGGTTTATCTCGTCTTCGCGATGACACTCTACCTGTTACCGCCCCGGGCACATTAAAGTGCAGTCGACAGACTGGTTCGATATGGCTCGGATACAACTTGAGTTTTGGGGAGAAACTTGTGGTCGAAGCAACACCGATGGTGGGAGGAGTCTTCGGGAACACTACCGGCGTGGCGCCCGGATACCTTTTTACGTTGAGCTACAAAAAGATTTCTCTCTACAGCGAGGGTGAATTTGTTTTCGACACCAAAAATTCCGACAGCAATTTCTTCTATAGCTGGAATGAGCTAACCTACTCGCCTACCGACTGGCTTCGTGCTGGGCTGGCATCCCAGAGAACCCGCGTATATCAGACACCTCTTGATGTGCAACGAGGCTTTTTGCACGGCTTCTCCTCCACGAGACTGGACTTCACTACTTACGTCTTCAACGTCGGGTGGACCAATCCCACTGTTGTTTTGGCCATTGGTTTCAAATTCTGACCTTTCCACGG
>Ga0126381_100007919_pt1 | contig 11858 bp, 14 predicted proteins | sample PanSoiMetPlot_28_FD_96465 | JGI IMG/M metagenome (GOLD analysis project Ga0126381, IMG submission 96465) | Tropical forest soil microbial communities from Panama - MetaG Plot_28 | ecosystem: Environmental > Terrestrial > Soil > Tropical forest > Bulk soil | place: Panama | collected 2016-02-17
TATCGGCGGCGCAGGAGCACTCACCGCGATGTTGCCCGCTGCCATTCAGCTTCTCGCCGGAGCAACTTTGTACGCCAAAAACCTGTTCCGTCCGATCTTTGCGCCAAAGATGACGGACCCGCAGGTTGCGAGGTTGGCCAGGATCATGGTGGTTGTTCTCACACTTGGTGCGCTCTTGTTCGCGATTTTCACCTCGGTGAGTCTGGTATCGCTGCTGATACTGGGTTATGCCGGGGTCGCACAGCTTTTTCCCGGAGTGATGCTCGGCCTGTTTTCAAAGCGAGTGACCACGGTGGGCGTTTTTGCGGGACTGGCGATTGGCATTTCCATTGCCGCCCTGCTCATGCTGACTGGACACGATCCTTGTTACGGTCTGAATGCTGGTTTCATCGCTCTAAGTATCAACTTTACGGTGACGGTACTGGTCAGTGCGGTCACGGCAGTGCGCGTCAAGGGATTTGAGCAACCATCGTTGGCGGTGGCGGCGTTGACCCGCGGCAATTCGAGTCGCGTGTAGGAGCCAGGCGACCCGTCAACCTTGCCTTTATATACCTGCCAGTATCCTTACTCACCGCACTTGGAAGCTCTGCAACATAGCCTCAAACACAGCCTTCAGGGTCACAAAATCCGGCTCCGGCGCAACGAACACCAGATAGTTCACATCTCCATCGCGACGCGCCACCGTCACCAGCCAGCCTCGCTCGGCCAATTGCGTGCCATTGTCAGAGACCGGCGAACGTCCCCGCAGCTCCACCGAATTCGCCGGCCGGTCGCCCACAGTGATCGCCGTCAGCTGGCTCGCCTGCTGGAGCCCTCCATCCGCCTCGCTCAACTGCTGCGCCAGCGCATTGGTCGCCTGCGCCAGAGAACTAGCATCTCTAGCGCCGCCCTGCCATCGTGCCCCGTCGATCACCACACCGTATCCGATCCCTGCTTGACCAGCGCCATTGGGCGGCGCAAACGCCGCAGTCCCGCTCTGCGAGTTTTCCTTCTGCCAGCTAGCCGGATAGCTCACCACAAACCCTCTGCCCTGATACGGCACCATTCGGTCGTTCAACCCAAACAATGCGCGGCTCAGCCGTGCTCCTGAAGCGCCCTGTCCGGCTGCGCTCGGCGGTGGAATCACCTGCCCTGGACCGCCCGCCACCCGAGCGTATCTCCCCGTCCCGCGCCACGCGCCGGCCTGAATCTCCCTCTCGCTGTAAACCCTCTGATTCATCGCCACCGCGCGGATCCTGGTAAACTCGGCCGAGGTCACCCTCGGATTCCTCTGCGGAGGCAGCGTGGCAATCTCCGCGTTCACATACTCCATGCGGTTTCCAGGGTTCGGATGGCTGCTGAGCCACTCCGCTCCGCGCTGACCGTACCTTGCCTGAACCAACTCAAAGAACTGCGCCATGCCCCGCGCATCGTAGCCGGCGTCGTGCAGAATGCCCACCCCGAGGAGGTCCGCCTGCCTTTCGAATTCGCGCGACATCCTTGTGAAGACAGCGGTCGCACCGATTCCAATCCCCGCCTGTGCAATCGATCCCCAAGTTGAACTTCCCAGCAGCACGGACGACAGTGCGCTCGCGATCGCGAAGCCGGCCCTCGGAGCCCGTGACCTGGTGAGATTGCAGGTCGAGTGGCGCATCACCACGTGCGAGATCTCGTGCGCTATCACGCCGGCCAGCTGCGCCTCCGTCTCTGCTGCCCTCACAAGCCCGAGATTGATGAAGATCGAGCCACCCGGCAGGGCGAATGCGTTGATGTCCTCACTGGCGACGACGTGAAAGGCATACGGCCAACGGTATCCCGGAGCAAAAGTAACAAGCCTCGCTCCCAGCCTTCGCACATACTGCGAGACCGGCGAGCCGTCCGGCAACACCGGCATCTGCTGAAAGACCTGTGCCGCTACCTGGCGGCCCTCGGCGATCTCCTGAGCTTCAGTAAAGGCGTTGTTGCAAGGTGGGGGAACTTGAAACCGCGCCCACACGCAGGGGGCTCCCGCACTCGCCATAACGGCAATCAGCAACCCAATCTGAATCCATCTCGTCCGTAGCATCGTCGCCTCCCTCTGCCGCTACCGGGGCGACTGTGTTGCAATCACTCCCCAGGTCCGCAACCGCGTTGACCAAATACTGCACCGCGAGCGCCACCAGCAGCAACCCCATAATGCGCACCAGAATGCGAATTCCGGTGTCCCCGAGCGTCCGCGCCACATCCCTGCCGGAACATTCGCGCAGGTCCTGACGGCCCGCAGGGTTGGCTCTGCTATAGTCCTTCCTTCCAAATGACGTTTCGATTCAGGGGAGCGACACCACACGCCGCTTGAGCGGGGCGTTCTTTCATAATGCATTGACCCTGGGTTCAGAACATCCTCTTCGTGATTGCCTTCGGCGCCTGTGAGAAAAAAGACACGCTCTTTCAGGATGGGATCCCGTTCATTCCACAACGCGATAGCAAAACAGATGAATTGATGCCGGTCACAGATGCTGGGGAGGCCATCTTCGTTCCACCGATAGACGCGCGAGCGGGCGTGATCGTGCGGAAAGTATTACCAGTCCCCAGGCGCGTTCGCTCAGATATCTGGTCCCAGCGGTTCCAGTGTTTTCTATGCTTGGAGAATCTGACTTGTTCTTGTGTCAGGGCATCTTGATTGCGTGCGCAAACCGACATAGTTCGAAAGTCGCTCTGATTAAGCGTCCAATGTGATATCGCCTATGGGCCGACTGACGCATGGCAGAATAAACCCTTGTGACCGCAGTTCGTCATTCAGTCCTTCTTCGGTTTCCATCCGCACCCTGCCGCTGAGCAGCCGGGTCCTACAAGTCCCACAGACTCCTTGGCGGCAACCTGAGGGGATCAACACCCCATTCTTCTCAGAACTCTCTAATAACGTTTCGTCAGGGGAAACCTTGAACGCTACTGCCGAACGATAGAAGTTAACCTCCAGCGGTCCGCGAGTTGAGCTGGTTTGCCTTTCTCCGGCAACGGCACCTCCGAAGCTCTCTTGGAGGATACTGCTCGGTTCGACCCCAATATGCTTCAGCAGGTCACGGCCAAGCTCCATGAATGACGGCGGCCCACAGAGGAAAAATGTAGAATCCAGGGGTTCCTCCAGCTCCGCTTCCAATATCTCATTCCGCAGCCGCCCTTTCCACCCCGCCCACTCGGAATGGGGTCGAGATAAAACCAGCACGTAACGCAACCAGCTCAGCCGTGCTTGGAGTGCAGCAATCTCACTCTGGAAGAATGCTTCGCCTATCGAATGAACGCAATAAATCAGTGTGGCCGGCACTGCAATGGAGAGATCATCGATGTAGCGCAGGATGGACAGCATTGGGGTAATTCCGCTGCCACCCGCGATCATTACAATCCGTTGATGCTTTGCCTCGTCAAAATAAAACCTGCCGTAGGGTCCCCGCGCTTTGGCCGTCAATCCGACCTTTGCGCGGTCATTCAGAAAACGAGATACACAACCGTTCGGGACCCGTTTGGGCGTGATCTCGATGAAACTGCGCTGTGAGGGAGAGGAACAGATCGAATAAGAGCGGATCACGGGCCGGCCGTCGATCATCCATTCGAATGTGAAAAATTGTCCGGGGCGTGCCACAATGTGGCGTCCTTGTGGCAGAAGGAACCGCAATGTCTTGGCTTCCGGTGTTTGATATTCGATGCGAGCTAATCTTACTCTGTACGTACCGCCTGAACTGCTCAGACGTTCAGCCGGGACCGCCATCCCAAAATCGCCACTATCGGGTTTAGACCGATGCTGCCTAACATTCGCAAAAAATGCAATTGTCGCCAGGATGACTATGGCGGCGATAACTCTTAGTGAAGTCGTCAAAGGAACTTTCTGTCCCTCCGCCAAACGCAGATAGTGCACCGACACATTCACTGCAACCAAGGTGAATGCTGTAACGAAAATGCCTACTCCGAGGACGATCAAAATACTCCATGCAGCCCTTTGATATCTGGCCACAATGACTTTCAGGAAGAGCATGGGGGCCAGTGCCAACGCGAGCCCCATATGCAGGATGAGCCGTGAAGAGAGTTCATCTGCAGAGCCCCGGATGCGCATCAGCATGAAATAGGAAAAGATCACAAATAGGGCGATGAAGCTATAGCCGCAAATTCGGTGGGCTTGCGTCCACAACCTGCGGGTGCGCAGAGAGGCACCACGTCCGGTCAGCATGATCCATGCATTAAATCCTGCCAGGAATACAAACAAAATGGCTAAAGGCACGCTGATGAAGGCCCGCATAGAGAATCCTCAAAGTTGGGATGGCAGCCACTCAGATCTCGGACCGCTATCGTGGAAACTGATTTTGAGCAGACTTATTCCGGTGCGCGTCCACTTGGAGGAATGAAGCGGAACTGGCGTCAACCAGCTTGTGAGCCTGAGGCGACAGCAGCCACACGGGTGAAACGCCGTCGCTCATCCGCCCGCATTCCCTCTGTGTCATCTTTAAAATGAATAGTAAGCTGTTCTCGCAGATGGAGCCTCGCCCTCTGTGACCGGCCGCCAAAGTCAAGTCAAGTGCCTCGGCTACTTCTTGCAGCATCCCACCTTCGATGTCATGCATGATGAAGACCACGCGAAGGGCTGGCCGCAAATCATGCAACAGTCGGGTAAGCAGCCCTCTCAGCTCTGTCTGCGTGTATTGTTCTTCCGGATTGGGCCTCCAATCTGAGAAGTCGAATGGCAACCCAGCTTCTTCTTTATTGTCGAAACCGAGAGATTCCACCGGGTCAGGTTTCCCTGCTTTCCTCCGAAGCTCCATCAAGGACTGGTTCACGACAATGCGATAAATCCAGGTCGAAAACTTTGACTGAGCCCCGAAACCGCCCTATGTTCTGGAAAACCTTGATAATGGTTTCCTGAACAACCTCTTGGGCGTCATCGGCATTACGAACGATGTGGTACGCAATTCGGAACAGCCTCCGATCGTATCGAGAAACAAGCTGTTCGAATGCAGCGCCGTCTCCGGCTTGACTGGATACCACAGGCGCGGCATCTTCGTCGGATACCATCACGACCGCCGGTCTCGTCGGTTCGTCTCCGAACATCCTCTGCTCCAGATGGGACTTGTTGCCTTTCTTAACTTCTCAGCTACCAAAACCGTTGGGACACAGGTTTTATTCCCTGGCCTCCGCCAGAGTTGTAGGTTGAAGCCGAAGGTTCTCACAGTCAACGAGTAGCGGTTAAGAGACGCACGCGCAACTGGATGAGTTCGACTGCGCTCTTCTCCTGCAACGGTGCAGCCTGTCTAACAATCGGCAACCTGTCTTGATCATGTCAGTCAAACGCGAACAAGAAGACGGGAGCCTAGATTGGTCCTGATGTGTGTCAATATCGCTGACATTTTATTGACAAGCAAATTACAGCTGCGGCGAATCAGAGCTCTCGATGATGCGTCTAATCGATTAAGTGATCACGAGCAACAATCAAGTTCTTATGGGAGATTCTATGAAGAAACACTCTGCAAGCATTCTGCTCATTCTCACGTCTTTGGTCGGGTTAGGCACAAGCGCGGTAGGCCAAAAACAAGAGGCCATCGTCACTGTGCCGTTTAGCTTCATGGCAAGCGGCCAGACGCTTCCAGCAGGCAAGTACAGTATAAGCCGGGTGTCGGAAGCTCATCTGGGGGGCTTAAGCATCCGCAATAGCGAGAACGGCGTCGGTGTATTCGTACTGGCAAACCACTTCGACAGCTATTCCGCCGATAGCTCCAAAGTCAGTTTTGAGCAAGTTGGTAACGTCTACTATCTTCGCGCTATTGCGACAGCTGACGGTGTCTATGCGATCGCTTTGCCGCGAACGGTCAATCTTGTGGCAACAGGAACCAAACAACACGATGATATGTCAGCCTCCGGAACGAACTGAGTTGGGAGGTGACCGGAAGCGAACGGGTACTGTCATTCTCACTGGTCTCGCGGCACCGTCCGCTCCGCGACGCTTTTGTCGTCGGTTGGGTGCGGAGGCGGGAGGAACCCAGCCCAGCGTGGCACGGTATCCGTGGCGGTGACAGCCACTTCCGGTGCTGTCATGCACACCGACATGGTGACCCTCAATGTACAGTGACCGAGGCGATGGAGGTGATGGGAGCTGCAACGAGCAGTTCCTTTGTGTGGTGCGCTGAGCATGTTCGACAACTTGGAGGTGCAAGTCCTCTACCCAACGCGATGGAGGTGAAGGGTTAGCGAAGCGCAAGGACCTGGTCGTGAGGCTAGATCTGAAGGAAGCGCGGAACAAACACGAGTCCGGCGGAAGAAGGGACGCCGCAAAGTGGACCACTCTCTCCGCTTCTGTCGAACATCGTACTCGACGAACTCGACCGCGAGTTGGAACGGCGTAAGAATCGCTTCGTGCGGTATGCGGACGACTGCAACATCTACGTCCGTAGCGCGCGAGCGGGGCGACGCGTGATGAGTAACGTTACACGCTTCCTCACACGCCGGCTCAAGCTCAAAGTGAACGAGGCCAAGAGTGCCGTGGCACGACCGGGAGAGCGGAAGTTCTTGGGGTTCAGCTTCAGCAACAAAGAGCCCAAGCGGCGTATTGCCGCAAAGGCCCTATTGCGTTGCAAGGAGAAGATTCGGGAACTGACGCGACGGACACGAGGGATCAGCCTGGAACAGATGACGAAGGAACTTGCTGCCTACTTAAGAGGCTGGAAGAGTTACTTCGGCTTCTGTCAGACACCCTCGGTACTGAAGGCCCTGGATCAATGGATCCGCCGACGGCTACGATCCACGATCTGGAAAGCTTGGAAACGTGGGCCAACGCGGTTCCGGCAGTTACGCAAACGGGGAGTGAGCCGCATTCTCATCGCTAACACGATCAGGAGCTGCCACGGTCCTTGGCGTCTTGCGGACAGCCCGGCGCTGCATTCCGCGCTTCCTCTGGCTAACTTTGACTCCCTCGGACTTCCCCGGCTGTGGTGACCGCTCCCCCTATGCCGATTCTGGATCTCCATGACGCTCGACTATTTCGCAGCGATGGCCGAATCACGTTCGTGGGACTGTTGGATCTATAAGCGTCCGGAGTCTCTTAAGCAAACTCCGTTTGGAGCATCGCGACCCCAGGGGTAGAGGATCCGTGTCGACCAGCGAGCCAAGTTGGTGGCGCTGTTCAAGTGCGGCAGCATAACCTGTTCAAACCGAGTTCTGTCCTGCGGCTCTAGCACGTCCCCGTTCCTAGGCCTCTCAATGTATTAACTACGCAGCCGAGTTCCTCCGGGCCGAGACGCTCTGTTTTGCGGCAGAGTTGACGCACCTCCTTCCGCGCCCGCGCGAAGCGAACCGCACTGACTGTCCGACTGTTACAATCTCTCGATCACAAGTCCTATGAAAAACCTCCTCTCCCTCAGTCTGGCTTGCAGTTTGCTTCTTTTACCCAAGGCAATAAGCTGGGACGCCGGTCTCAAGGCCGACTCGAAAAAGGTATCTGCGGTCGAGTGTCTCTATGCTGACGTCAGCGACGCCAACAGCATCCTGGCCACCATCGATTCCGGCCTGCTAAGCACATACCAGGGTAAAGACCGCGCTGCCTGGGAGCAGTTTTACCGCAAGAAGCGCGCCGAGCTGGCCAAGGAATTGGAGAGGTTGCCCACCTCCGGACTCTCCGGCGGGGACACTAGGGCTATCGCCGCCATGCGAAAACAGATGAAGGCCTTCGCCGGCGGTGGAGCGCTCTTCAGTCCGGCGGCCAAATGCCAGGATGCAGCCCGCAAAGACATTGCATACCCGACCCTCAAATCTGCCCTGGTCGCCTGTTTCGTCGAAATCGGCAACAACCTCAGCTTTGAGGGCGGAAAGATTAACCGTGTTTCCGCCCTCGACTTGCTGCATGAAACCTCGGATGTTGGCCGCCGCAAGGCGGTTTTCCTTGCTTTTGTTCCGTTGTGGCAGGCCATCAACGGCAACAACGAGCCTGACAGCCCATATCGTCGCTTGATCGCCAGGGCTGCCGCTGAAGCGGCCAAGAACGGCTCGGAAATCGACAACGCCGCCCGCGACGTCGGCATTGATCCTGCGGAAGTCGAGCGCTGGCTGGTGCAGATCCTCGATGCCTGGCGAGAATCGAGCGGCGATGCCATGATCGAGCCCTGGGACTTCCGTTTCCAGGCAGGGGAGGCCGATCGCTTGCTCGGGACATACATCGCGCGAGAATCGCTGCAGCCGATCAACCAGCGCTACTACCGCGATCTGGGAGTCGACCTGGAGCTAATGGGAACGCTCTACGATCTTTCCCCCCGACCGAAAAAGGCGGCATTGGCTTACACGGAATTTGTCACGCACGGACGGATGGTGAACGGGGTCTGGAGGTCCACCGTGGCACGCGTGTCGGCCCCGTACGAGCGCGGCGGCCTGTTCGTATTGAATGAACTGGTACATGAGAACGGCCATGTAGTGAACATCACGGCGATTCGTAATCGTCCCGCCTTCGTGGACTGGCCAAGCGATCTCTTTGCTGAGGCTTTCGCCGATGTTCCCTCCTGGAGCACCTATGAGCCCGTATGGCAGCGCCGCTACCTAGGCCATGAAGCTCCGGAGCAACTCTCGCTACGAGCGTTGTATTCCGTTGTTGTTCTGGACGTGGCCTGGTCCTTGTTCGAACTCCGGATGTTTCGCGCTCCTCTGACCGATCCCAACGCGCTTTGGACTGAAATCACCAGCCGCTATTTGCATATCATGCCGCATCCCGAGCTTTCCTGGTGGGCGGTGCGAGTGCAGTTGGCGGACCTTCCCGGCTACATGGTGAACTACGGTTTGGGGGCGATCCTGACCGCCGAGATGCGACAGCACATCTCAGAAGTCCTGGGTGCTTTCGACACGGGAGATTCGCGCTGGTATAGTTGGCTCTCCGAACACCTGTTGCGTTACGGCTCGGAACGTTGCACTCGCACCTTGATGAAGAATTTCCTGGGCCGTCCGGTGTCGCCGCAGGCACTGCTCGGGCAGCTTCACCGCTTGAAGCCGGTAACGCTCCGGGGCAACTGGTGATCACTCCGCCGATTCCGCCGGCCACTTTATTTTTTTGTCGCCCGAGTATCCCGCAGGATTTTCCCAGCTTTCATCACAAAGACCACGGTCTCCATGGCATGGATATCTTTTGTGGGATCTCCCGACACGGCAATGATGTCTGCGGCTTTCCCTTGTTCAAGCGAACCGATCTCGTTCGACAACCCAAGTAATTCAGCGGCATGCGTTGTGGCGGTCTGCAAAGCTTCGGTTGGCGTTAAGCCACCTTTCACCATTGCCGCGAACTCATTGGGCAAGAAATCCGGATCGTCATCCAGCCCGAACGCGATTCTGAGGTGGTGCTTTATTGCGCGCTGAAAAGCATCCGATTGATACTTCACGATAAGGCGTGATTTTTCGAGAGCCACCGGATCCAAGGAGCTCTCGCTACCGATGGTTGCATACCTCTGCATGACCGACAACGTGGGCACGAGCCACGTGCCCTTCTTCTCCATTAAAGCGGCGCCTTCCTCGTCGAGAAGTGTCCCGTGTTCTATGGAATCGACGCCTGCCCGAACAGCGGACTTGATACCATCCTGACCTTCCGCATGAGCCATCACGAGTTTGTGCGCCCGGTGTGCCACCTCTACGGCTCTGCTCATTTGTTCTTCGCTCAGTTCCTGCACATTGAAGTCGCTCATTGGATCGGAAATGCCACCCGTCGCTATCAGTTTTATCCAGTCGGCACCGTACTTGATGTCGTGTCGAACAGCTGCAGAGACACCGTCCACCGTGTCCGCAAGATTAGGGCGAGGGGGCAAAGCCTGGTCCGCCGCCAGAGCGTCGGCGTCTCCATGCCCGCCTGTAACCGAAATGAAGTTGCCGGCCGAAACCATTCGTGGCCCCTCGATTAGGCCCATCTTGATGCTGTCGCGCAGTGCTAATTGCCCGTAGCCGAGGTCTTGTTCACCCGCGTCCCGCAACGTCGTGAATCCGTGATCCAGCCAAATTTGCAAGTTGTGAGCGCCCCATAGCGTGCCTTGCGCCGACGAGATGCGCAGCTGCGCAACCGCGGACAGATCCTTTAAGTTTCCCAGCACGTGGGCATGACAATCGATCAAACCCGGCAACACCATCAAGCCCGTCAGATCGACTACTCGTACGTTTCCGGCTGCATGCTGGGTGACTACAGAACTGGGCCCGATTTCAACGACCGTTGCACCATGGATCAGAATCGCTTGGTCATTCGCTACCAAGCCCTTGCTCATGTCGATCAGATGAGTCGTTTTAATCAGGATCGGTTCATTAGCTGGGGAAGCCGCGAATGGGATGCCAACCGCTGTTAAAGAAAATAGACCAACTAAAATCCTGCGGATCATCATCCCTCCACGAAATGGGCACCTCGCTCATCGTGCCAGCCTTAGTACCGCAGATCCAATTCGTGCGCGTGCGGCCTACTAATTCGGACAGGATACGCGTGGGAAGCCCGCGCCATTATATTTGCTGGAATCGAAGGTAGCGAGCTTCTGGATTACCGAGGCGTGATCGAAATCCAGAAGTAATCCAACCGCTTCTCGTGAGAGACTTGTCTCGATAAGCTGACTTGTGGGGCGCTTTGGCCAAACTGAAATGACCTTGCTGGATGACGAACTACGCCCCAGCCAATCAGCCACACGTTTTGAAAAGGCTGCGCTCCGCCATTGGGTGATCGAGCGAGTGGCGGAGAGTAGGCTTTGCACCCACGTTACGTTCACCTGCCATTAACCTGCAACTAGCATTGTCTTACATGTCCTAAGATCGATTTTCATGCCATCCGTGGCCAGGGCGTGGCCGCAAATCTGAACGATACCTGGGCATTCGATGGCACAACTTGGACCCAAGTAGCCACCGCCTCTGCGCCGCCGGTGCGCAACGGCGCCACCACGGGCTATGACCGACCCACCAAGAAGCTGATCCTGTTCGGGGGATTCAACGGGAACCAATACCTCCAGGACACCTGGATATGGGACGGCGCAACCTCCACTTGGACCCAGGCGAATATGCCTTCGCCGCCGCCCAAGGCGACAGGCTCGATGCTCTTTACTGACCCGGTCTCCGGCACAGCCATGATGTTCGGCGGCTACAATGCTACCAAGATAGTTCCGGCTTCGAGCAACACATGGCAGTGGACCGGAACTTCATGGACCAAGCTGAAGCCCTCCACCGTTCCGTACCCCAGAGGGTGGGGAATTGCAGTCCTTGACCCACTAAGGCACAACGTGGTTCTGACGGGAGGGAACGGCGACACAATTCGCACCGACAACACCTGGACCTGGGACGGCACCAACTGGACGTTACTTTCTCCCGCGACCCAAGTAGAGGCTCTGATCGGCGCGGGATACGCCTTCGATCCGGCCGTGCAGGAAGTGGTGGTGTTCGGTGGAGTCGCCGAGACCTGGTCATGACAAGAAACGAACTGGACGCAAATTGTCACAACAAACTCGCCGTCGGCTCGGGAGGGGTTGGGAATGGCTTACGATCCCGCAACGCGTCAAACGATCATCTTCGGAGGTTTGATCGCAAACGGCCCGTTGACGAACGAGACATGGCAGTTCGTGGGACAGTGAAACCGGGAAGCAATCTCGGCGGAACCACCCAGTAGAAATCGAAACTCCCGGAACCTTCAAATCAATCAGAAGTGGAGTCACGCCCCAGATAAGAGTACCGGCGCGAAGATCACGTCGCTGTTTTCACTCGACGTTTCGGCGTCGGTTTTCTGACCGATGCCGTTACTGATTACTGGTTTTTCCGACGCTTCGAAATCGCGGAACAAGGTGTGGGCATCGTGTTTTTCACTGTGCATATCCTGAACGCCTGCTCACACCTAGGGGCGGCATGGCTCGCCCGCCGCATCGGACTTGTCAATACGA
>Ga0126381_100007920_pt1 | contig 11857 bp, 7 predicted proteins | sample PanSoiMetPlot_28_FD_96465 | JGI IMG/M metagenome (GOLD analysis project Ga0126381, IMG submission 96465) | Tropical forest soil microbial communities from Panama - MetaG Plot_28 | ecosystem: Environmental > Terrestrial > Soil > Tropical forest > Bulk soil | place: Panama | collected 2016-02-17
GACGACGCCGACACCCCGCTGCGGCTGTGCTATACCGGCCCGGCGCCAGAACGGGAACGTCAGCTGGAGATCGAGCGGCGGTTCGGGATCAGGATCGTGGTCGGCTACGCGATGTCGGAGTCCCCGTACGGGCTGATCTGGCCGCGGGGGACGCGGCCCTACGGCACTCTGGGCGCGGTGCGCCAGCATCCGGTCCTCGGCGCCGTGAACCAGGCGCGGGTGGTCGGCCCGGACGGCCGCATACTCGGCCCCGGCGAGACCGGCGAGATCGAGCTGCGCAACCCCGCGGTCACCCGCGGGTACTGGGGGATGCCGGAGGAAACCGCCGCGCTGCGGCACGACGGCTGGCTGCGGACCGGTGACCTGGTCACCGTCGGCGCCGACGGGACCTACACGTTCGTGGCCCGGCAGAAGGAGGTGCTGCGGCGCCGGGGCGAGAACCTGTCGCCGCTCGAGGTGGAGGAGGTGCTGGAGGCGCACCCCGCGGTGCTGGAGTGCGCCGTGGTCGGGGTCGAGTCGGAGCTGTCCGAGGACGAGGTGAAGGCGTTCGTGGTGCCCGCCGGCGGCGCGAGCGTCTCGTTTCCGGAGCTGCGGGCGTTCGCCGCGGAGCGGCTGGCCGCGTTCAAGGTGCCCCGCTACTGGCAGGTGATCGACGAGCTGCCGCGCACGCCCACGGCGCGGGTGGCCAAGCACCGGCTGCCCGCCGGTCACCAGCCCGGTGAGTACGACGCCGGGGCCTGACCGGGTCAGCTGTCGACGCGGAGCGCGTCGAAGACGCCGCGCAGCCGGGCGACGCGGTGCTCCAGCTGGCGGACGGATTCGGCGATGGCCGCGCCCGGCCCGGCCTCGGCCTGGCCGGACAGCACCGTGACCATGTCCTCGACCGCCACGAGCCGCGCGGACAGCTCGGCGAGGACGGGCTCCGCGCCGGCCCGCTCGGCCCGCTCCGCCTGCGCCGCCTGCGCCGCGGCCAGCGAATCGCCCAGCTGCGCGCGCAGCATCGCGGCCTGGTCGCGGAGCTGCTGGTTCTTCGCGTACAGGTCGACGAAGACCGACACCTTGGCCCGCAGCACCCACGGATCGAAGGGCTTGGCGATGTAGTCGACCGCTCCGGCCGAGTAGCTGCGGAACGCGTAGTCCGGCTCGGCGTTGCGCGCGGTCAGGAAGATGATCGGCACGTCGCGGGTCTTGGGGCGCCGCTTGATGTGGGCGGCGGTCTCGAACCCGTCCATGCCGGGCATCAGCACGTCGAGCAGGATGACGGCGAACTCGTCGCTGAGCAGGGCCTTGAGCGCGGCATCCCCGGAACGCGCCGGGATCAGGACCTGGTTCAGCGAGCTGAGAATGGCCTCCAGCGCCACGATGTTCTCGGCGCGGTCGTCCACGAGCAGGATCTTGGCCTTCTCTGCCACTTGGTTACTCCTAGCGCGAGCTGGCGACGGCGCGTAACCGGGCCTCTCTCATTCTCCTCCCGGAGGCCCACCTCCTATGACCGCGAGATCGACGGGTAAATAAGGCTCCTGACTGGGCCCGCAGCTGCGCCGTAGCCAGTGCCGCATCAGTTGCAGCAGGTGATCGGTCTCCACCGGCTTGGGGAAGTAATCGGAGGCGCCGGCCTTGATGCTCTTCTCCCGGTCGCCCTTCATCGCCTTGGCGGTCAGCGCGATGATCGGCAGGTCGGCGAACTGCGGCATCTTCCTGATGGCCCGCATGGTCGCGTTCCCGTCCAGTTCCGGCATCATGACGTCCATCAGCACCAGCGAGATGTCCTCGTTGCGCTCCAGCGTCTGTATCCCGGCCCGCCCGTTCTCGGCGTAGAGGACCTCGGCCCCGTACCGTTCGAAGACCCCGGTGAGGGCGAAGACGCTGCGCGCGTCGTCGTCGACGATGAGTACCCGCGCCCCGTTCAGCGCGTCCTGGCCGCCGTCGCCGGCCTCGGCCGCGTGGGCCGCGTCGGCGGCCGTGTCGCCGGCCGCGCCGCTGAGGGCGGCCAGCCGGGCGTCGGCCGCGGGGCCCGCGTCGAGGGCGTACGGCCCGTTCCCGGTCGGCAGGTACAGCGTGAACGTGCTGCCCTGGCCGAGCCGGCTGGACACCCGGATCTCCCCGCCGAGGAGCCGGGCGATGTCGCGGCTGATGGTGAGCCCGAGGCCGGTTCCGCCGTAGCGGCGGCTCGTGGTCCCGTCGGCCTGGCTGAACGCGTCGAAGATGGTGCCGAGCTTCTGCTCGGCTATGCCCATGCCGGTGTCGGACACCGCGAACGCCATGACATCGGGGGCCCCGCGCAGCGCGCCGCCGAGCTGCACCTCGTCGGCCACGCCGATGGTGAGCTTGACCTCGCCGTCCGAGGTGAACTTGACCGCGTTGGACAGCAGGTTGCGCACGATCTGCTCGAGCCGCTGCTCGTCGATGAAGAGCCGGTCCGGGGTGCCGGGGCGCACCTCGATGCTGAAGCCCAGGCCCTTGTCCTCCGCCATCGGCCGGAACGTGGCGTCGACGTAGTCCACGAGCGCCGCGAGGTGCAGGTCGGCGGGGTTGACATCCATCTTGCCCGCCTCGACCTTGGACAGGTCCAGGATGTCGTTGATCAGCTGTAGCAGGTCAGATCCGGCCGCGTGGATGGTCCGGGCGAAGTCCACCTGCTGGCCGGTGAGGTTCCCGTCCTGGTTCTCCAGCAGCAGCTTGGCCAGGACCAGGAGGCTGTTCAGCGGGGTGCGCAGTTCATGGGACATGTTGGCCAGGAAGTCCGACTTGTACCGGGAGGACATCGCAAGCTGCTGGGCGCGTTCCTCCAGCGTCTGCCGGGCCTGCTCGATCTGGCGGTTCTGCACCTCGATGGCGCTGTTCTGGGTGGCCAGCAGCGCGGCCTTTTCCTCGAGTTCCGCGTTGGACCTGCGCAGCTCGGCCTGCTGGCGCTGCAACTCGGCGGAGCGTTCCTGCAGCTCGGTGGTGAGCCGCTGCGACTCACTGAGCAGCGCCTCGGTCCGCGAGCTCGCCATGATCGTGTTGATGGCCACGCCGATGGTCTCGACGAACTGGTCGAAGAAAGCCAGGTGCACGTCGCTGAACCGGTGCAGCGAGGCCAGCTCGAGCACGCCGAGCACGTGGTCCTCGAACAGGATCGGCAGCACGACCACACTCACCGGCGGGGCCTCGCCCAGCCCCGATCCGACCTTGAGGTAGCCGGCTGGCACGTCGGTGATCAGGATCGGCGTGCGCTCCAGGGCGGCCTGGCCGGGCAGTCCCTCGCCCGCCTCGAAGCTGGTGAGCCCGCCCTTCACGAAGCCGTAGGTGGCTATGCGGGTGAACGCATGCTGCTCGCTGCGGGGGTCGGCGGCGTCGGCCGCGAGATAGATCGCGCCGTATTGCGCGGCAGCGAGCGGGGTCAGCTCGCCCAGGATCAGCCGGGCCAGCTCCAGCAGGTCGCGGTGGCCCTGCATCAGGCCGGCGATCCTGGCCAGGTTGGTCTTCAGCCAGTCCTGATCCAGGTTGGCCCGGGTCGTCTCACGCAGGTTCGCGACCATCAGGTTGACGTTGTCTTTGAGCTCGGCGACCTCGCCGCGCGCCTCGACCTCGACCGACTGGGTCAGGTCGCCCTCGGCCACGGCGCTGGTCACCGCGGCGATCGCGCGAACCTGCGTGGTGAGGTTGCTCGCGAGCTCGTTGACGCCTTCGGTCAGCCGCTTCCAGGTGCCGGATACGCCTGCCACCTCGGCCTGGCCGCCGAGCCTGCCCTCGCTGCCGACCTCCCGGGCCACCCGGGTCACCTCGTCGGCGAACGCGGACAGCTGGTCCATCATGGTGTTGATGGTGGTCTTCAGCTCCAGGATCTCGCCGCGGGCGTCAACGTCGATCTTCTTCGACAGGTCGCCGCTGGCCACGGCCGTCGCGACCTGCGCGATGTTGCGGACCTGGCCGGTGAGGTTGCCCGCCATGCCGTTGACGTTGTCGGTGAGGTCCTTCCAGACCCCGGACACCCCGCGGACGTAGGCCTGGCCGCCCAGCCTGCCCTCGGTGCCGACCTCCCGGGCCACCCGGGTCACCTCGTCGGCGAACGCGGACAGCTGGTCGACCATGGTGTTCACGGCCTGCTTGAGCTGCAGCATCTCGCCCGCCGCGTCCACCGTCACCTTCCGGGTGAGGTCGCCGCGGGCTACCGCCGTGGTGACCAGCCCGATGTCGCGGACCTCGGCGGCCATGTGGTCCACCTCGGAGGTCAGCGACGCGAGCTGGCTGCCGACCTCGTCGACCAGCTGGCTGACCTCGGCGAGCGCCGGGCCGGCGGCCGGAGCGGCGGGATGACCGTCGCCGGCTGGTTCGGTGCGCGGGCGGAAGTCGCCGCGCGCCAGGGCCGCCAGCCGGGCGCGGATCGGCTCAAGGTCGGATTCGGAGTAGCCCGAGGCGCCGGGTCGGCGGCCTGACCGGCCGTTACCGGGGCGTGCTCCGTTGTCCTGCGTGACCCGAGCGCTAGCCCTGGCCTCGGACATCGCGTGTCCTCTTCCCCGCCCATGGCCCGCGGGGCCAGGCCTGGCTGCCGCGGGATTGGACTTCGCTTCCCGATGTGCCAATGTCACGAGTCTGCCACGATAGAAGGGGCAGCCAGCGGCAAACGGTGGCGCCCGCACCGGGAAGGAACGTGGAACCAGTCCAGGACCGGGTCGCTGCCGCGGGCTTTGATCCCGAGCCGTCCGCGGTGGCTACCGCCCGTTGCTTCGTCCGGGACACCCTCGTCTCCTGGGGTTTGCCCGGCCGCGACGACGTGGTCACCGATGCGGTGCTGCTGGCCAGCGAACTGGTCACCAACGCGATCGTGCACGCCGGGACCGCAGTGGAGCTGACCTGCCGGTTCAACGGCGCGACCGTGGAGATATCGGTCCTGGACCGGCATCCGGCCCGCGTGATCCCTGACCCGCCGAGCGCTGCGGCCGACGTCGCCCGGCCGAGCGGCCGCGGCCTGCTGCTGCCCGCGGCCCTCTCGTCGTCCTGGGGGGTGACGTACGCCTCGGCGGCCAAGATGATCTGGTTCCGGCTCGGGCCGGACGTCCCGGCCGCCGGGCCGGACATCGCCGAGTCCCTGGCCGCCGCGGACCAGCCGGGAAGCAGGCCGGCCGAGCCTGCCGATCACGGCCGCGCCGGGGACCTGCTTCAGCTGGGCTATGACGAACTGCTCGGTCACGCCGTCACGCTGGCCCGCGAAGCCGTCGCCGCCGATGCCGCCTACGCGCTGGTGGCCGACGAGCATGGCGAGCTGAGGATGCGCGCCGCCGTGGGGGGCGGCGCAGCCCTGCCGCGGGTCGGCGAGGCGGCAGCCGCCGCGGGCCCGGCCGACCCTACCGGCATGAACACGTTCCTCGATCTCTACAACCAGTTCGCGGAGCGGGAAGCCGACCTCGCGCAGATCCAGAATGAGCCGCTGCGTTCGCTGCTGACCGTGCCGTTCCAGGCCGAGGGCCGGGTGACCGGGATGCTCGCGGTGGCGGCGGCCGGGCCGAACCGGTTCGCCGAGGCGGACCTGGCCCGGGTGCAACGCGTGGCCGACCAGGTGGCGCTGCCGCTGGAGCGGGCCAGGCTGGCCGAGCAGGACCGGGTCCGCCGGGCCCGGCTCAGCTTCCTGGCCGAGGCCAGCGACCTGCTCGCCGGGTGCCTGGACCAGGAGAAGACCATCGCTCTCGCGGCTCAGCTGGTGGTGCCGCGGCTGGCGGCGTGGTTTGCCGCGCTGTTGCCGCACGACGGCGAGCTGAGGCCGGCCTATGTCTGGCACACCGATGAGTCCCTGGCCGATGAGCTCACCAGGTTGCTCCAGGAGATCCCGGCCCCTCAGGTCACGCTGGGCGACGGCGCCCGGCCGTGGTCGCTCGCGTCGGCGGCGCCGGCCCTGGCGCCGGATCCTCCCTTCGGTGCCGCCGCCGGGCTCGCCACCGATCCCGCGTGGTGCTTCCCCCTGGGCGCGCGCGATCGCAGCCTGGGCATCATCGTGATCGGCCGGCCGCGTGAGGGGGCCCTGGCCAGGGAGGACATCGAGCTGGCCGAGGACCTGACCCGGCGGGTGGCGCTGGCCCTGGACAACGCCAGGCTCTACTCGGAGCAGCGGCAGACGACCAACGCGCTTCAGCGCAGCCTGCTGCCGCCGGAACTGCCGGACATTCCCGGGATCGAGCTGGCCGCCGGCTACGAGGCCGCAGGCGAGGGGAACGAGGTCGGCGGCGACTTCTACGACGTGTTCGAGGCCATGCCCGGGCGATGGAGGTTCGCGATCGGCGATGTCTGCGGCAAGGGCCCCGAGGCGGCCGCGGTGACCGGCCTGACCAGGCACGCGCTGCGCATCCTGGCCCGGGAGGGGCATGACGTCCCCACGGTGCTGGAGCGTCTCAACTCGCTCATCGTCGACGAGGGCACCCGCGCGCGATTCATCACGCTGATCCACGGTGAGCTCATCCCGGCGCCCGGGCCCGGAGAGCCGGCCGTCATCTTCCTGGTGTGCGCCGGGCATCCGCCGCCGCTGGTGCTGCGCTCGGACGGTGCCGTGGAGACCGCGGCGGGCTCGCAGCCGCTGCTCGGCGTGCTGGATCGCGTCACGTTCGGTCAGGCCACCATCCGCCTGTCCCCGGGCGACGTTCTGCTCTGCGTCACCGACGGGGTGACCGAGCGCCGGTCGGCGGGCCGGTTCCTGGATGACGACGACGGCCTGCGGGACCTGCTCGGCGAGTGCTCGGAACTGAACGCCGGCTCGGTCGTGGCCAGGATTCTGCGGGAAGTCCGCGAGTTCGGGTCCGACCCGCCCGCCGATGACCTGGCTCTCCTGGTGTTCCGCGGGCTTTAGGCCAGCGCGGCACGATAATACGGTCGCTGGCGCTGCGACATTAACGGCGGATTACTCCCCCCGCGGCGTGGCCTCTGGTAGGAACAAATCGTGGCGATGCGGCCACGACGGGAGGGGGTAGCGCGGTATGCGTGCAGCCGTGCTGGCAGATGCCGGCGTCGAGGCGCTCGCGGAGTTGTTCCCGCGGTGGCGAATCTGGGTGGACGCCGGCACCGGATGGCACGCGTGCCGGCGCGGCGGATTCGTCCAGGATTACCATCAGGGCGCCCCGGCCTTCTCCGTGCATGCGCCCACCGTCAGCGAACTTGCTGCTCAGCTGCGCTGGCAGGAGGCCGCCGAGGCGCACGCGCCGTTCGGCTGCTCCAGCCGGTGACCGCCTGAGATCACGCCGGGGTGCCGGGCGCTCCCCGGCGTGATCGCCGGGGCGGCTAGATGCGGAAGAACAGGTTGAGGAAACGGTCCGCGAGACCCGCGTCGCCGCGGGCCGTGCCCGCGTTGCAGCGGCCGAAGGTGGTCAGGACCAGGCTGCCGGCGTCGAAGTCCAGGACCGCGGGCAGGTCACCGGTGTTGCCCGGCTCGTATTGCATGCCCTGGTCGCTGATGGATATCCGGTACTCGCCGGCGTTCCGCCCGGTGACCCGGACGCCGATCGTGAACGGGCTGAGGTCGGCGTCGGGCTTGATCGTGTACTGCCAGAGCACGAACATGAACGGGACCAGCAGGTCGGCGGCATCGCCCGACATCGCGTGGTTCCGGCCGGTGCCCTCGCGGATGTCCCAGGAATGCACCCCGTAGTCCATGAGCTGGCCCGCCGCGTAGAAGAAGGCGGGCAGCGGGCCCATGTAGAAGTGCGGGACCATGAAGCCCGTCCACTCCTCGGCGGTTAGCGGCTCCAGGATGCCCATCATCTTGTCCAGGTCGGCCCGTATCCGGTCGATCCCCTCCTGCTGGGACAGGGCGCCGAGTGTGATCCCCTGCTGGCCCGCCCGCTCGTGCATGCCCGGCAGCCCGTAGGCGGCCGGGACCTCGGCTCCGGCCCGTGCGGTCTCGAAGGCCGCGAAGTAGCCCTCGGTCGTGTCGATGAGATGGCCGACGATGTCCTTGACCTTCCAGTCTTCGCAGGCGGTGGGGGCGTCCCAGGCGCCGGGCTTCTCCGCCATCTCGAACAACCGCTCCGCCTCGTTGCGGACGACGCGGAGGATGGTGTCCTTGCCCTCATACGACGTCGCGTCCCATTCGGTCATTGCTGCGCACCCCTCTCTGGGTGATCTTCATGGTTAATCACGGGGCGGGCGGGGAACTCTCGCGGGGACTTTTTCCGCCGCGGCGGCGCCCGCAGTACGAAGCTCAGCGCAGCGGAGTCGTGCTTGTCAATGAGCTGCACGCTCAGCCGAGCGAGCTGTCGGCCGGCTGCAGGCCGACGAGGGCGTTGCCGTAGCGCATCGCGACGAGCTGACCGATCGCCGGGTGGGCCCCGAGCGGCGGGGCGCACAGCGCGCCGGTCGCGGCGCTGACCGCGTCGAGTTCCCTGGGATCGGATTCCGGCCCGATGACGCACGGGGCGATGGCCACGCGTGAGGCACCCATGGCATGCAGCCGCTCCACCGCGGCCACGATGCCGGGCGGATCGTCGATGGACGCGTGCACGGCCGGGGCGGCCAGTCGGCCGGCCAGCAGGACCGCGGCCACGCCCGCCGCGCGGACCGCGTCCTCGCCACGGTCGGCCAGCACCAGGACGCCGTTCGCGGCGTTGCTGATGCTGAGCCCGCGGACCCGGCTCTCCCGGGCCAGGCCCACCTGGGCCAGGCGCGCGTGCAGCGCCTCGGCGAGCAGCGGGTGCGGGCCCAGGTGCTCGGCCACCCTGACCTCGCCGGCCGCGCCGGCGACGGCCCGCGCCACGGCGGCGTCGGAGCGCGGATGCGGGCCGGCCAGCAGCGGGACCAGGACGGCCAGGGTCGGCCAGGGCCCCTGGGCCGGGGTGGCCAGCGCGTCGCTGAGGCAGCGCTCGCTGCCCTCCAGGTAGGCCACCTGGACATCGGCGCCCTGAGCCGACAGCCTGGCCTCCGCCGCGATCTGGGCGCTGACCTCATCACTGGCCACGCTGGCGCGGCCCGGCACGGCGAGCAGGAGAACCGGCGCATCCGAGGGCAGGCTCAGCCGGTGCGCGCTACGGTGCCGCCCGGACCGGCGGGTGCGGCCGGTGCGGCGCGGCAGCGCCCCCGGCTCCTGAGACGGTTCCCCGCGCTGCGGCAGCGGTGCCCCGCGCTGCGGGAGCGGTTCCCCGCGCTGCGGCAGCGGTGCCCCGCGCTGCGGGAGCGGTTCCCCGCGCTGCGGCAGCGGGTCACCCCGCTGGGGCAGGGGCTCCCCGCGCCGGGGCAGCGGGTCCCCGCGCTGCGGCGATGGCTCCCCGCGCTGCGGCGATGGTTCCCCGCGCCGGGGCAGCGGGTCACCCCGCTGGGGTAGAGGTTCCCCGCGCCGGGGCAGCGGTTCCCCGCGCTGGGGCAGGGGCTCCCCGCGCTGCGGGAGCGGGTCTCCGCGCCGGGGCAGCGGGTCTCCGCGCCGGGGCAGCGGGTCGCCAGCCTGGCTCGGGTCAGTCACGATGCCGTATCGTATTCTGGATTCAGTAGGCATGATCGTCGTTCTCTGAATGTTCAGCCCGTAAAGGCCCCCGTCGACGGCTGCGTTGTCCGTCCGTTGCATGTTATGCACCGGGTTGGCCGGCCGTCCCCACCTCATCGTAGGCCCAGCTTGCTTCGGCGCCGCGGGGGCGGGTCCGCGTTCGGCGCCTGCGCGCGCTTTGGTGCCGCGGCGAGCTAGCGGGCGACTGCCGGGTAGGCAACACTTGTGGTGCGGCCTGCTGTCGCCGGATCTGCCGCCGCCGCAGCGCAGTCGCCGAACCACGGTTTCACACCACGGGGCGGGCCCGCCGGGTAGGGGTGGTCATGTCTGGTTGGTTCCAGGCGCAGATCGTGCACACTGGCCGGCTGCCGCTGTTCTGCTTCTTCGTGGCGTTCGTGCTCGGCTTCGGTTTCATCCGCCTCTCCGTCCGGCTCATCCGGGCCCAGGTCCGGTGGTGGCCCGGCAACGTGGTCACCGGCGAGGTGCATGTCCACCACATGGTCTTCGGCGTGGTGTTCATGGCGGTCGGCGGCGTCACCGAACTCGCGGCCCCGCTGTACTCCCTGGGCTGGCGATCTGCGGCGGCGGCCTTGTTCGGGCTCGGCACCGCGCTGGTGCTCGACGAGTTCGCGCTCATCCTGCACCTGCGCGACGTGTACTGGAGCAACGAAGGGCGGGTGTCGGTCGACGCGGTGTTCGCCGCCGCCGGCGTGACCGCGCTGCTGCTGATGGGGGTCACCCCGGTCGGGGTGAAGAACGTGGCGAGCTACCAGCGGCTGCTGCCGGTGACCCCCGACGTGGTGACCACGCTCCACCTGGCTGCGGCGGCGCTGTTCGTGTTCGCTTCGGTCACGCTGCTGAAGGGCAAGATCTGGACCGGCCTGTTCGGGCTGTTCGTGCCGCTGCTGTTCATCGCCGGGGCGTTCCGGCTGGCTCGGCCCGGGTCGCCGTGGGCTCGCTGGCGGTACCGGAACCGGCCGGGGAAGCAGGCCCGGGCCGACCGGCGCGAACAGCGCCTGCGGCAGCCGGTGGTCAAGGCCAAGATCCGCATCCAGGATCTGCTGGCCGGCGGGGTCGACCAGCAGTCTGCGCCGCGCGAGCGCCAGCCGGCGCCCGGCGCGGGGCCCCGCGGCGAAGGCTGAGCGGGCCATCCCGCGGCGGCCCGGGGGAGATCAGCCTCAGCCCACCCAGATCGACTGCAGCGTCCGGTAGACGTTCCCGCCGACGACGGCGCGCACCGCGTCGTCGTCGAAGCCGTGCCGGACGAGCCATCCGCAGATGTTGGCGAAGTTCTCGGTGGGGTTCTCCAACCCGTCGACGTACGCGACCGGCTCGAACTCCGGCCCCCGCATGGCGCGCGCGATGCCGAGCAGGTCGGCGAAGATCCGGTGCAGCTGGACGTGATCGCCGTAGAGCGTGTCCGGTCCGAACGCGACATGATCGATGCCGACCAGATCGACGCAGTAGCGGAAGTGGTCCATGACCGACTCGATCGAGTGCCGGGGATGCGCCGCCGACAGCGTGGTGTGCGGGGCGGCCGACATCCCGATCACGCCGCCGGTCCCGGCGATCGCCCGCAGCACGCTGTCCGGCTTCATGCGGGGGATGTCCCAGACCGCCCGGGCGCCCGCGTGGGTCATGAGCACCGGCCGGTCGCTCAGCTCGCACACGTCCAGGGCGGTGCGGTCGGACGAGTGGGAGACGTCGATGGCCAGGCCGAGCTGGTTCATGCGCCGCACCGCGCGCCGGCCGAGCGCGGTGAGGCCGCCGTCGCGGGCCTCGGCCAGGCCGCTGCCGAGCGAGTTGGCGTCGGAGTACGCGATCCCGATCTGCCGCAGGCCCAGGCCGTACAGCACGTCGAGGCGGTCGATCTCGTTCTCGATCGGCGTCGCCGCCTCGAGCCCGAACACCAGGCCCACCCGCCCGGAGCGGTGCGCCTCGTCGATGTCGGCCACCGTGCGCACCACGATCACGCCGCTGGCGTGGGCGGCGTCGGCCTGGCGCATCCCGAGGTCGGTGACGATGTCGTCCCAGCGCCACGGGGCGTGCCCGGTGACGCAGGCAGTGCCGTCCATCATGTTGTCGAACACGGCGGTCAGGCCGGACGCGGCCAGGCCGGCGTAGGCCGCGTGCTGGCGACCGGTGCGGTAGTAGTCGGGCGTTTCTTCCATGCGCAACGGGAAGCGCACGGGGTGGTCGTGCAGGCTGATCACGACGCTGTCCCGCAGCAGGCGCGCGGCTCGCTGCTGGTCCTGGTCGCTCAGGCCGGCCTCGTACGGCGGCACCCGGCCGAACTCGGGAGCCAGCTCGAAGCTGCGGAAGTCCGCGCCGGGGGTGAGGTAGGAGTAGGCGGTGTACGGGTCGGACGGGCGGGCAGGGTGGGGCGGGCGGGCAGGGTCGGGTGGGCGGGCGGGGTGGGGC
>Ga0126381_100007924_pt1 | contig 11856 bp, 11 predicted proteins | sample PanSoiMetPlot_28_FD_96465 | JGI IMG/M metagenome (GOLD analysis project Ga0126381, IMG submission 96465) | Tropical forest soil microbial communities from Panama - MetaG Plot_28 | ecosystem: Environmental > Terrestrial > Soil > Tropical forest > Bulk soil | place: Panama | collected 2016-02-17
GCACGGTGCTGCCGCCATCATAGCCGTCGCCCCACTCGCCGTAGTCTTCGCCGGTTGGTTTCTGATCGAAGAGCCAAAGAGCCGCATCAATCTGCCCGAAATGAAACGCACAATGGCGAGCCTGTGGACCGCTCTCAATTTGAGAGAGCTTTGGCTGATCGCGCTATTTCTTTTCGTTTATTACCTTAATCCGGGGCTCGGCACACCGCTTTATTATCACATGACGGATGATCTCAAATTTTCGCAGGAATACATCGGAATCCTCGGTTCGGTCAGCTCTGCGGGATGGATCGTCGGTGCCCTGCTCTACCGCAGATATTTCAGAACTATCACGGCCCAAGCCTTGCTAAATTTGAGCATCGCGCTCGGCATCGTGGCAACGGCAGCGTTTCTGCTGTTGTGGGACGAAGTCTTGGGCGCGGCCATTAATTTTTTCAGCGGCCTCGCCAGCGTGATCGCGTTTGTTGCGACCCTTAGCTTGGCCGCAAACTATTGTCCACAACGCTCCGAGGGCTTCGCCTTCGCAATACTAATGTCGATCACTAATCTTACCAGCGCCCTGTCGGAAAACTTTGGCTCGTTTATGTACGAACATTTATTGCAGCGTCATCTCCAGCCGCTGATCCTTTTGTCGGCTGCGTTTACCGGGGTGGCGTTCGCGTTTGTCCCCCTTCTGCGCCTCGGGGGCAAGAAACCGGGTGAGCCGCTACTTGCCGGCCATGGATGACCTGTCTCGGTCGCTGATCAGGCTTTCGCGGGGTTGCGTTTAAAACTGAGCTTGATGCCGCCCTTCCCCTCCAGCTTCCCACCGCTGCCGAGAATGCTGATCTGACCTTCGGAGCTGATCTCGATCGAGAGCTCGACCGCGTCCAGAAGCAGCCCGGTCTCGGCACGCGACTGGTCGAAGACATCGCCCACGACGGCCAACAGATTGCCGATTTGTCGCTTCAGCTCATCGGCACTGATCTGCACTCGCTGCGTCAGGCTCTTGCGCACGGCCTGGACGGCGCTAGATCCGAAGCCGCCACCGGCATCTTCGGAGCTGCGGCCGCCCTCGATTACTTCTACCGTTTCGCTGGTCTCGACCTCAGTAACAAACCAAAGCGCTGCCTGTTCGTTGGCCATCGCTTAAAGCTCCTTGGTTAGAGCATGCATAGAACCCTCAGGCCGATACGGCCCCACCAGCCGGCATCATCTGGGGAAATGCTGTCGCGGTAAGCAGAACGGCAGATCGCCGGGTTGTGCGACCACGATCCACCACGCAAAATCCGCGGACTGTCTCTCTGCCCCGAGAGCTCTGGGGTACCGTCTAGCGGTACGGTGGCATAATCTTCGCTCGTCTTGTCAAGGCAATATTCCCAGACATTCCCGTGCATGTCATAAAGTCCGAAGCGATTGGGCGGAAAGGTTCCGGGTCGCGTCGTCGAAGCACGGAAAGTCCCGACTGGGCCTTGACCATAAGCTCCTGAATCATATCTGACGCTGTCGTAGACGGCTGAGGCGATGTTCTTGCCCCCGCTTTCACCGCATACAGCACCCCCGGTTCCACAATAATTGGCCAGTTCGGGAGTGATCGTGGGACCGACGCTAAACGGGGTAGCGGTGCCAGCGCGGCAGGCATATTCCCATTCGGCCTCGCTCGGCATGCGGTAGGGTCTTCCGGTGATCTTGGCGAGACGCAGACAAAATTCCTCTGCGTCGTTCCAAGTAATGCTCTCGACGGGCAGATCGACACCCCTAAAAAAGGACGGTTTCGGGTCAAGATCGCGATGGATCCGGTCGGGATGCGCCAGCACCACTGCGGCCCATTGCGCCTGCGTGACAGGCGAGGCGGCAATAAAGAACGAAGCGAGCGCGACGTAGTGCTGCGGCCCTTCGTTCGGCCGTCGCTCCGGCTCGTCCGGCGGCGAGCCCATCGTGAAGCCGCCCCCCGGGATCGAGACCATATCGAGCTTGGTATTTGGGCCGAGGGCCTCGATGAAGACCGTGGCCGTGTATTTTGCGAGCGGGTTGCGCGCTCCTTTCGCGTCGACGCTTGCAACGTCGAAGCTGATCGTCCGCGGCGTCGGTTTCGACATCAGCTTCATTATCGAGGGCACGGCGATAACCGTACCAGATCCCGCCGCGGCGAGTGCAGCTGCACCCAACGCCTGTCGGCGGGTCAGCCGGATCGGCCAACTATAGGGACGATGTCGCGGTTCGGCTTGTCGCGCTGCAGATGCGGGAGCGACCTCGGCTGGCTGAGTCGGCGGGGGCGCTGTTTGCTTGAGTGCGATGCGCTTGATCGCCTCGTGCGCCTGTGGATCGACGGGTGACACCGCAATAACGCGCCACCATAGCTGCTCGGCGGTTTCGAGCTCGCCATTTGTCTCGGCTTGCAGCGCGTCCAGCTTGATTGGGCCGACATCCGCCAGGGTCGCGAATTTAGGCACTAGGATCAGATGAAGCTTCTCGAGGGGCTCCGCATGTGTGTAAGGCGTCTGCCGCGGCTTGCGATACTTGGCGCAGAGCTCTGGCACTCGCAGCCGCAAGTGGAGATCCAACCGCTCGACAGTGGCGCAATTGGCTTCCCCCTGCAGCTGCAATCCCTCTAAGAGGCTGTAAGTAAACGCGCCGTGCTGTACTTCGGCGATCTCATAGGAACGCTCGCTCGGACTGCAGGAGGATATCGTCACGACCCCGGCGTGCGCCTCAGAGCCAATGCCCTGCCCGTCCCGTGCGCCCTCGTTGCGGCACGCGTCGAGCAGCAGGATGACGTTTTCAGCCCCACAGCGCCGTAGCCGCTCCGTGACGTAGCTAACGGGGATTGCCGTTTCCTCGACATTGCCGGGGTCGGCGTCGATAGGCATGACGTAATCGCGGTCCCGTTCTCGCCGGCCGTGACCCGCGAAGAAGAACCAGAAGTTGTCGCTCGGCTTGAGGAACTTTTGTTCGAACCTGACGCGCAGAAAGCGGCGCAAAGTACCGCCGCTCGGTGTCGAACGCATCGGCTCGCCAAAATCGGTCGGTATTGGAGGCGCGTCCTCGGCAAAGAAATAGACTTTGTCGAAACCGGCTTGTTTTTCAAAAAAATCGCGCAGTGCTTCTGCATCGCGTTTCGCATATTGCAGCGACTGCAAATTGTCGTATCGGTCGATGCCGATGCAAATAGCCCAGTTCTGGCTCATTTCAGCCGGTTAGCGTGAGATGCTTGCGAAGCATTCGCGAGCTTGTTAACCCTATTCGATTAGAAGAGAAGCATAAGAGAGAGAAATGTACAAGTTGATCCAGGTGACTTTGTTTATCGTGGCCGCTTGGGCTCTCAGTCATGGGGCAGACGCCGGCAAGCTACGGCTAGCGATCCCACAAGATCGTGCTCCGATGGCTAATGCCTTTGATTATCGCGGCGCCATCTGGCTCGCCGGGGGCATGGGCGGTGGCACCGGGGGCGGCATGGCCACCGGCGGTGGTGGTGCAGGCATGACCGGCGGTGGTGTGACCGGCGGTGGTGTGACCGGCGGTGGTATGACCGGCGGTGGAATGGGTGGCATGACTGGCGGCGGCATGGGAAACATGACCGGCGGCGGCGGCATGACAGGTGGGATGGGCTACACAATCGGGCCCGCTGTCGGTGGTGCGACCGGCTACGGCGAGGCGCCAAGCGGTGGCGGCGATCCTTATGGCAGGAGCGAGACGGCTGCGGACCCGTCGCCGTCGCCGTCCACACAATACTATCACTGCGTCACGCAGCACGGACAATGCTCGGTAAGCTCTGCCTCTGGGTCGCTGCGATCCGGCGCGTCCTGCACCTGTTTGTTCGGCGGGAAAGGAAAGATCAAGTAATCGGCGCCGATCACCCGTTAAGGCCCGGGGATGGTCCCTTTTGGCAGGCCTTCGCAATAGCGCGCGATCTCGCCCGGTGTCGTGATCCACAGCTCGTCGCGGTGCTGGACAATATGACGGACGGCGTCGCGAAACGCGCGCAGCCGAAATGGCTGACCGATGATGAAGGGATGCACTGAGACCGCAAAGACCAGCGGGTATTTGCGCGACTGCTCCAGCATTTCATCGAACTGGTCGATCACCATCTCGGCGAATTGCCGCCCAGTGTGACGCCGGAAAACCAGCGCTGGCGAATCATTGATCTCAAGCGGATATGGTACCGACAGGATAGGGCCACTGCGCGTCCGCATCCAGATCGGCTGGTCATCCATCGCCCAATCCATGACATAGCGGTAGCCGGCCTCCTTGAGCAGATCCAACGTCACTGCGGTCTGCGCGATATAGGGGCCGAGCCAACCTTCCGGCCGCCTGCCGGAAAGGCGCGTCAGGACCTCAGTGCATTCGGTGATGAGCCGCGCCTCATCCTCCTCCCATAGTACGTCCTGGCGCTCGGAGTTCGTCCGGCCATGGCCGACATATTCGTCACCGCGGCCATTCAGTCGCTCGAAGATATCCGGACACTGCTCGAGCACTACCGAATTGACGTTATGAGCGCCCGGCAGCGCGAACTCGTCTAGCAGATCGAAATAGTGCCAGATACCGACCCGATTCCCGTAGTCGCGCCATGCATAGTTGCGCTGGCTTTGCGCTGCGGCTGCGCCGGTCGAATCACTGCCGAGACCAGCGCCGAATGCGAAGTACTCGATGTTGTTATTGAACGTGACGGCCAGCCGAGCGCCGCCCGGCCATTCATATTGCGGCCGCTTGTGAATCGGGACGTAGTCGTAGCGGTTATGCGCGGGAAGTCTCATGGATTGCGGCTATCGTCCTTTGAATACTGGTTTACGCTTTTCCATAAAGGCGGTGCGGCCCTCGGCATAATCTTCACTGGCAAAGCACTCATCGACCAGCCGTTTGCATAGCGCCAGATCACGCTCGTTGTCGTCCTTCATTGCTTCGCGGACGATCACCTTCACCGAGCGGACTGTCAGCGGTGCATTGGCGGCAATCATTTCGCAATAGTCCTTGATGTAGCCCTCCAGCTGATCGGCCGGCACGACTTGGTTGACAAGACCCATCCGCAGCGCCTCTTCGGCGCTGAATTGCCGCGCCGTGTAAAAGATCTCGCGCGCGCAAGCCGGGCCAACCAGATCGATCAACCGCCGAATGCCGTCATACGCGTAACCGAGGCCGAGCTTTGCGGCGGGAATGCCAAAACGCGAGCCTTCGGCAGCGATCCGCATGTCGCATGCCAGCGCCGTCGCAACGCCGCCGCCGATACAATAGCCGCGGATCATCGCAATCGTCGGTTTGGGCGTCTCCTGCAATCGCTGCCGCGCGCCCTCGGAAATCTTGCTGTACGCAGCGGCGGCCTCTTCCGATGCCCGCTTCTCCTTGAATTCGGAAATGTCGGCGCCCGAGACAAAAGCGCGGCCGCCGGCACCGCTGACGACAATGACCCGGATCGCATCATCCTGCTCGAAATCATCGATGATCCGGGTCACGCCTTCCCACATCTCGAGCGACACAGCATTGTGGCGCGCCGGATTGTTGAAAATCAGGTGGCCAATCGCGCCATCCTTCTCGGCGATCATTTTGCTCGTAAGGGGTTGGTCGAGCATAGTTCCGGCTCCTTAGACGACGTCGCGGGTGCGCAGATCGACGATCGCGGCCTCGTTGTAACCGAGTTCGCGCAACACCTCCTCTGTATGCTCGCCGAGACCCGGTGTAGGCCGCAATTTCGCGGGCTCGGGGGTGCGGGTCATATTAATGGCCTGGCCCACCACGTTGAGGGCTCCGAGCTTCGGGTGGTCGATCGGACGCGCCATCTCTAGATGCTGCACCTGCGGATCGGCGAAGGTCTGGTCGATCGTGTAGACCGGACCGCACGGTACACCGATCTCGTTCATCAGCTCGACCCAGTAATTGGCGGGCCGCCGCTTCGTGATTTCGGCGATCCTTTCGTTGAGCGCCTTGCGGTTCTTCGAGCGTTGAGGCCCCGTCATGTAATCCGGATCGTCGAGCAGCGACATCGCATCGGCCGCCTCGCAGAAGCGGCGGAACATGTGGTCACCGGAGGCGGCGATGTTGATCTGCCCGTCCGAGGTTGGGAAGAGCCCGGTCGGGATGCCCGTCGGATGGTCGTTGCCGGCTTGCTTCGCGACCTCGCCGGCGATCAGCCACCGCGAAGCCTGGAAGTCCAGCATGAAGATCTGCGCTTCGAGCAGCGACGTGTGGACCCACTGTCCTTCGCCGCTGGTCTCGCGCTCGATCAGCGCCATTAGCATCGCTTGAGCCAGCAGTAATCCGGCGCAGAGATCGTCGATCGGTATGCCGACCCGCACCGGTCCCTGCCCGGGGAGGCCGGTGATCGACATCAGCCCGCCCATACCCTGCGCGATTTGGTCAACACCCGGGCGCTTAGAGTAGGGCCCCGTCTGACCAAATCCTGAAATACTGCCATAGACGATGCGCGGGTTGATCTTCTTCACCGACTCGTAATCGACACCAAGGCGAAATTTTACCTCGGAACGGAAATTCTCGACGATGACATCGGCCTTCTCCGCCAATTTGAAGAAAATCGCTTTCCCTTCTTCAGTCTTGAGATTGAGCGTGAGGCTGCGCTTGTTGCGGTGCAGGTTCTGGAAATCGAACCCCTCGCGCCGCGAGCCGGTCACATCGCCCTTCGACTCGCCTGGCGGCTCGATCTTGATCACGTTGGCGCCCCAATCGGCGAGCTGACGGACTGCCGTCGGGCCGGCACGGGCGTGGGTGAGATCGAGGACAGTAAAGCGGGCGAGAGGCAGCGATCCGATGCTCACAACAAAGTTCCTCCGGTTTGGCTGGAGTGAGTTAGCGAACTTTCGCCCGCGACGCGCGGCAAGGTCAAGTTTCTGCACCGGTAGCCTGGCGAAAGCGCGTCTTCAGGAGGACGCCGTCGCGTGGCGGCAGCACGCGGGGACTATCCTCCGCAGTGATCGCGATCCGGGCAAAGAGAGTTGTGCTGGCACAATGGAGTAGTTCAGCAAATTTGCGGAACGGCTCCTCATCGGCAATGTCGAAAACCTGCTCGATCCCGCACGCACGCGCGACACCGGTTAGGCTAACTGGCCCATCGGTGTGGCTCGTCTGCATGCCGGTCTCGCCGTATCGTCCGTTGTCGAAGACGACAATCGCTAGATTTGGCGGGCGTTGCACCGCGATCGTCGCGAGCGAGCCCAACCCCATCAGCATTTCCCCGTCGCCGGTGACGACGAGGACTCTCCGGTCCGGTCGCGCAATCGCGAGGCCAAGCCCCACCATCGCCGCTGCCCCCATCGCGCCCCAGAGGTAGAAATTGCGATCGTTGTCGCCGAGCGAAGCGGCGTCCCAGGTCGTCGATCCGAGCCCGGTCACGACCAGTGACTCGCCCCGACCGGCGAGCAAGACGCGGATCGCCGTACGGCGGTCGATGCGCAAACCGCTATCGGTCATTTTACCCACCGTTTGGCGCCGATCAGCCGCTGGGACAGCAAAACTGCTGTTGCGAGATCGCCGTTGAAGGCGATATCGATAGCGGCGCCGATGGTCTCGGCCGCGTCCGCGGCCCGCTCGACGCGGTGGACGAGCACGTCGCACAGCTCTAGGGCGGCCGCGGTCTTTGATCCCATTGGCACTTGCCAAGGGTTGAATTCGGCCCACTCGCCGCGCATCGCCACGAGGATCGTCAGCGGGAAGCGGCAGGTCTTGGTCATCGCGAGCATGTTGACGCAGTTGCCGACCCCGCTCGACTGCATTAACAGCACGCCGCGCTGCCCGCCGAGCCACGCGCCGGCGAGGAGAGCCACCCCTTCCTCTTCCGTCGTCAGCGGGACCGCACGCATGCCGGGATCGCTGCGGCAAAGCTCGATCAGCCGGGCATGTCCTGCGTCCGGCACATAGCCGACCTGCCGGATCTCGGCGTTCTTGAGCGTGGCGAAAACCTGGTCACGCCAATCGGCCAATTCCGCCCCAGTGGTATCGCTCACGTTCTTGTCTCTCCCGCAGGAATGACTGATTTGGCTTGACCCGTACCAGCGCCGCCTCCTCCTGATAATAGAAGGAAAGAACACCAGGCGGCCGGAATTTCTTTCGCCATCATCGGGGGTTAGCAACACCTGCAACGCATGAGCAGGTGGTCGCGGCGCTCCGATGAACGCGCCGCTGTTGTCCGTTGGCGATGCGCAAAACTTTCTCTTCGTATCGCAGCGGAAAGGCCACGCTATCATGGAGTTGCGACTATTTTTGCAGTGCCTAGAGGCAAAGGAGATGATTCCTCGTCGCAAGGGGACGGGGTCTGCCGGAGTCCGGCGATCGCTGCCTCAATCTGGAACGGTATCCTCGGGTCGGGGGCCGAGATAGCGCGCGCGGGGGCGGATCAGGATTTCGCTTTCGTATTGCTCGATCGCATGCGCGATCCAGCCGACGGTCCGGCCGACAATGAACAATCCGAGCCCTGCGCTGCGAGGCAGCTCCAGCCCGACGCAAGTTGCCGCGAGCGCGAAATCGACATTGGGCCGTCGCCCGGTCAGGCGAAATCCGGCCTCGGCAGCGCCACTTGCCAATGCATGGATTTCCGACGCGGCCGGCGCCAGCGCCGACAAGATCGCCACTGCACGCGGGTCACCCTCGGGGTAGAGCGGCTGTCCGAACCCCGGGAGGCGCTCGCCGCGAGCCAGGCGTCCGGCCATTACCGCCATGGGATCCTCGCCTTCGGCAAGCTCGCGGAGCAGCCCCTCGGCGCGCGCCGTCTCCCCACCATGATGGCGGCCCGACAATGCGCTTAACGCAGCCGCGACCACCGCGTAAGGGCTGGCTCCGGTCGACGCGACACAGCGCGCGACGAAAGTCGATGGGTTGAGTTCGTGATCAGCGATCAACACAAGACAGCGGCGAACGAGGTCGGCTCCGACTGCGGGCAACCGCCACGCAACTGCGAGCTGCCGATGGATCGGCTCGCGCGATGTGAGCCGAGGCGCGACGCAACCGACAAGCTCGTGCAAAATCCGCCACGCTGTGCGGATCACTCGCGTCCGCGCGAGATCGAGTTCCGGCAGATCCTCGTCGCCGAGCGCAGCAAGACGCAGTTGGCAACGCTCGATCAGCCTGGCGCCGGGCATCGCTCCCGCAGCTTTGACCGGCCAATTCGTGGAAGCCCAATCAAAACGCGCCTCGTCTAGCCATAGTAGCCGAGAGATCTCTTCGAGAGTCGCCGAATCCGAAAGGCGAATGGCGTCCCTGCCGCGATAATAAAAACGTCCGTTCTCGATCAGGCAGATCGAAGAGCCGATCACCGGCATCAACGCCTCGGGCGCGGGATCTTGCGTCGGCCTCGCGCCCAAGCGGGCAGCGAGCATCGTCTCGATGTCCTCGACTCGATACCGCCGCTCGCGCGTCCCCGGAACCATTACCGAGCGCAACCGCCGGCGGCTGACGTAGGCATAAAGCGTGTCGAGTTTGACGCCGAGCCGCTCGGCGGCCTCGCGGGCGGTCAGCAACATCGAGAACCTAACATTGATTTTATAATCAATATTGACATCAAGTGCATGCGTCTATCTAGTGCAATCTCTTCCGTGGAGGAACCCATGAGCGCGATCACAGACCATCAGTCGGCTGAAATCATCCTCGACAGGCCCAATGCTCGCGCCGAGCTTCCGGTGCTGCGACCGACTATCGGCGCGCCGATGGTGGACATCCGACGCCTTCACCAGGAAGCTGGGTGCCTGATTTACGATCCTGCTTTGGGCGAAACCGGTATCTGCCGCTCCCACATTACTTATGTCGACGGCGACAATGGGATCCTGCTCTACCGCGGCTACCCGATCGCCGATCTCGTCGAACATTCCAGTTATCTTGAGATTTGTTGGCTGCTGCTCAACGGCGAACTCCCGACGCTAGCGCAACTAGAGAAATTTACGCACGACATCACGCACCACACGATGGTCAATGAGCAGCTGCATGCGATTTATCGCGGGTTTCGACGCGATGCCCATCCGATGGCGGTCATGTGCGGTGTCGTCGGGGCGCTAGCGGCATTTTACCATGATGGTCTCGACATTTTCGATCCGCAGCATCGGATGATTGCCACGCATCGCCTGATCGCAAAGATGCCGACGATCGCCACGATGGCCTACAAATATTCGCTCGGCCAGCCCTTCGTCTATCCGCGCAACGATCTCGGGTACTGCGAGAATTTTCTCAATATGCTGTTTTCGGTTCCCTGCGAACCCTACCACGCGCCTGCCGCCGCGGTGCGGGCGCTTGAAGCGCTGCTGATCATTCAGGCCGATCACGAACAGAACGCGTCAACTTCGGCAATGCGGCTCGTCGGGTCGACAAGAGCCAACCCCTACGCCTGTACGGCAGCCGCGATCGCCGCGTTATGGGGGCCGCTGCATGGCGGCGCCAATGAAGCCGTATTGCAGACCTTGGCGGAAATCGGTGGTGTCGATCGCATCCCCGAAGTATTGCGCCGCGCCAAGGACAAAAACGACCCGTTCCGGCTGATGGGCTTTGGCCACCGCGTTTACAAGAGCTATGACCCGCGCGCCAAAGTATTGCGCCAACGCTGCTACGAGGTACTCGATGCGCTGGGTCAGCGCGACGACCCGCTTCTCAAACTCGCGATGGAGCTTGAGCGCATCGCGCTCGAGGACGATTATTTCATCGAACGCAAGCTCTATCCCAATGTCGACTTCTATTCCGGGATCATTTTCCGCGCACTGGGACTGCCGCCGGCGATGTTCACACCGGTGTTTGCGGTGGCGCGCACGGTCGGCTGGGTCGCGCATTGGAACGAAATGATCGCCGACCCGGAAACGCGCATCTTTCGACCGCGCCAGCTCTATATTGGACCGACCGATCGGAAACCGGTGCCGATCGCCGATCGGCGGTCGCACCCGCCATTCGTCGGCTGATAGCGACTGGAATATCTTGAGGAAGGAGGCGGGATAACGAATGGGGAAACGGATCGACGTGACGGCGCTGACTGCAGTGGTGGGTACCTTGTACCCGCCGCCATTCGATGAACCATGCCGCGCGCGCGAGCGAATTAAATTAGGCGACGCCGCGGGCCTTTCGCAATTCGGCGTGAATCTGCTTCGCCTTCCGCCTGGAGCCTGGTCAAGCCAGCGTCATTGGCACACCGGGGAGGACGAATTCGTCTACGTTCTCGCCGGCGAAGTGGTGCTCGTCACCGATGAGGGAGAAGAGGTACTGCGCGCTGGCGATGCGGCCGGATTTTCCGCCGCAGATAACAACGGCCATTGCCTGCAGAACCGCTCAAGGCAAGAGGCGCGAGTCCTAGAAATTGGCTCGCGTGTTCCTGGTGACGTAGCCTATTACTCGGACATCGACATGGTCGCACCGGCTGGCGGCAAGCCCGCCGTGTATACTCGGCGAGATGGAGCCCCGTATCCGGACATCCGGCGCCGAGGTCCTTGAAATCGCGCGCTAAGCTCGGATGACGTCAACGGCTTCCTTTGAGGGCGAGAAGGGTCCCCGACCGATGATACGATGAGACGCGGCGACGGGCGGAGGGAAAATGGCGAGCCTTCATCCACAAATCGAGAAGGTCCTGACGGCGATGGCCGAGGCAAAACTTCGGCCGATCGAGGATATGACGCCGGCCGAGGCGCGCCAGCAGATGGAGATGATGGCGGCCGCGCGTATAGCCGAACCGCTGCCGGTTGCACGCGTCGAGGAGCGTATGATCCCCGGTCCCGGCGGCGAAATACGGTTGCGGCTTTATTGGCCGCAAGGGGCGGGACCGGTGCCGGCGATCGTCTACTATCACGGCGGCGGCCACGTCATCGGCAGCCTCGACACGCATGACCTCGTCGCCCGCAACCTCTGCGGTGGAGCGCAAGCGTTGGTTGCGTCAGTCGATTATCGCATGGGGCCGGAGCATAAATTTCC
>Ga0126381_100007925_pt1 | contig 11855 bp, 10 predicted proteins | sample PanSoiMetPlot_28_FD_96465 | JGI IMG/M metagenome (GOLD analysis project Ga0126381, IMG submission 96465) | Tropical forest soil microbial communities from Panama - MetaG Plot_28 | ecosystem: Environmental > Terrestrial > Soil > Tropical forest > Bulk soil | place: Panama | collected 2016-02-17
GACTGGTTGGCGACGCCGTAGACTTGGCTGAGGCCAAGTCCCGATCCCTGTCCCAGCGGCTTGGTGGTGAAGAACGGCTCGAATGCATTGCGCAACACCTCCTCGCTCATGCCGGTGCCGGTGTCGCTGACGGCGATGATGACATAGTCACCACTCGGCAGGTCCACGGCGATCCCGGCGTTTTACAGCCCCAATTCCGCTGCCCGTTCCTTCATCGCACCGAGTACGGTCTGGACATGATCATCCAGTCCGACGCCCAAATTGGCTGCCGCCTGTTCGATCTCGTGACGATTAACCGGTGCCGCAAAAGCTTTGTCTTTCCACTTCTTCTTAATCGACCTTAGTTCTACATCCTGGATGCTCTTTGACGGTCGAACGAGCGTCACAGCGACAATGAACCCGGTCAGTTCGTCGACGGCGACTAAAGTTTTTTCCATCGCCGTCGTAGGTTGTACGCGAGTAACCCCGGAGGCGTGGGAAAGGATCGCGCGCAGGACTTCTTCGTCGACACCTTTTTCACGAAGGATCGCTACGCCCCGAACCGGGTGCCCGTCCGTCGCGACATCCGGGTAACGCTCGTAATCGAAATCATGCAAAAGACCGACAACACCCCAGACGTCCGGATCGCCATTGAACTTTGGCGCATAGGCACGCATTGCCGTTTCCACTGCCAACATATGACGTCGGAGCGATTCACTTTGGGTGTATTCGCAGACTAGCGACCAGGCTTGATCTCGAGATGGAATCATGATGACTGAGAGTGTGAGTGTTAGTGCTAGTATGAGAGATAGAAACGCGCAACCGTTTCATCTGGCCGAGCACGTGCACGAGCGTTAACATCGTTCCGTGATTCATAGGGATCCTTTCTGACTCACACTCACGCTCGCATTCATACAGTTGTGACTCACGCTAATACTCACATTCACTGGCCTTCGATCGAGGGATTACCGATACCGCTCGGAGCAACGTATATCGCGGACGAAGAAGCTTACAATTTTGCCCTTTACTCCAAGACAGCGAGTGAAGTTACGCTCCTTTTGTTTGCCAAAGACGACGTGTTCAAGCCGTATCTGGAGGTCAGGCTTGAGCCTCCTCGGCACAAAACAAGGCGGGTCTGGCATTGCCGGATCAAAGAGGCCGATTTGAATGGGGCTGTCTATTACGCTTATCGAGTTGATGGCTCTCCCAGCTCTGATTCCCTCGACTTGAGTGCTTTCGATCCTGATAAGATCCTATTGGATCCGTTTGCCAAAGGCGTTTTCTTTCCGCCCCAGTTTAGCCGGGCGGCAGCAAAAGCGAAGGGCGACAATTCCGGTAAAGCGCCCCTTGGTCTCCTGTTCCGGGATCATGCGCCATTTGATTGGAGTGACGACAGATCGCCTAGGCATTACGCCGACGCCGTCGTTTACGAGATGCATGTAAGAGGCTTCACCGCCAGTGAAACCAGCGGACTGAAGGAATCACAACGCGGGACCTTCGCCGGAGTCATCGAGAAAATTCCTTATTTGAAGGAGCTAGGAGTTACCATCGTTGAGTTGATGCCGGTGCATCAGTTCGATGCCCAAGAAGGTGACTATTGGGGCTACATGACGCTCAACTTTTTTTCGCCGCACCAGAGCTACGCATCGAATTCGGTCAGCGCTGTCACCGAGTTTCGGCAAATGGTGAAAGCGCTGCACGCCGCGGACATCGAGGTGATCCTCGACGTAGTATACAATCACACAACCGAAGGCGATCACCGGGGTCCCATCTATTCCTTCAAAGGGATTGATAACGCCAGTTTCTATTTGCTCACTGGAGATCCTGACCGGCCCTACGCTAACTATTCCGGAACAGGAAATACACTCAATTGCACCGACCCGTGTATCCGGAGTCTGATTCTAGATAGCCTGCGCTACTGGGTCACCGAAATGCACGTAGACGGGTTTCGCTTTGATCTTGCCTCCATCCTGACAAGATCTGTGGATGGCTCGCTAGACATGCACGATGCCCCGTTACTTTCAGCAATCCGGACGGATCCTGTGCTAAGTGGTGTCCGTTTGATTGCCGAGCCATGGGATGCGGGCGGAGCATACCAGTTAGGGACCAGTTTCCCAGGAATGTACTGGCATCAATGGAACGGGATGTTCCGCGACGACATTCGGCGCTTCGTACGCGGAGACGTCGGAGCAGTGCCATCAGTGATGCGTCGCCTATACGGCAGTGACGATCTTTTTCCTGATCGAATCGAAGAAGCGCGCCGGCCGTTCTACAGCATTAACTACGTTGTGTCGCACGACGGGTTCACTCTCTATGATCTGGTCTCGTACAATGAGCGCCAAAACGAGGCTAACGGACATGCAAACACCGATGGTCCGCAGAACAATTTCAGCTGGAATTGCGGTTGGGAAGGGGACAACGGCACGCCAGCCAATGTTATCGCTTTGCGCAAACAACAGGCAAAAAACTTCTTCTGTCTGCTAATGCTCGCCAACGGGATTCCAATGTTCGTCGCTGGAGATGAGTTTCTTCATACCCAAGGCGGCAACACCAACCCTTACAACCAAGATAACCTGACAACCTGGCTTGATTGGAGCAGACTCAACACACACGCGGATATTTTCCGCTTTGTGAAGCTGATGATAGCATTCCGAAAAGCGCATCCAACGATTTGTCGCAGCGTGTTCTGGCGCGACGACATTCGATGGCACGGGGTAAATTCGGAGACAGATCTTTCTTTTCATTCGCACACTCTCGCTTATTACCTGAGGGGAGCATCGGTACAAGACGCGGATCTTTACGTCATGATCAATGGATTCGCGGAACCGCTTAGCTTCACGATCTGCGATGGGTTTCGAAAGCCTTGGATGCGCGTCGTGGATACAAGTCTCGCGTCTCCCGACGATATCTGCTTACCCGGCAACGAAGTTCAGGTTCAGGGATCGAAGTACAGGGTTCAAGCCAGATCGATTGCGGTGCTGATGCAGTAGCGGCGGCCAGCTGCTACTGCGGTCATGCCGGCCCCCGGTCAGTCATAAATCCAGCATGGCAAGAGGAGTACAGGAATCCAAACCCACCAGAATCGCCAAATCCAGCCGTAGAGGAATAGCCGCATCCACATCGCGTTTGTCCTCCTCGCGAGCTGGCGATAGGCCGATCGCTCGTCGAGCTTCCGTCTCATCACGGCCTCTTTAGCCGCTAGAGCCGCGAGACGTTCTCTGGTGCTTTTCAGTTCCGCCTGCACATGATCTGCGTGAAAACTCCGGAAAAATAGTTCACCTAAATCACGAAACCGGTCGCCCAGTTCGTCACATCGCGCTTCCAGCTCAGCTTGCCGACAAATGGTTGCCCGGCGAAGTACCTCATATGTCTCGGACACCAATCTGGACTGATGATTGCTGACCCGCGATTCTGTCCCACCAGGTAACGGATTTGATTTCATTCCGAGAAAGACTTCGATATCGTCCGCAGCATCTTCGAAATCCTTTTGCGGGCGAATGTTCAACTGTCGAAACGCCAAACTCAGAGCTCGGCACCAGTCGGTGGTAAAATCCTCATAATTTAGAAAACATCGCCGGCACCCTCTGGTGAAAAATTCTGCATTCAAATTTTGCGAGAGCCAAAGCAACAGCCCTCGTTCGATAGGAAACCTGTCTCTGCGATATAGAGAATGCGCGACGGCAAGCGGATCACGGACAATGTGAATAAAGGAGATGTTTCGTTCGGCAAAGATTTCTCGCCAAAAATCCATGAGCAAGCAAAGTCGAGGGTCTTTCAGCGCCCAGTTTTTCTTCCCCGAGAACGTTCTTTCCAATACCGCACGCGCCTCAGAACCAAACTCTCTCTGAAGATCAGGTAAACAGTATGGCGCAATCTGAACATCTGACCAGCCTGCGCCAAGGGAGTTGAGCAGGCGATCATTGAATCGAACAATTGCCCGATTCTCCCAATATCCGCCTTGATTGAATTGGTTTCCTTCTAACAGGTCATCGCCGAAATCGAATCCGAGCAGATGAAGGATACCGGCAAACGCAGAAGTGCCGCTGCGATGCATACCAAGTACCACAATCCCCGCTGAAGGCGCAAAAACTTCGCTTTCTGCCATCTCGAAAGATCCGTGTAAACTCAATGTCTAAGTAATGCGCCGAAAGAAATGCCCTCTATTTCCCGAAAATTCTCAGGCGGCCCGCCTCCTACTCTAAGGCGGACCAATCCCGCTCCTTAGGCGAGAGAACAGATCGCCGGTTACAAAATATAAGAAAGCATCGCCGGTTACAAATATATTTGTACCACCCCCTTGTTTGATCTGAGGCGAGGCGGATGTGTGGTTGCACGACTTCGGCGAACCCAGTCGAGCCGCCTCTGCCGCCATCCAGCGCACCCCGCACAAGGGTGGCGGACGCTCGACAGGCGAAGCGCTAGTATCCGATGGCGCAGCCATCTTTCCGCGATTCAGACGCGCCGTAGTAGACTCCTTGCAGATCGTCCCGCATGATTGCTTGGTAGCCGCCGTATCCGCCGAGATCGAATCGGAGATGGTGGCCGCGGTTCATCAATTCGCGGATTGTCTGATATGGATAACCGGACTCGACATTAACCCATCCACCATCTGTCATTGTCTCGCCGGTTGGCGCTGATGAACCTTCATGCTGCCAGCGCGCGGCATCGCCCGCTTCCTGGAGGTTCATACCGAAATCTATCAGGTTTGTCAGAATCTGGACCTGACCCATCGGCTGCATGTCTCCTCCCATGACTCCAAACGTCAGCCATGGTTTTCCATCTTTCATTACGAACCCAGGGATGATCGTATGAAATGGACGTTTGCCAGGCGCGTAAACGTTTGGGTGGCCCGGCTCCATCGAAAAAAGTTCGCCCCGATCCTGGAATCCGAATCCGAGGCCGGGAACCACAATTCCAGCACCGATGCCGCGAAAATTGCTCTGAATGAGCGAAACCATGTTTCCTTGGTCGTCCGCAACGCAGAGATAGGTCGTGTCCCCCTGGGCCAACTTCGCGTCTCCCGCTTCATAGTGGAGAGCTGCCTTACTCATATCGATGTGTTTTCGCCGCTCAGCACTGTATTCCTTCGACAGTAGCTTTGCGATCGGCGGCGGATAAAAAGCGGGATCGGTAAACATTTTGGCGCGATCCTCGTACGCCAGCTTCTTTGCTTCGATCATAACGTGGAGCGCATCTGGACTCCCGAAGCCCATCGATTTGAGATCAAATCCTTCAAGGATGTTCAGCATTTCAAGCACGGTGGCTCCCTGACTGTTAGGAGGGACCTCGTAAATGTCGTAGCCGCGGTAGTTTGTTGTTACCAGATCGACCCACTCAGAATGGTGAGACGCGAAGTCTTCCTTGCGGAGAAAGCCGCCGTTCTCGCGGAAGAATTTGTCGATCTTGTCAGCAATCTCGCCCCGATAAAAGGCGTCTCGTCCTTGCTCTCCAATGATTCTGTACGTATTCGCCAGATCAGGGTTTTTAAACAGATCACCTTTTTCAGGAGCTTTACCGTTAACCGTATAAGTGTGGCGCAAGGCTCCCGGCTGCTTCTCGAGGGCTTGGATGTTGTGCTTGAGATAGAATGCAATCAACTCTGTCACCGGGAATCCTTCGGTTGCATACTGGATGGCCGGCGCGAGATCATCTTTCATGGGGAGCCTGCCGAAACGGTCGTGTAACTCGAACCATGCGTCGACCGTGCCGGGAACACTGATCGAAAGCATGCCGAATTTCGGGATTGATAGAAGGCCGAGTTTGTTCAACTCGGCCTTCATCTGGTCATAAGAAAGATCTTTGGGGGAACGCCCACTCCCGTTGATTCCATAGAGCTTCTTGCTCTTCGCATCCCAAACGATCGCAAACAAGTCTCCGCCGATGCCGCAGCTGACCGGTTCCATCAATCCAAGCGCCGCGTTTGCAGCGATGGCCGCATCGACTGCTGTCCCGCCCTGTTTGAGAACATCAATCGCGATTTGAGTCGCCAGGGGATGTGCTGTAGCGGCCATCCCATGCTTAGCAATTACTTCCGATCGCGTTGCAAAAGTCTTGCCAGTGACTCTGTCCATTTGTCCAGAGGCTCCTTCAGCGAGAAGAGTCGTCACCGCGATCGCGCAAAGAAGAGCGGCGGGTTTCATGATGAGACCATGTTAAGTCATCTAGCGATAGCGGGATCAAGCGTGCCGCTGGATCCTCCGCAACCTGAACCCACGACTGGCTATTCAAATTCTAATGCTTTTCTTCTTTCAGGAGCTTTTCAAACTTCTTTACTTTTGGCGCCACGACCAGCCGGCAATAGCCTTGCGTGGGATTTTTTGCGAAGTAATCCTGGTGATATTCTTCCGCTCTGTAAAAAGCCGATAGCGGGACAATCTCTGTTACGATGGGGTCCGGCCAATTTTGTTGCGCCTCGGCTTTTGCCTTTTCCGCAACCGCTGTCTGCTGATCGTTCTGGTAGAGAATGATAGACCGATATTGTGTTCCCTCGTCCGGGCCTTGCCTGTTCAAGGTGGTCGGGTCATGCGCTTTGAAGAATTTTCTCAATAAATCATCCAAAGAGACTTTGGACGGGTCAAACTCTACCTGCACGACTTCCGCATGGCCTGTGGTTCCAGTACACACCTCTTCGTATGTTGGGTTTTTTCGCGATCCGCCTGCGTAGCCGGAAACGACCGAGCGCACGCCTGGGACCATTTTGAACTGGGCATCGAGGCACCAGAAGCAACCTCCGCCAAACACGATGGTTTCCGTTTGTCCTGAAGATTTCGCGTCGTCCATATTTGCCAGTGACACACTGGCCCAACCAACAAAACAAGCAAGCAAGAGGAGAGTACGTTTCATAAAGTAATCTGGTCGGCCATTAAGTTAATATAGAGAGTATTTACAGAACTACATATTCCTGACTCAGTCCCTGAGGCGTGAACCGTATTCCGTGATCCGTAAACCGTAATCCGTAACAGGGAATACGCTCACGGATTACGGATCACGGTTTACGGATCACGGGTTACGCGCAATGTTAAAGTAAGGAGATGATGCGATGACGAAGACACTTTCACTTAAAGATCCCTCTCTGTTTCGCCAACAAGCCTACGTTGACGGAGCCTGGTGTGACGCAGACAACGGCAAATCATTTGAGGTCAATAATCCCGCGACGGGCGAAATACTGGGTTCGGCGCCTGAAATGGGTGCGGCCGAAACACGGCGCGCAATCGCGGCCGCCAATCGCGCCTGGAAGGAGTGGAGACGCAAGACAGCAAAGGAACGCGCCCTGATTCTCCGAAAATGGAGCGATCTGATGTTAGCGAACACCGAGGATTTGGCGGCAATTATGACCGCTGAACAAGGGAAACCGTTAACCGAATCCAAAGGAGAGATCGCTTACGCCGCCTCTTTCATCGAATGGTTCGGGGAAGAAGGAAAACGAATCTACGGAGATACGATCCCATCGCCGGCCACCGACAAGCGGCTCGTTGTGATTAAACAGCCTGTTGGCGTCTGCTGCGCGATTACGCCGTGGAACTTTCCAGCGGCAATGATCACGCGAAAAGCTGGCCCCGCGCTAGCGGCAGGGTGCACGATGGTCCTGAAGCCGGCTGAATCGACGCCGTTTTCCGCATTGGCACTGGCTGAGTTAGCCGAACGCGCAGGTGTCCCAGCCGGCGTGTTTAACGTTGTTACCGGCGATCCACCGACGATTGGCGGCGAAATGACCTCCAATCCCGATGTTCGAAAGATCACGTTTACCGGGTCGACTGAAGTAGGGCGACTTCTCATGCAGCAAAGCGCCAGCACCATTAAGAAAATATCGCTCGAGCTCGGCGGTAACGCCCCATTCATCGTGTTTGATGATGCCGATCTGGACGCTGCTGTGGAAGGCGCGATCGTCTCAAAATACCGTAATACCGGCCAGACCTGCGTCTGCGCGAATCGATTATATGTACAGGAGGGTGTATACGACGCGTTCGCCGAGAAGCTGGTCGCCGCGGTAAACAAGCTGAAGGTAGCAAACGGATTTGAGCCGGGAGCTCAGCAAGGCCCATTGATTGACGAGGCGGCTGTGCGCAAAGTAGAAGAGCACATTGCCGATGCCCTCTCCAAAGGTGCTAACGTGCTCATGGGCGGCAAACGTCACTCGCTAGGTCAGACATTTTTCGAACCAACGGTGATCGCTAACGTAACTCCCGCCATGAAGGTGGCGCGGGAAGAGACTTTCGGGCCGGTCTCACCTCTGTTCCGTTTTCGAACCGATGAGGAAGCCGTTGAGCTTGCCAACGCTACCGAATTCGGGCTGGCCAGTTACTTTTACAGCCGGGACATCGGCCGGATCTGGCGAGCTGCGGAAGGCTTGGAATCGGGTATCGTGGGTGTTAACACCGGCCTCATCTCGAATGAAGTTGCTCCGTTTGGCGGAGTTAAACAATCCGGGATGGGACGTGAAGGTTCTCACTACGGCATCGAAGGATTCCTCGAAATAAAATACATCTGCCTCGGCGGAATTTAAGTGGGAGGTGAGAAGTGAGAGACCCCTACGCGGGTCCAATTGTCGCATACGTCCATTCGGCCCCATAAGTCCAATTGGTCCCATTCCCCCATAAAGGAATACCCGCGGCTACGCCGCGGGTATATTCCAACCTGGAGTCGCGTGCTGCGCGCGACCCTTTGCCAAATTTCGTCTCGCCTAGCTTACCGAATCACTAATACGGGTTGGATATTCAGATCGAAATCGATGATGTGGGGGATCCGGCTCGCATCCCCGTCGGTAGCGGCGGCCGGGAATGTCCTGATTTCCTGAACAACCATTGGCTCTGGAGAAATGGCGCGCATCTGAATTTCCCGCATCACCCGCCCCTGGTGGTCCACATAGAAGTCGACGTTGAGCGGGGTCGTGCCGACGAATTCTCCGTTGATCATGATTCTAGCGCCAATAGGCCTCGAAAGGATTGTTACCGCCCGTGTATTGCTGCTAGACCAAGTGCTCTTGTGGATCCGCTCGCTTTTTGCCGGAGACTCGACACCGCCTAGGCAGGTGCCAGCGAGAAGAAAGCCCACGACTCCGGTCACTGCCCAATATCGTGACACGCGGTTCATAGGAACTGTGGCTCGCGGTCGTCTTAGGAAGGCGCAGTCAGCTGTCCCTGAACGACCTTTAAAAAACTATGCCAGAAAACGTATCTAAATGAAAGTTAATTTCGCAGGCTATAAAGAGCCCTCAACGGGAGCTAGAAGGAGTCTATTGGCGTATCGGCGTATCGGCGTGTCGGCGTGTCGGGGTGTCGGCGTAAAACAATACAACGGCTAGCGACTTCAAACGCCGGCACATCTCCACACTTAACTTTTGTTTCTCCTCGCGATCTTCTGTTTAACGTCTGTTTGTCCCAGCCGGCAAACCGTGTCTATTGCCAATCGCTTCGTGGTCTCTCGAGTTGCCACTTGAGATGGGACCGCACTGCCGGCCATTCGCTGGCTACAATGCTGTACACGCACGTATCGCGCAGCGATCTGTCTGAGTGAATCATGTGGCTGCGCAGAATTCCATCAAGCTTAGCTCCCAACCTCTCGATTCCACGCCTGCTTGCTTGATTAAAAAACGAGGTTCGAAACTCGACCGCAATACAGTTCAGTACCTCGAACGCGTGCTTCAGTAGCAGAAGCTTACACTCCGTGTTAATCGCGGTTCGCTGTACTCGCGCTCGATACCAGGTTGAGCCAATCTCCAGGCGGCGGTTTTCAGCATCAATGTTCATATAAGAAGTCATTCCAACGGCCAGGTCGGAAGACTTCTCTATCACCGTAAACGGCAACATCGATCCTTTGGTGTGAAGATCCAGCCGCCGCTCAATCTCCGACCGCAGGCCTTCTGGACTCGGGACACTCGTGTACCAGAGCTTCCACAGCTCCCCATCGTTGACCGCCTCGACCAATTGATCATGATGCGCGGCGCTTAACGGCACAAGGGCGGCGTGTGCACCGGAAAGCGTGATAGGGACAATCCAAGCCATGCGAAAACCTCTTAGACTTCTGGCAGCGGCATAGTCTGTTTGATGTCGTAGGCCAGGCTCTGTTGCCTCTCATGCCGTTGTAACGCCAATTCAACAAGTCGATCTACCAGCTCCGAGTAGCTTATCCCGGTCGCCTCCCAGAGAAGTGGGAACATGCTGATATTAGTGAAGCCAGGCAGGGTGTTGATTTCGTTCAGCAGAATTCGGTCGTCATCGCGCAAAAAGAAATCGACGCGTGCCATGCCAGAACAATTCAGTACCTTAAAGGCCTCAACAGCCATCCTGCGAACTTGTTCGCTGACTTGAAGCGGAAGTTGCGCCGGAATCCTCAGCGCTGCTCCATGCTCATTCACGTATTTCGCTTCATAAGAATAGAATTCGTCATTTACAACGACCTCGCCCACCAGCGACGCTTCCGGCTTCTCATTTCCAAGGACCCCACATTCAAGCTCCCGGCCGTTAACGCACTCCTCGACGAGAACTTTTTCGTCGAACTGAAACGCAGTTCGTAAAGCCTGACTGAATCCCGCCGCAGTAGTAACCTTTGAGATCCCGACGGAGGAGCCCGCATTCGACGGCTTAAGGAACAGAGGCAATCCCAATTCTTTCACCAGCTCCTCGAAGCTCGTGGAAACTAAGTCAGTAATGACACGGAACCGAGCAGTTGGAATTCCAGCGTGATTGAGAAGTCGCTTCATCACGTCCTTATCCATTCCGATGGCCGACCCGAGTACATTCGTGCCGACAAATGGGATATTCAGCAGACGAAGAAATCCTTGGAGACAGCCATCTTCCCCGAACGCGCCATGAACCAGTGGAAAGACGACATCGATTCCTTGTTCGATAGAGCTGGTCACAATGGTCTGCAGCATGTTAGGGGCTTGGGCCGCGGTCTCGTTGGGACCAGTCAAAGTGAATCGTTCGAATCCAGGTGCTGCTTGGAGTTCGGTCACTGAACGCAAGAGTGTCCAGGCACCAGATTTTTCAATTTTAATAAGAGAAACATCGTACTTCGATTTATCGACCGCGTCGTAAACATTACGCGCTGAGCAAACAGAAACCTCATGTTCGGTTGATCTGCCGCCGCAGACGATCGCGAGTCGAATTTTCGATTGGTCCATCGAAACCCATCATCGATGATGGAGCTCGCCCCGCAAGCATGAAATCCCATGTTGGCACAGAGGGCGGCGCCCGAGGGCGCGGCCTATCCGCCACGTCTTCGTTCGTGCTCGTCTTCTCGGATTTTCGCTTGTTCAGCTGTGTACTTGAGTTCTGCAGAAGCGTCGACTTCAGGCATTGAATCGGTCACGAAGCCCTTCTGTTTGAAGAAACTTTGTTCCTCTTGCTCGATCTCCCCACGATCAGCTTCCTGGCTCTCGGCTGAGGCCTCAGCTTTTTCTTCTGGTCGAAGTTCCTCGATCGCGCTGGCACGCCGAATCGGGACAAAATGACCGTAATACTGATTTTATCTGTTGCTTCTGCAGTTCGGACAACTCCGCTGGCGGCGCGAACGTCGGACCATTTCGCACAAATTCAGCAACCGCCAGAACTTTGAGCTGATCGTTATCCTGGTCTACAACCCGTGCCGGGACCACATTGACGTTGAAAGGGCCAGCACCGGTTTTGAGGCCGACAAACTCCACTCGATGGGTGCTCGGGTCGATCCAGACATACTCGAGCGTACCAGCCTTTCGACCCTTGATATCCACCACTGGTCGCCTCATGAGCTCGTTGGCTCCCGCTGCGTTTAGCGAATCGAATGGTTTCATACTAATTTCGATCGCGCCTCGAGGGATGTCCGGATTCTGTTGGGACAAGGCATAAAACGACACCCCTCATGAAATCTTCAGGGACCGACCCGATACCGTTCTTTCA
>Ga0126381_100007926_pt1 | contig 11855 bp, 8 predicted proteins | sample PanSoiMetPlot_28_FD_96465 | JGI IMG/M metagenome (GOLD analysis project Ga0126381, IMG submission 96465) | Tropical forest soil microbial communities from Panama - MetaG Plot_28 | ecosystem: Environmental > Terrestrial > Soil > Tropical forest > Bulk soil | place: Panama | collected 2016-02-17
AGAGCCTTACAAATTGAGCAGGGCAACTTACGCCACCGCTCCGCACTTTATCCTGCAGTCACCCCGACCGGAGCCTGCTTACAGGCATCCAGTAATACGCGACTTCTACACACACTGGGAACTCGGATATTTCAAGAAAGTCAAAACCGTTCGTGGATTTGTCACTCAAACACCGATCAAGCTTATGTCGGCGATCCTGTTTTACGCCGGCATTGCATTACTTCCCTCGTTGCTCATGGTTCGGCGGGTTATCAGCGATCGCCGCACGCGATTCCTTGTAGTGTGTGTACTCGTCCTGACTGCGGGGATACTTCTGGAAACCTGGCTCATCCCCCACTATCTCTCTCCCTTCACGGCAGCATTTTACGCCCTCGGATTGCAAGCAATGCGTCATCTGCGGGTCTGGAGGCCGGAAAGACGGCCTGTCGGGGTTGGACTCGTGCGCTTGATTGTTTCTGTCTGTGTCATTCTGACGGGTCTGCGCACACTCGCTGAACCTCTCCATTTGAAGCTTGCGGAGTGGCCAACATGGACGTGGTACGGCTCGCAGGACCTCGGCATTCGACGTGCTCAAGTTCTATCCGAATTAGAACTCAAGCCGGGCAAGCAACTGGCGATCGTCCGGTATGCCCCAGGGCATCAACCTACGGATGAATGGGTCTACAACGCTGCAGATATTGATGCTTCAAAGGTAATTTGGGCACGCGAAATGCAGCCTGCAGATGACATGGAACTCATTCGGTTCTACAAGAACCGGAACGTCTGGCTAGTTGAGCCGGACCAGCAACCGGCACGGATCTCACCCTATGTCGTGGCTCAAGGAGAGAGTGCACCTATACAGCAATCGCGCACCACGATTTCGGAAAGGTTGGGTAAGGAGTAGAGCACATGCTAAACGGGAAACGCATCGCCGTCGTGCTGCCAGCGTACAATGCGGAAAAAACTCTGGAAAGGACCGTTCGCGAACTGCCTGACGTCGTGGACATTACGATCCTTGTGGATGACTCCAGTAAAGATAGGACTGCATCCCTGGCAAAGAGCCTCGGAGTGCAGACCTTCACTCATGACGCGAACTATGGCTACGGTAGGAACCAGCAAACGTGTTATCGAGAAGCCCTGGCTGCCGGCGCAGACATCGTCGTAATGGTCCATCCTGACTACCAGTACACACCCTCCCTCGTGTCAGCGATGGCAGGAATGGTTGGCAGCGGAGTCTATGACATGGTCCTGGGTTCACGCATTCTCGGCGCAGGAGCCTTGAAAGGCGGCATGCCACTCTATAAATATGTCGCCAACCGTGCCTTGACGGCGTTTCAAAACCTCTTTTTGGGAGTGAAGTTATCCGAATACCACACTGGATTCAGAGCCTTCTCGCGCGACCTGTTGAAGGCACTACCGCTGCTTGAAAACTCTGACGATTTCGTGTTTGACAACCAGATGATTGCGCAGTCCGTGATGTTTGGATTTCGAATTGGAGAGATCTCCTGCCCAACCAAGTACTTCGAAGAGGCATCTTCGATCAACTTCAAACGCAGTGTGAATTATGGATTCGGGGTGCTCGCGACTACGGCAAGATTCGTACTGCATAGAGCAGGTCTTATGTCTGTCCCTATCTTCGATGCAACTGGAAGGAAGGTTACGCTGAACTATTATTCCGAGATAACTCACATCTTGTGAGCGGTTAGAAGTCAGAATCAAACTTGACATGCATTTGCATGAATGAGAAGGGAAGAGGTACGTGCAAACAAGCGATAAGGTTACCCCGGAATTCGATCAATATGCAGCCTCCTATGAGGCGTTGCTCGAAGATCCGATCAGAGATCGATTTGCGCGCGGACATAGCTACTTCCATCGAAGAAAATGGATACTCATTGACAGCATGTTCAAAAGGTTCGGCATCGCTGCAAGTTCTCAGCGATGGCTTGATGTCGGATGCGGTCGTGGGGATCTGCTGGAGTTGGCTGGGAGCCATTTTGCGCAGGCAGTTGGATGCGACCCATCTGCTGGCATGCTCTCTTCATGCACTCAGTTCAACGTCTTTCAACAAAGGTCTCAATCAGAGTTGCCACTGGAAAACAGCAGTGTCGATTTTGTCACTGCCGTCTGTGTATACCATCACGTTCATCCAGAGGCGCGGTTGCTATTGACCCGCGAGATCAGGCGAGTCCTGAGCCCAGGAGGAATGTGTTGCATTATTGAACACAATCCATGGAATCCGGTGACTAGATCAATCGTCAAGAGATGTCCGGTAGATGTCGATGCAAGACTGCTCTCCGTTCGCGATACTGCCGCATTGTTGCATGAGGCCGGTTTCGAGTTACGTTCATCTGATTTTTTCCTGTATATGCCAGAGAGACTGTTCAATCGTATGCATCGTTTGGAAGCGATGCTTTCGGGCGTCCCGCTCGGAGGTCAATATGTCGTGTTCGCACAGTCGATCACATAAGCAGGACAGATTAAATGAAAGTCGCTGAACACGTCTTGGAAGCGCCCCATCGCGAGAGTTCCCGGCAAGTACAAGTCTCCTACCTCCTTTTTGCTTTGTGCTGCGGCTTATATCTCGTACCTTTCATGCCGGTTTTACTCCTAGAACCGGACCAAGGGACACTCTTGACTGGCGCTGTGAGAGTCGCTCGTGGGCAGGTTTTCGCCCGCGATTTTGTTGAAGTAATGGGACCAGGAACATTCTATTGGCTGGCGTTGTTCATGAAATTGTTCGGCGTGACATTTCTAGCGACTCGCCTCTGCCTCTTCTTCACATCGTTCGGGACAGGCTTATTAATCTATTTTCTATCGCGGCGAATATGTACAAGATTTGCTTCACTGGCTTGCTTACTGATCGGAGCAGCGTGGCCAGCGTGGCCAGCGATCAGTCATCACATTGACAGCAACTTCTTTGCACTGGCAGGTATATCCGGTTGCGTTTTCTGGTTGGACAAGCACAAATCTAGGTTTCTTTTTACATCTGGCGTTTTGGCGGGCATTACAACGTGCTTTCATCAGCCTAAAGGGATGCTATTATTTGCGGCTCTCTTGATCTGGATTTACCTAGTTCATCGGCGGTCGCTGGCTTCGAGAGCGTCATCTATTGCCTGTGTGATTGTGGGCTATATCGGCATACTTTGCTTTGTTCTTCTTTACTTTTGGAGTCATGCTGCCCTTTGGGATTTGATCAATTCTAGCTTCATTTGGCCATCGAAACACTATGGCATGGTCAATCGCGTTCCATATGCACAAGGGCTTATCCTTTACTACTGGGAGATGTGGCGTGCAATGGGAGGCGTCTTAAGTATCGTGTTGGCTGGTGTTCTTATTGTCCCCTTGCTGCTGATTTCCGCACTTCCGGTGGTCATACCAGTTCTTGGTATCCGGCAAAGAGTGGCATTTGTAAAGCCCGAAATAGTTCTTTATTGGCTGTGCGGCTCGGCACTATGGCTCTCCGAGATTCACCGCCGTGACATCTTTCACCTTGTGTTTGGATCACCGTTATTGGTAATCCTGTTCATCTTCTATGTGCAGGAGATGAAGACCAAAACGGCTGAGGCGGTTTTGCAACTCGCTTCCATCTGCGCTTGTTGCCTGGCTGTGTTCAATTTATTTCTTACGCTTTCTGCGCACACGGTAGCTACGCGAGTGGGGAAAGTCGCTATGTTCAATAGCGATCACGCTCTCGCCATCTTGGAGCAAAAGGTACGTCCTGGTGAAGAGATTCTTGTCTACCCATATTGCCCGACGTATTACTTTCTATCTGAGGCGGTCAATCCGACGCGCTACAGTTTGTTGATGTACGGATACAATACCCCCTCGGAGTTTGAGGAGGTCGTACGAGTTCTCGATCAACGTCACGTGAAGTATGTGCTCTGGGGGCGTGGCTTTTACAGTACGGCGGTGGCAACCTTCTTTCCCTTGGCCGATCAAGGCGGTTCCGGTTCTCACATAGTCGAACCGTATTTGGAATCTCATTACTCCGCCGTGTGGGCTAACAAGGATTACCTCTTGTTGGAACGGAAGACAGATTTCGATTTAGTCGTAACCCGCTAACTAGCCTTTTCAAATTAGCATTATCCTCCTGCTCGCCTGCTTTCTTGTCGATCAACAGTAAGCGGACGGCGACTCCCCACTGGCATGAGCCCATCTTCGGCTTTTCATAACATCTCTCGCCAGTAGGGAGTCGCCGTGCGCTTACACTTATGTTGTTGAGTAAGGCGTGATATGAAGAAACTAGGGGAAGGTGATCGTTCACGCCACGCCACACCCTTGTGTGCCCGGTTGTCTATTGAGAAAGTTTTCCTGCTCTGAGAGCAAACTGGCTTCGGAATTGCTTGTAGTGTGGTATGGCGCCAACATACCGGCCAAAATCGGCCGAAGTGTCTCTCACAGATTCAAGAGTGTCAACCGGAGTTGACATCTTGGAGCCTGAATTGAGCTACTTCCTAAACTCCTACCCAAGGACGCGGCCTAGCCTTAGTGAACGCCACCAACGAATATATGTCGCCCACTATCTCGAAAATCGAGAGGGTAGAGGGCTGCTTACCCGACTGAAAAAACGAATGGAGTCTTGGATGCATCGGCGGATCGCCTCGCACCAGCACGGACATGAAGCCCTGGAAATTGGTGCCGGGACTCTGAATCATCTCCGATACGAGCCAACTAGTCTCTCCTACGATGCCGTGGAACCGTTCCGCGAGCTTTGGGAAGGGCGTTCGGGTGTGCAAAGGTTGCGGAACATCTACGAATCAGTTGCGGAAATACCGACCGAAGCTAGGTATGATCGCATCTTCTCTATCGCTGTGTTGGAGCACCTAACAGACCTACCTCGCATCGTCGCGGCTGCAGCTACGCGACTCCGTCCAAACGGATACTTTCAGGCCGGGATTCCGTCGGAAGGCGGTTTTCTGTGGGGACTGTCTTGGCGACTCTCAACCGGAGTAGCCTTTCGTGTTCGGAATGGTCTCGATTATGGGGAGATCATGCGCCACGAGCACGTAAACACAGCAAGCGAGATTCTTGGGATATGTAACTGGCTATTTGAAGAGGTCAAGGTTGAGCGGTTTCCCACGGGGTTACACCATTTCAGCTTCTACGCTTTAGTTGAAGCGCATCGCCCAAGGGTTGAACGATGCCGAGAACTGTTGCAGAACTGAATTCGATGAGAGCATTACGTTCGCTGTTGGCGATTGTTCCTTTGTTCAACGAAAGTTCCGGTCTGAAGGACTTTCATAGATCGCTTCGCCTGCAAGAGCAAAAAATCCTCCCTTGGGGTTGGTGTTTGCAGATCCTGTATATCGATGACGGATCTACTGATGCTACGCCTGAAATGCTTATCGATCTCGTGGATCGTGATCCGCAGGCTCGATTCTTGCGACTCAGTCGCAATTTCGGCCATCAAGCAGCCCTGTGCGCCGGAATCGAGGCAGCCGATCCGAACGTAGACGCCGCTGTAATCCTAGACGGGGATGGACAGCATCCAGTTGACTTAATTCCTGAGATGCTCCGATTGCATATAAATGGCACCGACGTTGTCCGGACCGCCCGTATCGACGACCATAATGCTGGCTCGGCCGTGAAACGTCGAATTAGCATCGGGTTCCATCATTTGTGGGGACTTTTGAGCGAGGTCGATACGCCGCTTGGAACAACGGAATTTGCACTGGTCGGGTCTTCAGTGCTTAGAGCCCTGCAACAGTTTCACGAGAGCCATCGATACTTACGGGGTTTACTAACATTGGTCGGCTTCACGAGTGTCACTTTACCTATCCGAATGTTGCCACGTGCGCACGGGAGCACGAAATACTCGTTCTGTAAACAACTTCGGCTCGCGTCGGATGGCATCGTTTCCTTTTCCACGCTCCCGCTTCGTTTTTGTTTGCTACCAGGGGCCGTTTTCGTTTGCGCCGCGCTTGGCGAAGCTGTGATCATCATGATGCGTCTAGCGTGGGGGTATCCAATTGCTCCTGGCTGGACTTCACTGATGATCATTCTGTTGCTGGGATTCGGCTGCACGATGGTGCTGCTTGCCGTAGCCGGTCTGTACATTGGCAAGATCTTCGAGCAAGTGAAGAATCGGCCAGTCTACTTTGTTCGCTCGGATTCAAGACAACATACGGGTAGTCGACCAATTTTTAGAAATTCTGAGCACGCTTCCGAGATAGGTGATCCCGAGAATGCTCTTGCTTTTGAGCAAAAGTAAACGTGTCTTCGCAAGTACGATCGCGACAGCCCTGATGCTTCTGGCCGCGCTCGAGGTGCGATTCCCCTATTATTTTCTCCAGGATGACGGGCTGGAGTATTACCTTCCTTGTTATATCCATAATTGGCGTAGTCTAACCCACGGCGAACTGCCGCTATACAACTTCCATACGTTTGCAGGCGTTCCCCACGCTTCTATGGGCCAGCCTGGGGTTTTTTACGTCCCGCAGTATATCGCTCTGCTGTTAAGCCAATTGATATGGCACCACCCTTTTGCCGTTCTCGATTTCCTTGGCATTATGAATGGCCTCCTGGCTGTCGCCGGAGGTTACTTATTGCTAAGACAACTTGGAGCAAGCGACGAAGCATCAGCTTTCGGCGGCTTAACGGCCCTGTCCGGCGTCTTCTTGTGGTTCGGGCGAATGTGGTTTACCACGACGATGCTGTGCGCCTGGTTTCCATGGATGGTGTGGGCCTCGCTCCGATACGTCGCAAAGCCACACTGGGATCGGGCGCTTTGGGTCGTAGCCGCAAGGATCGCATTGCTCTATGTTGGACATTCGCAATATTTCGTTCTGGCCATGGTCTTCGAGCACGCGTTTGCGCTTATCTGGTTGCTGACAAGCCGCTCGGAGGGCTGGCACTCCCGATGTGCCAAGTTTCTAGCGTTGGACGTGCCGACAGTGGCTCTCGGCGCGCCATTTTTCCTGCCGCTCGCTGTCGAAGTTAGGCGTTCTCTATTGCGATCAAGCCCACTGTCGTACCAAGCGTTCTCCGCAGTGAGCTCTAATCCGGTCGCATGGATCTTTGGTCAACTATTGGTATTTGTAGACTGGCCTCGATTGCGTCAGGCGCCCGGCATATTTACACGATCCATCCCCTTTCTGTCGTATGTGGGATATGCTCCAACGCTTCTGCTTCCCGGTGTGGTGTCGCTCTGGAGAAAACAATCGCATTGGCGCCCGTTTATCATGGCCGGGTTTGCCTGCTTCATCGTTGCACTGCTTTGGAGTTGGAATATTGGCGGGCCACTTATCTACCATTTACCGGTGTTCAACCGATTTAGGTTTCCATTCAAACTGATCTACTTCGCAGGCTTCTTTCAATGCCTTTTGGCCGCCCTCGTGTTCGCCCGCCTAAACAAGCGAACGCAGTATGTGCTGTTAGGAGTCTTGATTCTCAATTGGGCATGGGTTTTTCTGATGCTTCCAAATCACGCGTGGCGCATCCGTAAATACCATCCACCGTTGCAGTCTCCTTGGACGAGTCTAATTGGTGACGGTCGATACTTCGTTATAAGCGACAATCCAGTTTTCGTTCCTCCGGGAACCAGCGGCTCGGATGAATATGTAGAACTGAATTACTCATTATTGTGGGGCCTTGACAACCTTCTAGGTTATGAGCCGATGCACTCGCGACTCGGTGGGGCAATCGCTTTGGGAAACATTCACACTGGCGTTTACGAGGGACCGGTAGCAGGTCTTTCGATGGATCATCTCAGACGTTGGAGTGTGAAATATGTCCTGCTTAGTCCAACCAAATCAATTTTTGTCCCCAAACTAGCTGCTGGAGGATTCGAGGAGAGGGCGACTCGAAACGGTTGGACTCTTTGGGAAGACTCTCATGCATTGCCTAGAATCCGGTGGGAGAGCCCGTCCTACGACGATAGACCAGGACGAGGTATCGAGTGGACTGAGCATGTGAATTCAATCGACGTAAACCTAGCTCAATGGCCCGCAAGTAGGTTAACATTTGCGTTCGCAGCTAATCCCGCATTACAGGTTTGCATAGAGCGTGTTTGCGAGCCGATTCCCAGCTCCGCGGACGGCTCGATTCACATTGACGTGCCAACGGGGACCAAGCATCTGCGAATCGTTTATCGAAATGGATTGTTTCTTCCCTCGATCTGTATCGCTCTTCTGACACTAGTGCTAATAAGCGTACTCCTCTTGCGGGCGCGTCGCAGAACTCGCGAGATGTCCATCGAATCCGATTGCGTAATAGCGTGATTGCAGATCCTGCTTCAGGAGAGCAACCCAAAATGAGCAGCTGCCGCATAGTCCATCGCCATCTCTTGGCTGAGAAAGCGCTGTGAAGCGGATGCTCGATGCCCAGGCTCCCTCGAGTCTGCGCGATGTCGAGATCACCGCAGTTGATCTGAGCACCTTCGATCGTCTGTGCTCAGCTTCGGAGGTGCTGCAATGAGCGCCGGCGCGCCGGTGCGAGTGGCGCTCCTCGACAACCTGATCGAGCTGCATCTTCCCGCTATGCGCGGCTGCTTCGAAGAGTCGGCGCGAAGGGCCGAGCAGGAGACCTTGAGCTATGATCAGTACCTGCTGGAGCTGACCGAACGCGAGTGCGAGATGCGTGAGAAGAACCGCATCTCGCGCTTGTTGAAGGAGTCGGGGCTTCCGCTCGAGAAGACGCTGGCGAACTTCGATCTGAAACGGCTGCCGGTGAAGGTGGCGCGTCAGTTCAGGGTTCTTCTCGATGGAAGCTTCCTCGATCGCAAGGAAAATCTTCTGCTGTTCGGCAGCCCCGGCGCGGGCAAAAGTCATCTTCTCTGCGCCCTGGCTCACGAGATGATCAACCGCGGGCGACGCATGAAGTGCACCAGCTGCGCCATGGCTGGTGCAGGATCTGCTGGCAGCCAAGCGCGACCTGTGCCTCAGACGCGAGATCAAGAAGCTGTCCCGGCATGACGGGTTGATCATCGACGAGATGGGCTACGGACTGCAGAGCCGTGAAGAGATGGAGGTTCTGTTCGCCCTTCTGGCAGAACGGTACGAGCGCGGCAGCGTCCTACTGACCAGCAATCTGCCGGTCTCCAAGTGGGAGGGCATATTCAAGGACCCAATGACCACGGCCGCCGCCATAGACCGCCTGGTCCACCACAGCTTCATCCTCGAGCTGAACATCCCGAGCTATCGCGTGGAACAAGCCCAGAAGGACAGAACCACTGCGGACCCAGCAAACCCCGGGCCCGAAACCGCCCCTCGTTGATGTTGGCTGGTCCTTACGCTTCGCCCCTTCGAGGCTACGCTCCGGCCCAGCCAACATCAACGGCAAAGGATCCTGACGACAACGACATAGCGACAACGACAATCAAGATCGGGAATTTTGGTTGTCGTCGACCGGAACGTTAACTTGACGCCAGACACGAGAGCGTAGCGCATTCCATTCAGGCCATGAGATCGCTACTCCAACAAGTCCCGATACATTCGCGCAGACCAATTCCGCCTTTTCTCATCTTTTCGCTTGCAATACGGCGGCGGACCATACGTTCCGAGTTGCCGGTGAGAACAAAGCCGCAGGCGCCGTGGACGCTGGATTGTGCCATACTAACGCTGCATGGACCGGGAAGGCTCGCCATATCGGCTTTCGTCGTAGAGTGCCAACTCGTTGATTACAGGCAAGCTCTGATTCAATCTCCATAGACCCAACCGCATCCGCGGCTAACACCTGCGGCTTCCTTCTCACCTGCAAATCGAAAACGCCCTCATTCAGAGGCTCATTCCAAAACTCGTCGCCAAGGCGTTTCCGATCTTGCCTAAAGGTGATTCGCTCGGAACTGGGTTCGACTGCGAAATCTTAAAAACGCTTCCCGATTGTGAACTATTCACAAAGCGGAAGCGGTTGTTGCGGTCATTGTCTGCCGAATATCGAAAAGACCGGGGCCCTGTCGTTTGATCGCATTTGCTAGGTAACTTGATCCCTCCAGCGTTAGGTGATTGCCATCAAATTCCATCGGAATGCCTGGCCCGGCGTATCTCACACATTGGCCATCAGGGCAAAGGAGAGTCATCGGCGAGACATAGCGAACGTGCCAATCCTCTGCCGATTTGCGGCGCATTTGTTGATCCAAAATAAACTGGCCATAGTCCAAGCGCATTTGGGGTTCGTCAATACGCCCGCTCAGGATCGACAAAGACAACAGTCTGGGAAGATCGCCTCGATAGACGGGAAAGGGCCCGAGGACAATCACACCCACGCCCTTGCTCTTCAAAAAACTGATTGTTTCGCCGAGATTGTCCAAATCGGAAGCATTCCAGAACGCGTTTAAAAGAACTGTTTTTATGGAATGCTTTAGAATAAGTTTTCTGGTAACTAAGTCTGTGAACTGTTGGCACTCGGATGTCGATCCCGAATTTTGCCGCATTAAGGGCGGGCAGGAGGCGGATGTCGCCTGAAAGAAATGTGTATTCGGAAATGCTGACTGCAGGCCACCCCGGAGGTTTGCCGCATGGCTATCGCCAAAAATCAACACGCCTTCCTCCCCGTTTACACCCTCTAAACAGGACCTTTCGTCATATATCGAAAGCGGCTGTCGCCGGTCCAGGTTGCAGGCACCGGGGCCGAATGCGGCACGAAAATCATCTGGGTGCAATCCCTTGTAGTCGAGATAGGCCGCGACCTCAGTTGCGGACGCAGGAAATCTCTTGTGCCAGCGATCAGCTGTAGTCAAGACTGACGCTAAAAAGACACCGAGAACGATGCATAGTCCTCCAAGTCCAAGTGAAAATCGATTCTCTAGGCGGAGTCTACCGAAGCGAAAAGGTGTCTCTATAAAGCGCCAAGAAAGCGCAGATACCGCAAGAGCTACCAACATTAGGATGAAGCGAGTACCGATTGTTGATGAGTCAATATTGCGAATCACTGCAATCTTACTGAATACAAGCAAGGGCCAATGCCATAGGTAGAGAGAGTAGGAAATAAGGCCAATAAAGATCAAGGGCCGAATCGATAGGATTTGCCGCACGCGATTGTTCTCGCCTTGACCGGTCAGTATGATGAAACACGCCCCGATGCAAGGGAACAGGGCGCGCTCTCCAGGAAAAGGGGTATTCACATTGAAGACGAAAACGGGAACACCTATGGCCAGAAGTCCTGTCACCCCAAGCAACTCCCGAAAAATATTGTTTCGTGGTGCGGGAACGATTCCCAAAGCGAGAATTGTTCCAAGTAAGAGCTCCCATGCGCGAGACACGGGCAGAAAAAATGCCGCGCCCGGGTCATGTCTTACTTCGAAAATGCTAAAGACAAACGAAGCAAGCGCCGCGAAGACAACGGCCCTCCCCAATTGCTTCCGAAATGAGCGATGCAGGGAAGACAGAAACAGCGGGAAGAAGAGGTAGAACTGTTCCTCAACCGCTAACGACCATGTGTGCAGCAATGGCCTGACCGCAGCAGGAGCATCGAAATAGTTCGAAGACTTCCAAAAATAGAAATTGGAGATTGAAAGGGAAGCTGCCGCCATGGAACGGGCAAAAGAGATAGCGTCAGACGGTAGCAGGGCTAGCCATGATATGGCTGCGCACGCAACGAGCAAAACAACCAGAGCAGGAAGTATTCTTCTGACTCGGCGCGCATAGAACCCGTTCAGGGTAAATCGGCCAGTCTGAAGCTCAGAATAGATGTTTCCTGTTATGAGGTACCCTGAGAGTACAAAGAATACATCGACTCCAACGTAGCCACCCTTGAACAGTCCACCCCAGTAGTGATAGGCAAGAACAGCAAGAACCGCGATTCCACGGAGACCGTCAATGTCGGCACGATACGATACTTCGCTTGTCCGCACACACTTCCTCATTTCGGAGCGGTAAACTCCGGAATCAAACTGAGCAATCGGGTTTTGCTCGATTTTCGACTTCAGTATAAGGAAATCG